>OGES01002556.1_pt1 | contig 11990 bp, 10 predicted proteins | sample 1570711 | NCBI WGS metagenome assembly OGES01 (sample SAMEA2582133, study PRJEB24529) | metagenome | biome: Human gut stool | place: China | collected 2011 | reverse complement strand
ATATGCACAACTTTTTATACATAAATCTTTTATCAATTTAATTCCGCCAACAGGTTAAAACAGCTATTTTATTCATGACTTTATTTTTTAAATAACTTCTTTCTGTCGGTTGTATAATAAATAAAGAGTAATAAGCTAAAAAGAGATAATAATCCAGCTCTCCATGTGAACCATCCATGCTGTATAGAATGGTTCCGAAGAACTAAGAACCATATAGGAACAATCAGTGCAATTAATAATAGCCAACTGTATTCTTTAAAGGTTCGTTTACTTTTTAATATTTTCAAGTAGATTCCCAAACATAGTAAGATTCCGATGATACCTGCATAAAATAAAGAAAGTAAGCCATTATTTTTGATACTTATCCAGATAAAATTCAGAATATTAGGTATGGTCATTTCCACTCCTTTATATTGGTTTGAAGTCCTGAGTTCTGCACTTTGCATGGCATCTGCTATAATGTTGTTCCCTGTCAATAAATATCCCACCATCCATTTAGAAGCCCAAAGCAAGCCATATCCTAAAGCCCAAGCTATACTAACTGCTATCACTATTTTCCATGTGTTTTTAGGGCGTTTTGTCAGCATAAATACAATAAGTGGTAACCCTAATGTGAGTTGTGGGGTGGTCAAAAAATCCAGATAGCTGGTAATTCCTCCAATGACAAAGAAAGAACAGAAGATGTTTGAATTTGATTTTGTCAGTATCGGGCATTTTATCAGTAATATCATGCTTATAAATGCAATATAAAAGCAAGTTGAGAACTGCATTGAATAAGGTACGATTGGAAAGTTTATTAATAGTAGTGATAATCCGAACAAAGCAGCCGTTCCTATAGAGATTTTTTGAGCCAGCAGCCATACAATTGAAATAATCAGTAATGTAAAAATAATATAGTTCAGTACGCGTATTTGTGGATAAGTGAATATTGTTAGTAACGGACGTAAAATAACCTGGTAACCTTGCCAGTATCTGCCATAACTACTTTTGTCTAAATTATCTGTTTTTCCTTGGGCCACTTTTTCCGTGTCATAAGCTAAATCCATAAAGTTTTGGGATTTATAATCATAATTCATCATTCCGGCTTCCACAGGATGTTTGCTGTCCGCTGAAATAGCTAAATTTAGCATATAAGCGTCTGTAAAATTATCCATTTGGAATAATTTGAAGTTAAAGAATTTCTTGTATAATCCCTCTTCCTGTAAGGTATGTGTGGAGGTAATTACGTTTTCTTTGATTGAGGATTGAGGTATAGTGTGTACACCAATAATTAATCCTGTGAATAGAATTAAGAGAGCGAAATAACTTATAATGATTCTTTTTAATAGGTCCATAATTGTCTAGTTTAATGCTTTGTTATATAATTCAACCATTTGTAAAGCTTTATTATCCCATGACAATTCTTTTTGCCTTTTGTTGCATCCTTCGGAAAGTTGTTGAAGAATAAATCTGTTTTGATACAGGTAATTGATTTTTTTAGCAAAATCTATTATTGACTGGCTGGGTGTAGACAGAGATATTTTAATTCCCACTTTTTCATTTACTGAATCACCTTGTCCACAGGTGTCAAAACAAACAACAGGCAGATTATTCCCGATAGCTTCTAGAACCACATGTGGAGTTCCTTCTGCTACACTGGTAAAGAAAAATACATCACTTTCCTCCATGATTTTTTGTACCTCTTTGTGTGATACGGATCCATACCATTTGCACTGAGTCTCTATGCCTATTTCTTTAGCTAAAGCTTGATAGGAGAGACTGTTGCCACCTCCTACAATATGTAGTTTGATGTGAGGATTCTGTGTTTTTGCAATGCTTCGTAAAGCTAAACCCAGTTGTTTCCTGAAATCCAGTTTTCCTACCCAAAGAATATCCAAACTTTCTTTTTTTGATTTGTCAATAATAGGATGCTTCTGGATGTAGCAACCAGTTTCATTTAATAGTGGAGATTCAATCTGAATATATTTCTTAAAGGCTTGCTGTGAATTAGAAGATGCTGAAATTACGTATGAGGCTCTTCTGGCTGCCATGTGTACTCTTTTGGAATGTTGAAGTTGCCATTTGGTAATGATATTTTTCAGTTGCATAAATAATTTCGTTTTTAAACTGGCTCCTTTCAGATAAGCCATTGGGAAGCCTTCTTTTGCATCCACTGGTCCCCATATAAAAGGGATATCAGGAATTTTCCATAAATAACCCGGTTCTCGGAAACCTATCATGTTCAATTGATGCAGGATGTCAATATGAATCTTTTGGCAAATTTCTTTAGCCATCAGATATGTTTTCCATTGCCATTCTTTATAGTATTTATAAAAACGCCAATCTCCCTGATTCCAGCACATCTTTCGTACATGTTCTGGAACTGGATTATAATAGATGTGTATATTTTTACCTTGTGGAAGAGTAGGGAGAGTTGCTTCTATTTTATCACGAAATTCACCTTCTGTAATGATGTGTAGTTCACAATAATGTGCGAGATTAATGCACCAATTCCAAGCCATTCCGGGTTCACTTCCCATATTGGGAGAACAGGCGTATGCATTGATTAAGATAGAAATCATCTCAGTATAAATTCTTTTATTTTATTAAAAATTGTACTTAATGTATTTTGATATTTGATTTTCATGTTAGGATTAATATATGTTCGGTTATGTCCTTTTTTTTGTAACTCTGTATGAAGGCTAACATGCTCACATTTTACTTCAACTCCTCCATAAAGATTATCAATGACGAAATATCGCAAATCTTTTATAAGTTCATATTTATAGATTGCTAATCCTCCAAATGCAGAAAAAACTCGTATAAATGGCATATTGTAGTTTATATTAGCCCACAAATATCTGTTCTTATCTATTGTTTTTTCTGATTGTGGTATATTTTCAGTTCCATCTTCGATTAAGGCATATGTATCATGATACCTCCTTTTTAGGTGAGGAGAACGGGAATAACTGTTAGATGCAATAACATCCCATTCTTGTTCAATTCCAAAAGATGATATGACACCTTTTACATTAATTTGTGCAACATCTAAATCTACTATGATAATGTAATCTGATTTTAAATTGTGAGAAGCAATATATTCTAGATATTGATTCCTATATTTTGCCATTTTGGTTATTCTTCTTTTGCAATTAGCGCTGTTGTATCCTTGTGGAATAGGAATCTCCTTGAATCTATCTTCTTCATAATTAGCTATATGTATATATACACAGTTGTTGTTTCTAGCCCAATCTTGTAAAATCATTTTAGTGTTATCTTGGCTATTGTTTTCAAATATGATAACTGTATATTTCTTGAAATAAGATCCTATTTTTTCTATGTCAGATATGTTGTGGTTTAAGTTATATGCACAGTCTCTGACAATGCTACAAAAAATAACATCTTGATTTTTAATTTTATCTATTCCTTTATTATAGAGAGAGTTGAAGGGAGTCATTTTGTTTTTTTATTGATGTAATTTTTTATAATATCTACAGTTTTGTTGGATAGTTTATTACATAAACACGCAATTACAAAGATGCTAATTGTTGCGATTATTATTTTATATTGCCATCTTATATTTGTTTGTTTAACGAGGTTTATAATTGTGATTTGTGTAACGTATATTTCGAGAGTTAAATTTGAAATATATGACAGAATATGTTTTATACTATTCGGAGTTGTTATCTTTGATATGTAAAAAGCACTTTGTAAAGCATAGTGAATGAAAATGAAAAGAATTATCGGTTGGATAATAAATTGCCAAAATACAAGAATTGAATATATTTCCGATAATTCTTTATATGCATAAAAAATTACAATAGATATTATACATTTAATAATTGAATATTTGTTGTATGTTATTATTGAACCTTTTATGTAGAATCCATATAAAAAGAACAAGAAACAGTAAAACCATATTTTGAAACCTCCTCCATCCATAACTACTTGATTATGACTTACAAAGAGTAAATAATAAATGCTGTGCATACTAATGATAGTAAAAACTGATAGTGTCCTAAATTTAGTGAGCAGTTTATTAAAAGCATAGAAAATAGTATAGAATATCAATAAAGCATTTATGAACCAAAATAAAGTTGGATATATAAAATTATAGATTTTTACATCTCTAATTGACATAAGAAGTATAGTTCCAATCCATATACTTGGCATTATTCTAATCCATTTGTTGACTAGCCATTCTCCTTTGTATTTTTCTTTTTTTATAGATGATAAATAGCCACTGCAAAAGAAAAATAATGAGTTACCTAGCATTCCTCCAATAAATAATTTATTAATTGGTGTTGGAGTGAAGGTCTTAAAATGAAACCACGTAATAAATATAGTTGCAAATACTTTTAGAATAGTAATATGATTATAATATAATGTTTTCATGAATTAATTATGTATTATATACATTAATCTGCTAAATAATCTTATAGATATTGTATTATAAGACATTGCTGATTTATAAAGTTGCGTATTTAAGCTAATTTCATTGGGGTAGGTTATATGTTTATTTCCATTAATGTCAAAATCATATTTGAATCTACTCCATTTCTTACAATTAGTTCCAGCTCCATCAAATCCATTATTTTTTACTTTACTTATAATCGGAAATAACGAAAGTTTGTTTTGTAAGAATTGTGAGAAACAAAAGCGAATAGCCCAAGAATTACCCCATCCTTCTTTTACAGAACGTAACATTCTAAAACAGTCTGACCCTCCCCATTTATTAAATGCTTTTCCTAATTTAGAGTATTTGTCCCAATTTTTTAATTCCCAATCTACACTATTCCATCTATCTGCCCATGTGCCCCATCCCCACGAGCTACTACGTGTACAAAAATAAGTGTTGTATTTATATCCTTTAGGTACTTTTACCTTATTGGAATATCCACAAATAGAAAAAACCCGTTTTTCGTCTTTGTATTTATCAAGTCCTTGATTCATATACATAAGGAAATTGGTGGCAAAAACTAAATCATCTTCTAATACAATTGCTTTACCATATTCATTGATTACCTGAGAAACGCCTTGAATAATAGAATTTCCTAATCCTTTATTTTTTTCACTGAAGGTATAATGAATAGATTTGAATCCTTGTATACTTTTGACATACATTTGTACTGTATGAACATTTTCAAAGTCTCCTAGTTTATTGGTACGAGCTCCATCTACAAAAATGTATAAATCAGAATCTTTTGCTTCTTTGTTTTGAAGTAAAGATTGAATGGTATTTTTTAAAGTCTCAGGACGATTATAGGCAAATATAATAATAGGTGCTAACATTTTATTTGAATTTTATCCATAGTGTAGGGAAAATACATCTTAAATAAATAGTAAAGTAATGGAAAATGGCAGTAAATAATCCAAAGTGTCTTTTTTCTATGTGAAATGTTTCTTTGGGAGGCATACCATTGGGACGATGTACCATTCTCCAACGTTGCTTAAAAGGAACTTTAGGATTACACCATTGGTCTAAACTTTCATGTTGTTCACATTCTCCTAAATAATGACCTACTTGAAACATTTTTATTCCTGCTTTATTGGCGCGTAGACCATAATCAAAATCACCTTTACTATGCGTAAAATAGTAATCTAAGTTCCCTAGAGTTTGAAATACATAACGTGGTATTAATACAATGTTTCCGTTAAAGTGATGTATTGGGGTTAATGATTCGTTTGGTAGAGGGATCTTTCCATTAAATAGTCTTCCTCCATATGTTGGATATTGGTGATTTATTGATTGTGTGGCTCCAACAATAATAGCTTTATGTTCTTTATTTTGTGAAGCCTGCAAAAGAGTTAAAAGCATATCGGGATAGACGAATGTATCATCATTTATCCATAAATAAAAATCAAAATCTTCCTTTGCAGCTTTCTCCCATGCAGTATACATTCCTCTGTTCCAAAATAGATTTCCATTTCCATGTATAATATGTACTTGAGGAAATTGTTGGTGAACAGCTTCTGGAGTCCCATCGGTACAATTATCTTCTGTAAGGTATATCTCTATTTTGATATTATCTAAATTAGATTGATTATATAATCGCTGGAGACATTCTAGTGTTTTATCTTTACGGTTATAGACGGTTATTAAAATCGCTATTGATGAATTCATTATAATAGTTGATTGTAAGTGTTTTTATACATTTGAGCCACTTCATTCCAAGTATGAACCTTAAAAGGAGTGTGATTTAAATGTGAAGCAGAATTATAAAATAGACGTAGTTGTTCTATTGCTTTTGTCTCATCTTGAAAATCACAGAAACTAATATCAGTAGGGGTATCATATCCCCATGCCCATGGTAAATTAGATAGCAAAAGTGGAATTTTGTATCCTGCAGCTTCATATACAGCAATACATCCACTTTCCCCTTTTGATAATAAGACATATCCTGACGCATTCTTTTCAATGCAATCTTTCCATTCTTTACTTACATATCCTGGATAAAATACATACTTATTGTCGATTTCACTCTTAAATTTTTGATAATAAGAATCTGCATTGTTTGAACTGCCGATAAATACAATTGGAACTTTAGCTTTCTTAGCATATTGAGCCAATAAAATACTTTGTTTCCTTTCTGATATATTCGCACATGAAATCAGATATTTGTCTGGAAATTTCATATCTATAATATTTAAGTTATCTGAAATATTCATATCCTTAGGATCATACGCATGAGGAATAATTAAAGTCTTGTTTTTTGGTAAATAGTTTGGGAAATATCGTAAGGCAGTAGATCTATCTTGTTCGTGCATGAAGTGAATGATATCCATATATTGAAAGGCTTTCCAGTATGCACCGTTTGATAGACTTCCTGGCAATTTATCAATAATTTTATTTTTTAAAATGGCTTTTCTTTGTTCTCTAGGGGGTTTATTACTTTCAAAATCAAAAATCATGCTTAACAAAGTCTTTTTTCCTTTGGATTTAGCTAAATAGGCAACATAAGGTGCTGGGGTAAGGAAATGAATGATATCACAATCTTCTTGAGATTTGTCCCACCACCTAGAAAATTCTATATTAATTCCAAGTTTAGTAAGTTCTTGTTGTAGCTTGACTGCATGTGTCGTTTTACCTCCTGGTGTGAGAAATGCATTTGTTGTATCGAAAAGAACTACTTTCATAATCTGTGAAGTTTAATTATTTGTGCATAAATATTAAGGTATTGAGTTACTGATTCTTTTATATTATGTCTTATTAAGGCTTTTTGATGAGCGTTATTACTTAATGATAATGCTAATTCGTTATCTTCAAAGATACGTTTAATTTGATATGACATCATATATGAATCTCCAGCTGGAGCAAAGAGGACTTCTTTTTCGTCTTGCAAGATAGAAGGAATACCACCTACAGGTGTTGTTACAATAGGTGTGCCTATCATTGTTGCTTCTCCTACTGCATTAGGGCTATTATCAATGGAAGATGGAGATAAAAATACATGGGCATTTTGCATTTCTTTAATCATTTCTTTAGCATTAAGTCGCGGTAGTAATTTGATGTTATTTTCTAGTCCATATTTCTTTATTAGATTAATGCAATAAATAATGTATTCCTCTCCCCATATCCTATTAGTTAATTTTTTCAGTTCAGTGGAAGCAATACCTGGAATTGTTAGTTGTATATCTGGATAGAATTGCTTTAGTAAATGTGTGGATTCAATTGCGAGATGCATCCCTTTTATTGGATTGAATCCTGAGGGCATAAAAATGGAATGATGTTTGCATTGTGTAATACACCAACTTGCTGCATGTTGGTAGAATTCATCTCTTAATAATTCTTCTCCATGAAAATAATATGCATTGGGGTTATGAAAGAGAATATGAGCTTTATCCCAATAAGTGCGACCAATAAAATATTTTCCATGTTGGAGAATATCTGTCTCATATTTTATTCCTTTTTTTATATCGTTGTTCATTAATTGAATTCCACCATATCCTAATAGATTTTTCCAAGTTGCATATTTTTTTACTTTTGATTTCTCTAAATAATTTAACGTATAATTTTGACATCCGCTTAGTAGCCCTTGTATAGAAATGACAATGGGTATATCTTTAATAAAGTTTTGAATTTGTGCTAGATTTTTTTCTGTTCCATGAATATGAATAATATCAGGTTGGAATTGTTTAATTATAGTTTGATATTTATAGTAAGTTGTTATACTCATATAGGAGAAACATTCCTTCATTATTGATAGTTCATAAAATGATATATTATCCTTTATGTAAAAGGAATCACTCCTCTTGTTTGTTGGTATTATTATACCAACTTCATTACCTTTTTTAATTTTGCTAAGTAAGGGTAATGTCCAAGATCCAAAAAAAGAAATCCATAAAATTCTCATAATCTAAATTTTAGTAGGAAAGACATCTTAAAAGCCATTTTTTAAAATCTTTGTTGTTCATTAATCTGAATTCATTAGAAAGTCCCATAGCTATAAGCATCCAAATAGAAATTCCTAATATATTAAAATTGTTAACATCTTCAATCCATCCGTAAGCCCATCTAAAGGCTATAAAAAGACCTAGAAATTTTATATATATATTATTTGATTTATAAATGGATAGATATGAGGCTCTAAAATAAAGAAGGGAATACAATACGACCCCAATAAGCCCAAGCCAAGTAAAGATATTGGTATGGCACGTCTCATTCATAAATCTTTCATTCTTTCCAGTTTTTATCATGTCATTATCTTCAAAGAAAATGGTGTCATTACCTCGGGCAGGTGTTCTTCCACATATAACATAGTTATGTTTTAGTGCAGATTCTATTACTTCCACATAAATGAATGTACGAGTATCGGTAGATAGATCTTCTTCTACAAATTCTCCATTCTCAACTTTTTTTTCTACATATTTCCCTTGATAAGAAGATAAATCTTCAAAGATATTGAAAGTCCCTGATATACCTAAATATAGTAAAACTATAGGAATAATATAGAATGCCCCATGAATAATTTTAATGACGTTATTAGGAATAAAGCGATGTGCATAAATACCACAGGCAAATAAAAGTACAATACCAGATTTTATAACTTGACTTCTTGCACTTAAGTCTATAAATAGCATGGTGACAAGGAGGGTCACACATATTATTTTCCATTTTTTAGGTAGTATAGGGAGAAAGCAACTAATAAGAAATAATGGAGCTAAAAATAAGTGATATGCTCCTTTCATTAGGAAAGGAGTAAGTATAATAAATAATATTATTGCATATTTGAACCAATATTTTAGTGTGATATTTAGAATTCTAGCGTTAGTAAATGGATATAAAAATATCGGTAGAGATAAGCTTAATATTCCTGTAATTAATTGTTTTAATTCCCAGTAATTATTGATAATGAATGCTCCTCTAATGGAGTTAAAAATGACCCAAGCAAAGTAAATTGTGATAATATTTAAATCTACTCTATTTATAAAAATAGATATTTTATTACTTAATTTTTTTTTGTAAAGAAATATAATGAAAATTATTGAAAAATCTACAAGCCATGAAATTGTTAAGCTAGAGAAATTTATTCTTAAAAAACCTTGAACAGAAATTAAAGTTATTAGTATAACTAAAATAGGAAATCCTTTTAGTATTAATGTCCTCATTTCTAATGATTTTAAATTCTATAGATAGCTTACAATCTTTATTGTTTTAATGCCTTTGATTTTCCAATGAAGATAGGAGTATATTTGGTAATAAGTATGATTGGATAATATAATATAATCATGGTGATGATAGAAAAAAGTTCTCCTTTTCCAGGAAAATCTGTGTTATTTATAAGTTTATTTAGTAAGGAAAAGACAATAATGTGTAGACCTAAGATTACTAATGTACCATTAGAAATATTTTGTATAAAGCTTGGATTACCATATCTTGAAGATAATTTATTGGATAGAGTATAGATGAAAATAAATCCAATAATTCCTATGCAATAATATAATGGGAAATAATTAAGATTACAACTGTATAAATCAAATGTTCCTAAATAGTAACTGAATAGAATTAATATTATAAATGAACACAATAATAGACTAATTTCCCATCTATTGATTTTAGAAAGTATCGTCTGATGTTTTTTTATATATATGCCGAAAAGAAAGAAAGGATAAGCAATAATAGCTCTTTGTGGTAGGAATAAAATGCCATTTTCTGGAGCTTGGTTTGATTTAAATGCTGTAAATAGGCAGAAAATAATAAATGCGATATGTATTATTCTTATTTTATGTATAATTGGATATATAAGCCTCAGTATAAAAATCACTAAAACAAACCAAAAAGCTCCACATATAGGTATACCAATATTAAAATCATGTATGATGAGTCCTAGAATGGGCCTAGATAGAAGATTTTCAAAAGTGATTGGTTTATGACCTATTATTCCAGAGAGGTACCATGGATAATTAATCATATTCCAAATTAAAGTTGGGATAATTAACGAGATAATAAGTTTTTTGATGTTTTTGGGCTTATAGAGAATTCCAGTTATGATAAAAAATACTGGCATATGAAATAAATATAGAAAGTCATGGAATTGAGGAAATGGTCTACTATGCCCACATACCATTAGGAATATACATAATGCTTTTGCCCAATCAATCCAATTTATTCTATTATGAATCATTTTTATGATGTAATAAATGTAAACTTCCAATTTTAGGGTATCCCCTTTTAGACGGGCGCCAGTCGGCACCCGTCTAAAAAAGAATCCACAAATTTAACGATTATTATTTGCATATTGTCATGGGAAGCAGGTTTTCGTAATCCGTTCTTCCCTTTTTTAATTCTCTGAGCAGCCTGCAGAAGTAATCCCTGAAGGAGACACCTACCTGTTTGCAGGTTTCTATAATATTATAGATTGCGGAGTTCTGTATTCCTTTCACGCTTCCGAAGAACAGACTGTTCTTTCGTTGGACAGTGATTGGTCTTATCGCTCTTTCCGCCGCCATATTGTCTATTGAGTATTCTCCGTCATTTCTGTAGGCGAAGATCTGATTCCAGAAGTTCTTCAGATAGTTAAGGGCCTTGCTCATAAGTTCGCTTCGGTTCTCATCCGGATTTGCAAGCAGATCATAAAGCTCTGTCCTTATCCTATCGATGATTTCCGTCGTTTCCTTACTGTTCCTTCTGCGGTAAATCTCGTCTGCAGTAAGTTTTTCCCGGCGATAAGTATCTTCCATGCCGTATAGCTTTGCTATCTGCTCAAGGAAGATTCTTGCCTGCGGGCTTCCCTGGTCGAAGGCATACTTGAACTTTGCCCTTGCATGAGCCAGACAGCAGAGATGATCTATATCCATAAGTTCGTTGTCAAGATACATATATACGTTATAACCGTCACTCTGCAGTGATTTGATTTTTGCATCACCAAGGAACTCCTTCAACACATTTCTGTTCCTGCCTCCATGTTTCTGTACACCTTCATCATCCGTTGTATCCTCGTAGAAGAAGATGACTATACGCGCTTTTCTGTTTACCAGACACCACATATAGGTCTTTCGTTTCTTATTGTATGCGTGATAGCGGAGCCATGTCTCGTCCACATTCACGTTGGCACCGTCCTGAAGGGCAATCTTCTTGAGGGCAGGTATCAGCTTATTGAGCTGCATGGCACCTTTGTCGGCCCAGTTCAGCAGGTTCTGCACAGAGGTGTTCCAGTCCATGTCCGACAGACGGTTCTTTGCCTCCCTGTATGCCGGTATTGACATCTGGAAGCGGTTAAACATCAGATACGAGAGCATGTTTGCCGTAATGCTTGTACCCGGTACTATCTCGTCATAAAGGCTTGTCCGGACGTCATCCTTCATAGGAAGGAACATGCTTTCAATCCTGCCGTCGGCATGCTTCACCTTAAGCACCTCAAAGTGATGTTCCTCAATATGGCTCACAATGTTTCTTATTTTACGGTAGCTTGACGATATTACAACAGAACCCTCAGGAAGCATTGTATAATCAGACCTGTGTATAATCGGTGTACCTACACAAGCCTTATTGTATGTCATTCCTTTCCTGT
>OGES01002555.1_pt1 | contig 11994 bp, 10 predicted proteins | sample 1570711 | NCBI WGS metagenome assembly OGES01 (sample SAMEA2582133, study PRJEB24529) | metagenome | biome: Human gut stool | place: China | collected 2011 | reverse complement strand
AGGAAACTCATGTCACCCGCAAACCAATATTTATCAGATAACGCGTTCTATAAAGCAAAAAAGGAACCACAAAACCATTCTAAGTTTTGCGGTTCCCAATTAGGAAGAATTTGTAATTTAAATATTGTGAATTAACTGCTGCTCTGCAAGCCACATAATCGCTTACAAGATTTTACAAGATGCATGGCATTTTACGAGATGCATGGCATCTTACAGATGCCAGATATCCTCATTGTACTGTGCAATGGTACGGTCTGATGAGAAGAATCCTGCCTTGCTGATGTTGACAAGCATTTTCTTAGCCCATGCCATACGGTCTTCATAATCTGCGTAGATACGCTCTTTGGTTGCAACGTACTCCTCGAAATCCGGAAGAGTCATGAACCAGTCTTTGTTTAACAGCTCGTTGTAAAGGCGCTCTAAGTTCTCTGCACATCCGACTGCTTTCATCTGGTCACTTACGATGAAATCGATAGCACGTTTGATGTTCGCATCATTCTCATAGTAGCTTCTTGAAACGTAATCTGCTTTCTCGTAGTGTCTGATAACTTCCTCAGATGATTCACCGAAGATATAAATATTGTCATCACCAACGAACTGATGCATTTCAACGTTTGCTCCATCCATGGTTCCGATCGCAACAGCACCGTTTAACATGAATTTCATGTTGGATGTTCCACTTGCCTCTTTGGAAGCTAAAGAGATCTGCTCATGGATATCTGCTGCCGGGATCAGTTTCTCAGCTAATGTTACGTTGTAGTTTTCTACCATAACTACTTTTAAGTATGGTGCTACTTCCGGATCATTTGCGATCAGTTCCTGTAAACAGAGGATCAGATGAATGATGTCCTTTGCAATGATGTATGCCGGAGATGCTTTTGCACCGAAAATAACAGTGATCGGACGAGCCGGTTTCTTTCCTGCTTTAATCTCAAAATATTTGTGGATCACATAAAGAGCATTCATCTGCTGTCTCTTGTACTCATGTAATCTCTTGATCTGGATATCGTAGATAGAGTTGTCATCTAACTCGATGCCCTGTGTTTTCGCAAGATAATTCTTTAACTCTGTCTTTCTTGTACCTTTTACTGCAAGAAGTTTCTTTAATACTTCTTCGTCATTTACATATGCGCCGAGTTTCTCTAACTCTTCTGCATTTTTCTTAAATCCAGGTCCGATTAAGGATGTGATAAATTCGGTCATCTCCTGATCGCAGTGTAATAACCAGCGGCGGAATGTGATACCGTTTGTCTTATTATTGAACTTCTCCGGATAAATCTTGTAGAAGTTATTTAACTCTGTATTCTTTAAGATCTCTGTGTGCAGGTAAGCAACACCGTTAACACTGTATCCGTAATGAATATCCATATGTGCCATATGAACACGTTTCTCATCATCAATGATTGCTACGGATTTGTCATCATATTTCTTTGTCACACGGCTGTTTAACTCATAAATGATCGGCAGTAACTGTGGAACAGCTTTCTCTAAGAAATGGATCGGCCATTTTTCAAGTGCTTCAGCTAAGATCGTGTGGTTTGTGTAAGCACAGGTCTTAGATACGATGTCGATCGCCTCATCCATTAAGATGCCGCGCTCCATCAACAGACGGATCATCTCAGGAATTACCATACTTGGGTGTGTATCGTTGATCTGGATCACTGCATATTCATTTAATTTGTGAAGATCTCCGCCTCTTGCAAGTGTCTCATCGATGATCAGGCGCGCTGCGTTGCTGACCATGAAGTACTGCTGGTATACACGAAGGATTCTTCCCTTATCATCGGAATCATCCGGATATAAGAATAATGTTAAATTCTTTGCAATATCCTCTTTGTCAAAATCGATGCCGTCTCCAACCAAACTCTCATCCACTGTCTCAACATCGAACAGATGAAGTTTTGTGGTACGGTTCTCATAACCGATCACATCGATATCATATAATCTGGACTGTAACGTAAAACCGCCAAACTGAATCGGGTAAGTAACGTCTGTTTTTGTCAGCCAGCTTTCTTTTTCAATCCATGGGTTTGGTGTCTCATTCTGCAGGTTGTTTTTGAAAACCTGTTTGAACAATCCGTAATGGTAATTTAAACCAACACCGTCACCGTTTAAACCAAGGCTTGCGATAGAATCAAGGAAGCATGCTGCAAGACGTCCAAGTCCGCCGTTTCCTAATGACGGCTCCGGCTCAACCTCCTCGATCTCTGCAAGGCTCTTGCCGTTATCTGCTAAAAGTTTTTTCACATCCTCGTAAATACCAAGGTTGATCAGGTTGTTGGATAATAATTTACCGATCAGGAACTCAGCGGAAATGTAATATAATTTACGTTTTCCCTGATTGCTTTCTTTTTCCTTAGCCATTCCTTTTGTCATCTCAAGCAGTGCATAGTAAAGTTCCTCATTTGTGCACTGTGAAATTTCTTTGCCACATCTGTTTGATACGATTTCCTGTAATTTCATTTTTTCCTCCATTCCAGCGCCCCTGCGCTGTTTTCATTATGTTCCCCAATTTTAATGTTTATGCTTGTTCCTGTTGTCCTGATTTCGCTTTTTTTCGCAAAATCATTGTTTATGATGTTATTATAGTTTCCATACTCACTTTTTTCTTGTAATATTGACTCAAAAAGTGGTACAATCCTATCATCATGAATATTTTAGAATATGAAAACTATCAGGAAAAAATTTCACATGGCGATCCTTTATTTCCTTATATCACATATCTCTGCTCAATTCCGTTAGATTTCGGGTATGTGCCGATGCACTGGCACGATGAGATGGAAATTATCTATATAAAAAAAGGAAAAGGCACGATCACGGTCGATTTCGCCCAGCACACGGTAACTGCAGGAGACATTGCCCTGATCCTTCCGGGACAGCTTCACTCGATCGGGCAGTTTGAGTCTGAATCCATGGAGTACGAAAATATCATTTTTCACCCAAACATGCTGATCTCCAAGAAAACGGATACCTGTAATACGGATTTTTTAGTTCCGCTGATCTCCGGCAATGTCTCCCTGCCGCTTTTGTATACACCGGACAGTCCGCATTATGGGGAGATTTCTGCCTGTATCGATGCAAATGATGAGATATGCAAAACTTATCCGTCCGGTTATCAGCTTTTTATCAAAGGACAGCTTTTTCTGCTGTTTTATACTTTGTTTCATAAGTGCAGCACAAAAGAACTTTCCGGCAAAGACCGCAGCAAGTCTTTAGAAAAAATGAAGCTGATCCTAAAATATGTAGAAAACAATTATATGGAAAAGATCACGATCGAAGATATCGCAAACGAAGTGGACTTAAGCCAGTCCCATTTTATGAAATATTTTAAAAATACCATGGGAACCTCTTTCGTCGATTATCTCAACGAATACAGGCTCACCATGGCATCAAGACTTTTGATCTCCTCCGACTCTTCAATCCTTGCGATCGCATCGGAAGTCGGTTTTGAAAATCTTTCTTATTTTAACCGTATTTTTAAGAAACGCTTCGGACAGACCCCCCGCGAATACCGCAGGCGGCAGTCGCCAGATACGGTTCATCCATAAGCCTGACATCCACTGTCAGGCTTTGCGCCTAAGATCCTGTCATGTCCGATCACGCAGTAAGATGAGCAGCAGCCACCGCCGGCCCAATCAGATTCTCATAGAATTCTTCTGCCGGCTGTGGTCTGCCGAATAAGAATCCCTGGATATAATCCGGATCTAACTCTGATATCTTTTTAAACTCACTCTCTGTCTCAATTCCCTCAACACAGAGCGTCAGCCCAAGTTTGTGCGTCATCGTGATGATCTGTGTCATCAGATCGTGTTCGTACTGGTTATTTAATGCTTTTAATGTAAAGGAACGGTCGATCTTGATATAATTCGGTCTTAGATCACCAAGACAGTGAAGATTGGAATATCCTGTTCCAAAATCATCTAAAATTACAAGTACACCGTTTTTCTTTAATCCATCCCACAGTTTTTTGAAATGTGTATTAGAATCCAGATAACCACTTTCTGTCAGCTCAATTCCTACTGCGGACGGTTCAAGTCCGTAAAGACGCAGTGCTGTCAGTATCTCTGTCAGAACACGGCTTTTCATGACCTGCACATAGGACAGATTGATATTGATCCTGAAATCAGGAATATATTTCTGCCATCTGCTGCAGGTTGAGATTGCCTGATGAAGCATCCATTTTCCTGCCGGAATGATCAGACCGGTTTCCTCCAGCAGCGGAATAAATTCTACCGGAGAGATACGCTCCCAGCGGACTGTATCTTTTGCCCCGTTTTCATCTTCCTTTACACATACCACTTCTTTTTCAGACTCTCCCGCCTGAATTTTTTCCGGCATGGAAAAACGCATCAGTGCCTCTGCACCGACCAGCCGGCGTGTCTTTGTGTCCACGATTGGCTGATAATAAGTCTCAAATCCCTCAAATCCATGATTTACTGCATGATGAAGCTGGCGTGTGATCTGTTTCTTCCGTAGAAAACTGTCATAATCTTCCTTCATAAATATATAACAGCGGTTCTTTCCCAGATCTTTGGCAGTGTTAAGGGCATACTCGGACAATTTCATGATATTTTTGTATGTTCCGGATGTCTTTGCTGTATCGACAGCCCCCGCAGATATGGTAAATACAGATTTATATCCATTTTCCTCAATAAATACGTCAAGACTCTTCCGGATTGCTTTATAGAGTTCCGTTGCTTCTTCCATATCACCACCGGAAAAATCAACAACCATGAACTCATCTGCTAATACACGGTACAGCTTCTGCCCCGGTTTGATATTAGCGCTGATACAATCTGCCGTACTTTTTAAGATATAATCGCCATACTCCATTCCGAAGTCACCATTGATATCCCGAAAATCATCAATGCCAATACGAAGGAAAAATCCATCCGGCAGTCCGTCCCCAAACTGCTCCACATAAGCCGAAAGGCTCGATTCACCAAGCAGTCCGCTGACATTGTCTGCCTTTTGTTTCTGACCGATCTCATTGATACATCCAACCAGAAAATGTGGTCTTCCGTCAGCGTCATTTAACACACGCCCCCTGCAGTTGATCCAGACCGGATGCCCCTCACGGTCTAACCACCGGTAATGCATATTATGAAAAATAATCTCCCCATTCATAATACGGTTAAACTCTTCATCCAGACGCGGCTGATCTTCTGTGTACACAAATGTATGATGCTCTTTTGCTGCATTGTCAAAAGTTTCCCCTGGTAAAAGGAAACGATCTGTCGCATGTTTTGAGATCTTATAAAAATCTTTCTGCAGATCAAACACATACAGATAATCGTCCATACACGGATTAAACAATTCCACGATATATTCCATCTGTTCTCTTGAAAAACTATTCATCATCGTGTCCATCTTCTTCTCCATTTCTGCAAATCCAAAAAATTTTCATTTACAGTTCGTTGTTTTTATTTTTCCAAAAATATATGGTAATATTCGTTTACTATCGCTAATACGGAAGCAGATAATATCCAAGTACACCGCTTACAATCCCCACTGCTGCGCCTGCTGCGACATCGAGTACCGTATGAACGCCCCCGATCACCCGGATCACTGCGATCAGGATCCCTGTCACTGCAAGTATACAACCTGCCACCGGATTCTTTACAAATACCGTAACAGCAATCACAAATACAGAAAACACATGACGGCTCGGAAACGATTTTCCACTGGTATCCTTGTCTAACACCGGCGGAATGCCGTATTTTTCATAAGGTCGCGGTTCATTGATAATCTTACGTGACACCGACACTACCACAAATGAAACCGCCGGTACCAGTACCGCCTGCAGCAGGAAAGTATCTCCTAAAAAAAACAAATACAGCAGATAAAGCGGATAACTGAAAAAAACGATCCCTGTAAAAATCCTGTTTGCCCAGACGATCCGGCAGATTTTTTTTTTATCCTGTAAAAAGTACCCCATCATCTTCCGGTAAGTCTGCTGCGTCATGATGAGACCTCACTTCCCACAACCGATAAAAATGCACCGATAAAAATACAGAAATCTGAGATATTAAATATGATCCCACGCAGCCACTTCGGTCCAAAATTAAACTTCACATAATCAACCACATACCCTCTGGTATAACGGTCCAGCAGATTATTTAGCCCTCCACCGACAAGTAAAGATGCACCTGTCTTGCTCAGACGGTGCCCCGGCATACGAAGCAGGAAATAATATAAAACTCCGACAAAAAACATGATCACCGTATGCAGCGTGCGCATTACACGGGGCTTTTTTGCCAGGAAATTAAGTGCAGCCCCGCGGTTATAATATTTTTCGATCAGAATCTTATTCCGCCGCCTCGGATGCACCACATATCTGGCATATTTTTTATCCATATGGTGCTTGATCCACAAATCAGAACCAAATACAATCCCTGCTAGTAATATATATGGCATGCAAATCTCCATTTCTAAACAATCTGTTGTGTCTGTTGTATTTCTTCCTATTATAATGCTTTTGTTTCAAAAAGGAAAGTACATAACCATATTTTATTTATCACTTTCCAAGTGCCTTTTCCAACTCTTCGATCACGATCTTAAGTGCCTTGATCCTTGCATACCGCTTGTCTACCGACTCTAAAATATGCCACGGCGCATACGTGGTACTTGTTTTCTGGATCATTTCATTGACCGCATCTTCATACTGATCCCATTTTTCACGGTTGCGCCAGTCCTCATCTGTGATCTTCCACTGCTTCTGCGGTGTATTCTGCCGCTCATTGAAACGTTCCAACTGCGTATCCTTATCGATCTGCACCCAGAACTTGATAATGACAGCGCCCCAGTCGTGCAGCTCTTTTTCAAACTCATTGATCTCGTTGTAAGCACGTTTCCAGTCATTTTCACTGCAGAATCCCTCAAGGCGTTCTACCATGACTCTGCCATACCAGGTACGGTCAAAGATCGCAATATGCCCTGTCTTTGGCAGCCTTGTCCAGAAACGCCAGAGATAATGTCTCGCTTTCTCGTGCGGCTCCGGACTTGCGATCGGATGTACTTCATAGCCTCTGGGGTCCAATGCGCCTGTGATCCGTTTAATATTGCCACCCTTTCCTGCCGCATCCCATCCCTCGTATGCAATGATAACCGGAACCTTTTTACGGTACAGACGGTTATGAAGTTCTCCTAATCTGTGCTGTAATTGTTTCAGCTCTTTTTTGTACGCATCTTCTTCCATCGTCTTATCCAGTGGAATCTCAGATAATAACGGCATTTTTTTCATGGAAAATACATTCTGTAAGATCGGTACTGCCATCGCATTATTGGCAAGTGCCACATCAATTCCCTCTGTCAGAATCTCAAGTGCCTGCAGCTCTGTCCATTTTTTTGATTCTGCATCAATGATATACCATGGTGCCGACGGCAGATTCGTTTCCTTTAAATAGGAATCAAATGCATCTGAGCATTTTTCATAGTGATCATTCTGCCAACGGTCATTTTTACTGACACGCCATCTGGTATCCTTCTCCTTCGACAGATGCTCTATACGTTTTTCCTGCTCAGATTTGGAAATCTGCAAAAATAATTTCACAACAAGATAACCGTTGTCTGTCAGCTGACGTTCAAACCGCTTGACACTCTCAATACGGTGCGCATATGCCTCATCGCTGATCTTTTCGTGCAGTCTTTCTTTCATGATCTCGTCCATCCAGCCGGAATCTAAGAAACTGAACTTGCCGTTTTCCGGAATCTTCACAAAATGACGGTACAAAAACGGCTTTCTTTTTTCCTCCTCCGTCGGTGCTGACATTGATTCTACCTTAAAAAATCGCGGATCGATATTTTTGATGATCTGACCGATCAGAGAACCTTTGCCTGCGGTTCCCCAGCCTTCGACCAGCACAAGTACCGGCAGTCCGTGTTCTTTTACCTTAAGCTGCTGCTCCTGTAATTTCATCCGTGCATCCTTAAGCCGCCCCTCTAATTTCTCATCCGACGGACGCTCTGGTTTTTCCCATTGTTTTAACATGCAAAACCCTCCATTCTTTCATGTTTTATTTTCACGTTCATCCAGTTCTTCTTTCTTTAGTTTTTCACATTCATTCTGAAATATCAAGCATTTTCATATTTTTTCAAAAAATATGTTTTCTGTTTATTAATTGTAAAAAAATGTGTCTTTTTTCACAGATTTATAGTATAGTAAAGATAGATAAATATTAAAGTTTTGTATGGTTTTTCCAACAGGAATCCATGCTATAAGGAGAACGCCTATGCTGGTTACATTAATACCCCTATTTGATGAAAACATAAAAGTCAGCGCATATTCTCTATATACGCAGAAAGCGAATTTCCTGCTTCACCCAAATCTTTTAGGAAGCGGAAGCAATGACGGTGCCGCCCAGATTGAAGGGTTCGAACTGATCTTAAATATGGGGCTTGAAACACTTTCCCCTGCAAAAGAGATTTTTGTTCCGGTCAATGAAATATCGATCTTTTCCGATATTCCTGCACAATGCGGTCTGCCACACGAATTTTTCGTATTACTGCTAAAAGGAAATATTCCATGTACACCAATGTATATTGACCGTGTAAAAGCGCTCAAAGAGATGGGATACCGTTTTGCCATCCGTAAACTTCCTGTATCAAGCTATGAGGCTTATCATGATCTGCTCACACTGATGGATTATGTCATGTTAGACTGTGAACAGATCGATATCAGTAAAGCCCGTATTTACTTTAATCAGGTTTATCCGGATATCAGACTCTGTGCTTCAAACATAACAGATACAGAGACCTTCGATGCGATCCGTCAGGATAAGAGCTGCTGCCTTTATGAGGGAAGTTTTTACAGACTGCCTGTCACAAAAGGAACACACAAGGTAGCTCCATTAAAGATCAATTACATTGAACTTATGAATCTGGTCAATACAGAAGACTTTGACCTGACAAAAGCAGCAGACATTATCGCTCATGACACTGCGCTTGTCATCTCACTTCTTCGTATGGTCAATCATATGGCTGTCAACTCGGAGATTACTTCTATCCGGCACGCGGCTGCCATGCTCGGACAGAAAGAGTTGAAACGCTGGATCAACACAGCCGTTGTCAATCAGTTGTGCTCTGACAAGCCAAACGAGATCACGCGTTTATCCCTGTTACGTGCAAAATTTGCCGAAAATCTCGCTCCTGCATTTGAACTTGGCGGAAAGGCTTCCGAACTGTTCTTAACCGGACTCTTCTCCGTGCTTGATATTATCCTCGACAAACCAATGGAGGAAGCACTATCCCTTGTCAAGGTTTCGCATGACATTGAAGATGCACTCATCCGGCAAAGCGGCATTTTTGCAGAACCGTTATATTTTATCAAACAGTACGAGGCTGGCAACTGGTCTGAAGTTTCAAGACTTATGATCTTAGAAAATCTCGATACACAGACCGTATATGATGCCTATATTGATGCCCTGAAATGGTACCGCGAGCTGTTTTCCGATACCTACCGGAGCTGATGCGCCAGGCATTTCGCTTCTTATAAAAATATGGGTGCAAAATCTGGTTCATAACTTAAAGACTGTCAAATTGCACAATCATAAATTCAAAATCCAGATTTTGGCACCCATGTTTTTTATTTTTCATTCTTTATCCGGTTTTTCTTTACAACTTTCTGTCTTGTGAATTCTTCCCTCTCTTTTTCTTCCAGATACTCCTGTATTTCACGCGACAATTTTTCATATTTCGGAATCGTAATATTCGATAGCGCATTTGCACGCTTCTGTGTTTTTTTTATATTATATGCAAGACGGTAGGCAGAATTTTCAACCTCTGCAAGGCGGATGGTAAGCTCTTTTACCTTTTCAAACTGCTGACATGCCTCATCTAACGACATTCTTGTATGATAAAAAGAATACGCAGGGGTCTGCTTGTTTTTTTCATACTCTACCTTTGGAATCTCCGTACCCATGACACTGCGGCGCTTGATACGGATGGAATTTTCCACCGGAACTGCCTTTGCGATCTGTTCTACCTGATGGATTCCCATCTGGATATTGGCTTTCTGCAATGCCTGATAGGCATTGGAAAATGTCTCATCGATCTGACTCTGGATATCCGACGCTTCCGTAATTAATTCCATCAATTCCCGGATCAAGATATTTCTTTTTTTATCCATCAGATCGAATCCCTGTCTGGATAATGCAAGCGCATTTTTTGCCAGTATGAGGTTTCCTTTCGTCGGAAACGTATTCGGATCCATGCGTCATCCCTCCCTGTAAAAAAATTTGCGGTGAACAGAATTATTCTTCCCTGTCCCAGTACTTTTCAAGGATCTTTGTATCAATACGGTCTAACTCTCCGCGTGGCAGAATATGAAGCAGTCTCCATCCGATATCAAGTGTCTCTGCCATTGAACGGTTCTCATCTTTTCCCTGCCCGATAAATTCTTTTTCGAAAGCTGTACCAAACTTTAAATACTGTTTATCGGTATCGGAAAGTTCATCCTCACCGATAACACTTGCAAGATCTCTCGCCTCTCCCACACGGGCATAGGATGAAAAGAGCTGATTGGCAAGATCCTGATGATCCTCTCTCGTGTATTTTTCACCAATGCCGTCTTTCATCAGACGCGACAAAGACGGCAGCACATTGATCGGCGGATAAATATTTTTCTGGTGAAGTGATCTTTCAAGTACGATCTGACCCTCGGTGATATAACCGGTAAGATCCGGGATCGGATGCGTGATATCATCATTTGGCATTGTCAGAATCGGGATCTGTGTCACAGAACCGGCCGATCCTTTTACGATTCCGGCTCTCTCATATAGAGCTGCAAATTCACTGTAGAGATAACCTGGATATCCTTTCCGGCTTGGGATCTCACCTTTCTGTGCCGATACCTCACGCATTGCCTCCGCAAACGATGTCATATCCGTCAGTATTACAAGAATATGCATATTTTTTTCAAACGCAAGATATTCAGCAGCAGTCAGAGCCACCTTCGGCGTGCTCAGACGCTCTGCGACCGGATCATTGGAAAGATTTAAAAACATTGCAACATGATCACTTACACCACATTCTGCAAAACGCCGTTTAAAATATTCCGCCACGTCATATTTTACGCCCATTGCCGCAAACACGACTGCAAACGGCTCATCCTCATTTTCCCCGTCTCCTAAACTTGCCTGCTCTACGATCTGGGCTGCAAGCTCGTCATGCGGCAGACCGTTACCTGAAAAGATAGGAAGCTTCTGTCCACGGATCAGTGTTGTAAGACCATCGATCGCAGAGATACCGGTTCTGATATAGTTTCTTGGATATTCCCTGCTGCACGGGTTCATCGGCTGACCGTTCACGTCGCGTACAACCTCGGCACGTACTGCCCCAAGCCCATCAACCGGCTGTCCTAAGCCGTTAAACGTCCTTCCTAAGATCTCCTCTGATAATCCCACACAAAGTGGTCTGCCGGTTAACCTTGCATGCGTATTTAAAAGAGACATTTCCTCCGTGCTCTCAAATACCTGAACGACTGCATAATCATCATTGATCTCTACAATGCGCCCTAATTTTTTCTGTTTTCCATCCACGACCAATTCCACGATCTCATCATAGAAAGCACCTTTTACGCCTTCCACAGCAACTAACGGTCCATTGATCTCACTTAATCCCAGATACTCAATCGCCATACTAATCTCCATTCCTGCACTGCCCTCAGCGCATTTTAAGTTCGTGCGCAAACACAATTTATGCGTAGTCAGCCGCCTTTTATGCGTTTTCTGCCATTAGATGCTGATAAAATTCTTCAATTCTGTCATCATACAGATTCAGCTGTTCTAACTTGTCATTTGCCACATCATATTTAATGGATATGATCTTCTCAAATATATCACTTTCGCGCAGAAGCGCCATCGGCATATTCCGGTCGATCAAGGCTTTGCACCGGTCATACAGATGAAGGATGATCTCCATCATGCGAAGCTGTTTTTCCATCGGCACATAGGTATCTTCCTTATGGAATGCGTTCTGCTGCAGGAAGCCCAGTCG
>OGES01002551.1_pt1 | contig 12032 bp, 8 predicted proteins | sample 1570711 | NCBI WGS metagenome assembly OGES01 (sample SAMEA2582133, study PRJEB24529) | metagenome | biome: Human gut stool | place: China | collected 2011 | reverse complement strand
TCGCCTCGGCCTCCTTCACGCGCCAGCCTGCCGACAGCAGGTCGGTGTTGTTCTCCAGCGCAAGCGCGATAAGCGCCTGCAACTGGGGATCGGTGAACATTTCCTGCCAGCGGATGTCGCCCAGGGTGGTCGTGTCGGCGGTCTCCGCCGATCCGTACAGCCCTGCGGTCGTCACCTCGGGACGGGTATAGGGTTTGTAGATGCCGCAGCCGGTCAGCGCCGCCGCGGCGCATATAATCAGGATCTTTTTCATGTGTTACTCCTCCTCTTTCTCGTTTTTACACTCTTCCAGTTCGGCGCGCACGGCCCACTGCGGATCGGGATCGAATTCCAGGGGCTTGACTTTCTCCTGCAACGTCTGGAAGACGATGAACAGCGTCGGCACGAGGAACAGCAGCGCCAGCGTACCTACGATCATACCGCCGATGACACCTGCACCGAGGGTCGAGTTGCCGTTTGCGCCTACGCCGTGCGAGAGCACCAGCGGGATCATACCGAACACGCAGGTGAGGACGGTCATCAGAATGGGACGCAGACGGGCTTTGGCGGCCGACACGGCGGCCTGCGAGAGGCTCATGCCCGCGGCGCGGCGGTCGGCGGCGTACTCCGTGATCAGGATGGCCGTTTTCGACAACAGACCGATCAGCATGATGATACCCGTCTGGAGGTAGATGTTGTTCTCCAGTCCCATCATCTTGGCGAGCAGGAACGAACCCATCAGACCGCACGGAACCGACAGAATGACGGCGAACGGAATGAGGAAACTCTCGTACAGCGCGCTCAGAATGAGGTAGATCAGCAGGATACAGATACCGAAGATGATGACCGTGTTGCTGCCCGTCTGGGCCTCCTCGCGCGTGATGCCGTCGAACTCGTAACCGTAGCCCTTCGGAAGCACCTGCGCGGCCGTTTCCTGAATGGCCCGGATGGCGTCGCCCGACGAATAACCGTCGGCGGCCGTACCGTTCACGGCGATCGAACTGTACATGTTGAAGCGGTTCAGCACCTCGGAGCTGTAAACCCTCGTCAGATTTACGAACTGGCCCAGGGGAGCCATCTCGCCGCTGCTCGAACGCACGTAGACGTTGTTGAGCGACTCGGTGTCGAGACGGTATTTCGGATCGGCCTGCATCGTCACATAGTACATTTTCGAGAACCGGTTGATGTTCGAAACATACTGGCCGCCGTAGTAGCCTGCCAGCGTCGAGAGGATCGAGGTCGGCGATATGCCGGCACGCTTGGCCTTCGCCGCGTCGATGTCCACCATGTACTGCGGGAAGTTGATGTTGAAGGTCGAGTATGCGCGGGCGATCTCCGGACGCTGGTTCAGCGCGCCGATGAATTGCAGGTAAATATTGTAGAATTCGGTCAGGTCGCCGCCGGTCTTGTCCTGCAGGTGCATGGAGAAACCGGTCGAGGTTCCGTAACCCGAGATCATCGGCGGAGCCACGGCGAAGATCTGTGCGTCCTTGATGTCGGCGGTGCGGCCGTAAATCTGGCCGATGACGGCGTTCACGTCATCCTCCTTGTTCGGACGCTCGTCCCAGTCCTTGAGTTTGATGATGGCCATACCGTACGACGATCCCTGTCCGGCGATCATACCGTAACCGGCCACCTGCATGTAGTCGCGAATCTGCGGAATGCCGTTGATGCGCTGCGAAACCTGCTCCATGACCTTGTGGGTCTCGGCGAGCGAGGAACCCGGGGCCGTGGTGACGTTGACCATGATCGTACCCTGGTCCTCGTCGGGAACCAGACCCGTCTTGGTGGTGTTCATCAGCAGAACCAGCGCCGCGATGGTCAGGCCGAGCGTCGACCACATCAGCCACTTGTGCTTGATGAAGAGCATCACGCCGTGCTTGTACTTGTTGACCAAGGCTCCGAATGCCGTGTTGAAGGCCTTGCGGAAACGCGCCGCGAAGTTGTCGCGCATCTCGCCGTTCTCGTCGAGGTACGGCTTCAGGATCATGGCGCAGAGCGCCGGCGACAGCGTAAGGGCGTTGACGGCCGAAAGACCCACGGCCACGGCCATCGTGATACCGAACTGCGTGTAGAAGACGCCCGACGTTCCGCCCATCATGGCGACGGGGATGAACACGGCCATGAAGACCAGCGTCGAGGTCACGATGGCCGATGTGATACCCGACATGGCGTCGATGGTCGCCATGTAGGAGGATTTGTAGCCCGCGTCGAAGCGTGCCTGCACGGCTTCGACGACGATGATGGCGTCGTCGACGACCGTACCGATCGCAAGAACCAGCGCGAAGAGGGTCAGCAGGTTGATCGAGAATCCGGCGAATGCGAGGAAGCCGAACGTACCGATCAGCGACACGAGGATCGAGGCGGTCGGGATGAGCGTCGAGCGGATGTCCTGCAAGAAGACGTATACCACCAGAATCACGAGGAGAATAGCCTCGAAGAGGGTCTTGACCACCTCTTTCATCGAGGCGTAGAGGAAGTCGTTCACACTTTGCAGGTGTGCGATGGCGACGCCTTTCGGCAGTTCGGCCTGCACTTCGTCCAGCAGCGCGTTGACATCGTTCACGACCTGCGTGGCGTTCGAACCGGCCGTCTGGAAGATCATCGTGCTGACGCCCGGATGGCCGTTGGTGTAACCTTTGTAAGCGTAGGATTCGCTGCCCAGTTCGATGTCGGCGATGTCCTTCAGACGCAGGAGCGTGCCGTCGGGCTTCGAGAGCAGCACGATTTCACCGAACTCTTCGGGCGTCTGGTGGCGTCCGCGGTATTTCATCGTGTACTGGAACGTGTTCTGGGAGTTCTCGCCCAGCGTACCGGTCGCCGATTCGATGTTCTGCTCGGCCAGCGCCGCCGTCACGTCCGACGGGATGAGCTTGTACTGGGCCATTACGTCGGGCTTCAGCCAGACGCGCATCGAGTATTCTGCGCCGAGGGTGAACACCTCGCCGACGCCGCGGATACGCTGGATGCGCGGCTCTACGTTGATCTTCAGGTAGTTCGACAGGAAGGTCTCGTCGTAGGAGTCATCGGGGCTGTAGAGCGAGAAGATCTTGACCATCGAGGTCTGGCGCTTCATGGTCGTCACACCGATCTGCGTGACCTCGGGAGGAAGCTGGCCGGTGGCGCGTGACACTTTGTTCTGCACGTTGACGGCCGCCATGTCGGCGTTGGTTCCCTGGCGGAAATAGACCGTCACGGAGGCGCTGCCGACGGCTGCGCTGGAGGTCATGTAGGTCATGTCCTCCACACCGTTGATGGCCTGTTCGAGCGGTACGATGACCGACTTCTGAATCGTTTCGGCGCTGGCTCCCGGATAGGAGGCGCGCACCATGACCGTCGGGGGCGCGATGTCGGGATACTGCTCGACGGGCAGTGTCGCCAGACCGATCAGACCGGCGATTACGATTACGATTGATATGACCGACGCCAATACGGGTCGTTCTATAAAATGCTTGAGTGTCATAGGTTATTCCTCCTTCTCGGTTTGGGTTTGAGCGGCGGACTCGTCGGTTGCGGGTGCTGCGGCAGCGGCTGCTGCGGCTTGGCCCTTCGGAACGATGGGCGTGCCTTCGCGCAGCAGACCCACGCCTTCGGCAACGATCACATCGCCCGGCACGAGTCCCGCGCGTGCTATATACTCGCGGCCGTTCGAGATCTTCTCGACGTCGATCATCGCCGAAGAGGCCTTGCCGTCCACCACTTTATATACATATACTTTGTTCTGGAGTTCGAACGTCGCGGCCTGCGGAACGGCGATGCAATCCTTGTAGATGCTCGGCAGGATGATGTTGCCTGCGCCGCCGCTGTGCAGCAGTCCGTTCGGGTTGGGGAACGCCGCGCGCAGCGACACGCTGCCCGTCGAGGTGTCGATGACGCCGCTGATCGACTCCACGCGGCCCGTCTGGTCGTAGGTCGAACCGTCGCTGAGCTGCAACTGTACGCCCGGCATGCTCTTGAGCGTCCGATTTATCGAGCCGTACTGGCGTGTCAGGGCCAGGAGCTGGTTTTCGGTCATCGAGAAGTAGACGTACATCTCCGAGTTGTCCGACACGGTGGTCAGCGGCTGCGGGATCGAAGCGCTCACCAGTGCGCCGACACGGTACGGCAGCGTGCCGACCACGCCGTTGGCCGGGGCCTTCACGACCGTATAGGAGAGGTTGTTGGCGGCGTTCACGCGCTGTGCCTCGGCCTGTGCGAGCTGAGCCTTGGCCGTCAGCAGGTTGTTGTTGGCCGTCGAGAGGTCGAACTGCGAAACGACGTTGCGGGCGAAAAGCTCCTTCTTGCTGTCGTAGGTGAGCTGTGCGGTGGCCACGCCGGCTTTGGCGGCCTCGACGTTGGCTTCGGCGGTCTGCAGGGCGGCTTTGTAGGGAACCTGGTCGATGATGAAAAGGGTCTGTCCCTTGGCGACTTTCTGACCTTCGTTGACGCAGAGCTGTGAGATCGTTCCCGAAACCTGCGGATAGATTGCGATGTCCTGACGGCCGCGGATCGTCGCCGAGTAGTTGCTCGGGATTTCCCGGTCGGTGGTGGCGATGGTCATTACGGCGTATTCGCCGGGGCCCATTGTCATCGGAGCCTGTTTGCATCCGACGGCCGCCATGCAGCATGCCAAAACGGCAGCTTTCACAAATGTTTGCTTCATAACAATTCCTTTAACTGATTGGACTAAAAAACTTTTTCAGGTGCAAAAGTATTTTAAAAACGGTATCAATGTACCCTTTATTGCGAACAGAATTGGTACTTTTCGGAATAAAAATGGAATATTTATCGAAAATTTCATTATTTTTGTTCGAAAAAAGAATTGTATGCCACAGGTCAATCCGCTAATCACCACCCCCGAGGAGCAATTTGTTGTGGGCGAATCCGATTTCGCCTTTTTCGGCAATTACGCCTGCCGTGTGGAAGGAGGTGCGATTCTCTTCTGTCGCAGCGGCAGCGCCGACGCCACCGTCAACCAGTACCAGGGGCAGGTGCGCCGCAATACGATGGTGCTGCTGCTGCCCGGATCTATCTTCATGCTCACCGACCGCACGGAGGATTTCAGGGCGGCCTACTGCTCGTTTTCGCGGGATCTCTTTTCCGAGGCGGCCTTCCGGATGGACCCTTCGTTTTTCCACGCCCTGCGCGAGCGTCCGATCTCCCATCCGCCCCAGCGGATCGTCGAGGGGGCTTCGATCTGGCTCCAGATGGCGGCCTACACCTACCGCGACCGCGGCAACGTGTTCCGCAATACGATCATCAAGAACCGTTTGCAGAATCTGCTGCTGGAGAGTTACGACAAGATGCAGCGTTTCGCAGCCCGGCAGCACCGCGTGCCGGAGACGACCACGCGGCAGTCGGAGCTGTTCCACCGTTTCGTCGCTCTCGTGCACGAGCATTGCGCCCAGGAGCGCGAAGTGTCGTTTTATGCCGACAAACTCTGCATTTCGACCCGTTACCTGTCGACCATCGTGCGCAGCGTGGCGCACAGTTCGGCCAAGGAGTTCATCGACCGTTCGGTGATGCTGGAGATCAAGATGATGCTCCAGTCGACCGACCTTTCGGTGCAGGAGATCGCCTACCGGCTCCGGTTTCCCGACCAGTCCTACCTCGGGCGTTTTTTCAAGAAGCACGCGGGGGAATCGCCCACCGAGTACCGCAACAACAAAAAATAGGTATCCGGGTTTCGGACTTTTGTCCGCTCCGGGCGGTAAATTCTGCGTCCGGGACGGTTTGTGTCCCTGCGTAGTCCGGCCCGCAGCAGCCGGAACGCTTTGAACGGGCCTCGCCGCATGCCCTGAACGGGCGCGCCCGCTTCGTATTTCTGTCCTACCTCTGTACCATTCGGTCCGAATCCGCGCTCCGCCTTCCGCGCCGGGAACAACCTCCCGGATTTTTCGGTAACTTTTAGGCCGTAAACGGGACCTGATTGGACCCGGAATTGCACGGGATTCGTAAAATGACCAAAACACAGCGATTATGAGCAAGACAGTTGAAATTTTAGGGGAGCAGGCCGGCTACTACCTCTCCCACGTATGCCGCACCATCGACAAAAAGTCGTTGTACCTGCCGGGACCCGACACCGTGGACCGCATCTGGGCCGAATCCGACCGCAGCGTCCGTACGCTGGGCAGCCTGCAATGGATTCTCTCCAACGGACGGCTGGGCGGCACGGGCTATGTCTCGATCCTGCCCGTGGATCAGGGCATCGAGCACTCCGCGGGGGCCTCGTTCGCCCCGAATCCCGCCTATTTCGATCCGGAGAACATCGTGAAGCTGGCCCTCGAGGGCGGCTGCAATGCCGTGGCTTCGACCTTCGGCGTGCTCGGGGCCGTGGCCCGGAAATATGCGCACAGGATACCGTTCATCGTCAAGCTCAACCACAACGAGCTGCTCACCTACCCCAACACCTATGACCAGGTGATGTTCGGCACCGTGCGCGACGCCTGGAACATGGGCGCCGCCGCCGTGGGGGCTACGATCTATTTCGGGTCGGAGGAGAGCCGCCGCCAGCTGGTCGAGATCGCCGGGGCGTTCGATTATGCGCACGAGCTGGGCATGGCGACGATCCTGTGGTGCTACCTGCGCAACGAGGGTTTCAGGAAGGAGGGTGCCGACTACCACGCTTCGGCCGATCTCACGGGGCAGGCCAACCACCTCGGTGTGACGATCAAGGCCGACATCGTGAAACAGAAACTCCCGTCGAACAACGGCGGTTTCCGGGCCGTCGGCTTCGGCAAGACCAGCGACAAGGTCTACACGGAGCTGACTTCGGACCACCCCATCGACCTCTGCCGCTATCAGGTGGCCAACGGCTATATGGGCCGCGTGGGCCTGATCAACTCGGGCGGCGAGTCGCACGGGGAGTCCGATCTGAAAGAGGCGGTCACGACGGCCGTCGTCAACAAGCGCGCCGGCGGCATGGGGCTCATCAGCGGCCGCAAAGCCTTTCAGCGTCCGATGAAGGAGGGCATCGCGCTGCTGCACGCCGTTCAAGACGTTTATCTCGACGACGAGGTGACGATCGCATAATATTGCGGCCGTGGAAAACGTTCTTATACAGTAACCAAACGTGCAATTATGAAAATAACGCTTTTCGGAACACAGCCTTACGACAAGGAGTCTTTCGAGCGCATCCGCGACGCTTACGGATTCGATATATGCTACCACCGTAGCCATCTGAACGCCAATAACGTAGCTCTTGCCAGGGGCTCCGATGCGGTCTGCATCTTCGTCAACGACACGGCCGATGCCGAAACCATCCGCCAGCTGGCCGATCTGAACGTGAAGCTGATCGCGCTGCGCTGTGCGGGCTTCAACAACGTCGACCTGAACGCCGCGGCCCGTTACGGGATTCCCGTGGTGCGGGTTCCGGCCTATTCGCCGCACGCCGTGGCGGAACACGCCGTGGCGCTGATGCTGGCGCTCAACCGCAAGATACACCGCGCCTACTGGCGCACGCGCGACGGCAACTTCTCGCTCCACGGGCTGATGGGCTTCGACATGTACGGCAAGACCGCAGGGATCGTCGGCACGGGCAGGATCGCCCGCGAGCTGATCCGCATTCTCAAGGGGTTCGGCATGGAGGTCGTGGCCAACGATCTGTTTCCCGATCCGCAGTACGCCGCGGAGGCGGGCATCGCCTACGTGCCGCTCGACGAGCTTTACGCCCGTGCGGACATCGTTTCGCTCCACTGTCCGCTGACCGACCGGACGCGCTACATGATCGGCGACGCGGCCATTTCGCGCATGAAACCGGGCGTGATCCTCATCAACACGGGCCGCGGTCAGCTGATCCATACCGAGGCGCTGATCGACGGACTGAAAGAGAAGAAGATCGGCGCTGCCGGACTGGACGTATACGAGGAGGAGGCCGGGTACTTCTACGAGGACACTTCCGACCGCATCATGGACGACGACGTGCTGGCGCGCCTGCTGTCGTTCAACAACGTGATCGTCACCTCGCATCAGGGCTTCTTCACACGTGAAGCAGTGGATAATATAGCACGCACCACGATGCAGAACATCAAGGACTTCAGCGAATGCCGGCGTCTGGAGAACGAGGTGCGCGCCGAACCGGAAAACGCAGTCGGACAGTTATGAAAAAGATCGTTTTGCTCCGCCACGGCGAGAGCGTCTGGAACAGGGAAAACCGGTTCACGGGGTGGACCGATGTGGATTTGAGCGAGAAGGGCGTCGCCGAGGCCGTCAAAGCCGGGGAGACGCTCCGCAAGGAGGGGTTTCATTTCGGATGCGCCTACACCTCTTATCTGAAACGGGCCGTGAAGACCCTCGATGTCGTGCTCGATCGGATGGATCTGGACTGGATTCCGGTGACGAAGACGTGGCGGCTCAACGAGAAGCACTACGGCATGCTTCAGGGATTGAACAAGCGCGAGACGGCCGAAAAATACGGCGACGAGCAGGTGTACGTCTGGCGCCGCAGCTACGACGTGGCCCCCGCGCCGCTTCCGGAGGACGATCCCCGCAATCCGCGCTTCGATCCCCGCTACGCCGGGATTCCCGACGCCGCGCTGCCCCGCACCGAGTCGTTGAAAGACACCGTGGCCCGCACGATGCCCTACTGGGAGTGCGAGATACTCCCGGCGCTGGCCCGCCACGACGAACTGCTGGTGGTGGCCCACGGCAACAGCCTGCGGGGCATCATCAAGAACCTGAAAGGGATTTCGGACGAGGCCATTTCGGAGTTCAACCTTCCGACTGCCGTGCCCTACGTCTTCGAATTCGACGAGGGGTTGGGCTGTGTGAAGGACTATTTCCTGGGCGACCCGGCCGAGATCGCCTCCCTGATGGAGGCCGTCGCCAATCAGGGCCGGCGGGGCTGATCCCCCCCCCTCACTCCCGGTGTGCGAGACGCCGGTTTCGGAGGCAGTCGTCTGCCGATCCGTTTTTGATCCGGTTCTGTGTCTGGGGCGCAGAACCGGTTTTGCGTGCAGACGGTCTTCACCCGACCGAAAATGACGCCGCTCCGTAATAATGGTATGCCGAACCGTAATCGGGGTACGGAACCGTTGCGAGAAATACCCTATTTTTGCATCGTGAAACCATTCTTTTGAACCGATGAAACGAATCCTTTTCGCGGCCCTGACCGCCGCAGCCCTTTTTTCGGACGGAATCCTGCAATCCTTAAATGCTCAAAATATGGAAATACCGAAAAAAGTCAGCCCGTTTCCCGTGGGCGACAAACTGCCGGAACAGTTTTCGAAGTACTTTATCGGGCAGGCCTGGCTCGCTCCGCTGACGGACGACAAGCGGCTGAACGCGCCCGTGTCGAACGTCACCTTTTCGCCCGGATGCCGCAACAACTGGCACAGCCATACGGGCGGCCAGCTCCTGATCGCCGTCGGGGGCCGGGGCTATTATCAGGAGAAGGGCCGTCCGGCCCGGGCGTTGCTTCCGGGCGACATCGTGGAGATCGCGCCCGACGTGGTCCACTGGCACGGCGCGGCTCCCGACAGCTGGTTCTCGCATCTGGCCGTCGCGTGCAATCCCGCGACCAACGAGAACACATGGCTCGAACCGGTCGACGACGCGCAATATGCGGCAGCGACGGCTTCCGTCCCGTCCCCGGCCTCCCGCCTGGGTGAAGACGCCCGACGCCGCCTGGCCGAATTGTTTCCGGGCGGAATACCGGAACTTGGGGATGCGGACCCCGAATTATTTGAAATTTTTGGTAACTTTGCGCTCGGCGAAGTGACCGCCTACGGCCAGCTCGACACGCGGACGCGCATGCTGTGCATCCTGGCCTCGAACATCGCCTCGCAGGGCCGGACCGCCTACCGGACGACGCTCGAAGGCGCGCTGAACGCCGGAGTGACGCCCGTCGAGGTGAAGGAGACGCTTTATCAGGCCGTTCCCTACGTCGGCATGGCGAAGGTCGCCGACTTCGTAGGGATTACGAACGAGGTGCTGGAGGCGCGCGGCGTGACGCTGCCGCTTGCGGGGCAGTCGACGACCTCGTCCGCGGACCGCTTCGAAAAGGGGCTGGCGGTGCAGCGGTCGATTTTCGGCGCGGAGCGTATCGACGGGATGCGCGAGGCGGCCCCCGCGAACCAGAAGCACATCCAGCGTTACCTGTCGGACAACTGCTTCGGCGATTTCCTGACCCGCGGAGGCCTGGACGTGAAGATGCGCGAGCTGCTGACCTTCTCGATGCTCGTCTCGCTCGGGGGCTGCGAATCGCAGGTGAAGGGCCACATCGCCGGAAATGCGAACATAGGCAACGACAAGGCCACCCTGCTGGCCGTCGTGACCCAGTTGCTGCCCTATATCGGTTATCCCCGCACGCTGAACGGCATTGCGTGCCTGAACGAAGTTTTGCCGGAAAAATAAAAAAGTAGTGAGGTATGGAATACGTAAAATTGAACAACGGCGTCGAAATGCCGGTCCTCGGCTTCGGCGTTTATCAGATTTCGGACCCGGAGGTTTGCGAACGGGCGGTCGGCGACGCCCTGAAGATCGGTTACCGTTCGATCGACACCGCCGCGGCCTATGGCAACGAGGAGGCCGTGGGACGTGCCGTCCATCGCAGCGGCGTTCCCCGCGAAGAGCTGTTCATCACCACGAAACTGTGGATCAGCGACGCGGGTTATGAGCCTGCCAGAAAGGCGTTCGAGGAGTCGATGTCGAAGCTGGGGCTGGACTATCTGGACCTCTATCTGATCCACCAGCCTTACGGCGACGTCTACGGTTCGTGGCGCGCCATGGAGGAGCTTTACCGCGAGGGCCGCATCCGCGCCATCGGTGTGTCTAACTTCTACCCCGACCGCCTTCAGGACCTGATTCTGCACAACGAGGTCGCGCCGGCGGTCAATCAGGTCGAAACCCATCCGTTCCACCAGCAGACCGCCGCCGCGGAGTTCATGCGCACGAAGGGCGTGCAGATCGAGTCGTGGGCGCCTTTCGCCGAGGGCAAGAACGGGCTGTTCTCGAACGAAGTCCTGCTGGCGGTCGCCGCCCGGTACAAAAAGACGGTGGCGCAGGTGGTGCTGCGCTGGCTGATTCAGCGCGGTGTGGTCTGCATTCCCAAGTCGGTGCATGCGGAGCGTATCGCGGAGAATTTCGACGTGTTCGGCTTCGCGCTCGATGCCGAGGACATGGCTGTGATCGCCTCGCTGGACCGTCCGGAGAGCAGTTTTCTGGATCACCGCGATCCCGAAACGGTTGAATGGTTGAGTAATTTGCATTGAAATCAATCCGCTGGCCCTGTTCGCCGCCGGTGGCGTCGCTCCCGAATCCGGTCCACCTCCAAAACCCCGTCTCGGGCGGCCCGGCGGCCACGGCGACGGCCCGATACGACATGAGTTCCGAAATAAATTCACTTGATTCAGATTTGAATCTATGTTACGAAAAATCAGAATTGCGGCCGCGGCCTTTTTCTTCGTGCTGACGACGCTGCTGTTCCTCGATTTTACCGGAACGCTTCACGCGTGGTTCGGCTGGATGGCGAAAATCCAGTTCCTGCCCGCCCTGCTGGCCCTGAATGTCGGCGTCGTGGCGTTCCTGGTGATCCTGACGCTTCTTTTCGGCCGCGTGTACTGTTCGGTCATCTGCCCGCTGGGGGTGATGCAGGACATCGTTTCGTGGGCCTCCGGGAAGCGCAGAAAGCACCGGAACCGCTTCGCGTACTCCCCCGCCCTCACCTGGCTGCGCCGGGGGATGCTCGTCGTGTTCGTCGCTGCGATGCTGGCGGGTGTCGGTTCGCTGCTCGCGCCTTACAGCGCCTACGGCCGCATCGCCTCGAACCTGCTGGCCCCGGTCTACGCGTGGGGCAACAACCTGCTGGCATACATCGCCGGGCGCATGGACAGCTACGCCTTCTATTCGGTCGACGTCTGGATGAAGAGCCTCTCCACGCTGCTTGTTGCCGTCGTGACGTTCGCCGTGCTGTTTGTTCTTGCGTGGCGCAGCGGCCGCACCTATTGTAATACGATCTGTCCGGTGGGCACGGTGCTGGGATTCCTCGCCCGCTACTCGCTGTTCAAACCGCGTTTCGACACCTCGAAGTGCAACGGATGCAAGAGATCGGAAGAGCGTCGGGTAGGGAAAGAGTG
>OGES01002549.1_pt1 | contig 12045 bp, 10 predicted proteins | sample 1570711 | NCBI WGS metagenome assembly OGES01 (sample SAMEA2582133, study PRJEB24529) | metagenome | biome: Human gut stool | place: China | collected 2011 | reverse complement strand
GCGTCGCGCAGGTTCATGTCGAAGCGGTAGATGATCGTGGAGGTGAAGTCCGCCGTCAGCTGGGGCAGGATGCCATAACGGATCTTCTGGAAGGTCGTGCAGCCCGCGGCGTCCAGCGACTCCAGGATCCGCTTGTCAAGGTCCTCGATGCTCTCGATGAACATTTTCGACACCATGCCAATCGAGCAGAGGGACATGGTCAGCAGTCCCGCGAACGGCCCGGGGCCGGTGACGCGAATGAACATCAGTCCGTAGACGAAGGCGGGGATGGTGCGGATGGCGGCGATGAGCACGCGGCCGACCAGCGCCACGCCCCGCGGCACCAGATTGCTCGCCGACAGGAACGACAGGGGCAGCGAGATCACCGCGCCCACGATCGTGCCGAGGAAGGCGATGCAGAAGGTCTCCAGCAGCAGGTAGGGCACGCCGTCCGTGCCGAGCGTAAGGAGGAGCTTCGCCGAGGGATGGAAGATGCCGGAGAGAATGTTCCCCGCCACCTCCAGCCCGTTGCCGGTGGAGCTGCTGACCCTCACCGCCGTGCCGGACCACGCCAGAAGGCAGGCGACGATGAACGCCGCCAGCAGCTGCCACACCCACGTCTTCGGCGCAGAGGCATAGGCTTTTTTGATTCGTTCGTTCATAGCCGTTCCTCCTCACGTCAGGCGCTTGCGCAGCGCGTGGCTGATGCCCTCGATGACCATGACGGTGACAAAGAGGACGATCAGGATCATGCCAAGGCTGTCGTATTCGCGCCAGCCGATCTTTTCATTCATGATTAGGCCCAGTCCGCCCGCGCCCACATAGCCGAGGATGGAGGCGTAACGCACGTTGCCCTCCAGGCAGAACAGGGACACGGACAGATAGGTCGGCAGCACCTGCGGAAAGACGGCGGTGGTAAAGGCGCGCAGGCGCGTGGCGCCCAACGCCTCCATCGCCTCGTAGGGTCCCATATCCACCGTTTCGATGATCTCAAAGAGCTGCTTGCCCACATAGGCAAAGGTGAAAACGGCGATGGCACAGGTGCCCGCCATGGTGCCGAGGCCGAAAATGTAGGTGGCGATCAGGGCGCACACCAGCGTCGGCAGGGTGCGCACCAGACTCAAAAACAGGCGCACAAGAAACACCACAACGCGGTTCGTCACGATGTTGCTGGCTGCGGCGACGGCAAATGGGACCGCCAGCACCGCGCCGACGAACGAGCCGAGGATGGACATTTTGATGGTGTCCCACAGCGGCTGCCAGATCTTGCCGAGGTAGGCGGTGTTCGGCGGGAACATCGCCTTGAGGATGTCGAAGAACTTGCTGCCCTTTTTCACCAGCACAGCAAGGTCAAAGCCCGTGATGCGGACGGAAAGGACGGTCAGCGCGATCAGCACAAGCAGGATCAGCGGCGCGCGGCTGCGCTTTTCCTCCACCGTCGTACCGTCCGCCAGCGTATAGACGTGAGGCTTGAAGATGCGGTCGTAGAGGCTCATACGCACTCCTCCGCGCCGCCCTGCTCCCCGTAGATGGAATCGAGCACCGCCTGATCGACCTTTGCGGAGGGGCCGTCGTAGACGATCTTACCGGCGCGGATGCCGATGATTCGGTCGGCGTATTCCAGCGCCAGCTCCACATGGTGGATGTTAAGCAGGATGGAGATGCCCATCTCCTGATTGATGTGAACGAAGTCCTGCATCACCTGCTTGGCGGTCACGGGGTCGAGGGCGGCGACCGGCTCGTCCGCCAGAATGATGCGGGGGCTCTGGGTCAGCGTCCGCGCCAGCGCCACGCGCTGCTGCTGGCCGCCGGAGAGCTGGTCGGCGCGCATATACGCCTTGTCCAAAATGCCCACCTTGTCCAGCGATTCCAGCGCCTTGAGCTTGTCCTCTTTGCGGAACGCGCCCAGCAGCACGCGCCAGAAGGGCATATCCGGCACGCAGGCGGAGAGCACATTCTTGATCACGGTGGTGCGGGTGACCAGATTGAACGACTGGAACACCATGCCGATGCCCCGGCGGAACTGCCGCAGCGCCTTGCCGGAAAGGGTGCTCACATCCGTGCCGTTCACCGTCAGCGTGCCGGAGGTGATCCGGTGCATGCGGTTCACCGCCCGCAGCAGCGTGGACTTGCCCGCGCCGGAACGGCCGATGATGGCGACGAACTCGCCGTCCCCAACGGTCAGGTTCACATCGTCCAGGCCCACGGTGCCGTTGGGATATACCTTGGATACATGGTCAAATACGATCATACGGTCTCCTCTTCTTCCTGATATGAAACGCGGGGAGGACGGCACAGCGGAAGGTTCTTGCCTGTGCGTATCCTCCCCGCGTTTGGGAAAGTTCTGGCTTAGTTCGCGGCGGTCAGCTCCTGAATGAGCTTCTGCGCGGCGCGCTCGTTGTCATAGTCGGAGGACTGCGCCTTCTGGTAGCCGTTGTGGCTGTAGATGGCGATGACCTGCTTGCCCTCGTCGGTGTTGCCGATGTTGATGAAAGCGTTCTGCAGGGCGGCGATCAGCGCGTCGTCCATGATCTCGGAGTTCTTGCTCACGGAGATGGTGTCGTTGTAGATGGGGGCGGTGACGCCGATGATGTTGGTCTCCTCCCAGATGGAGGCCTCGCGGTTGAACTCGGTGTTCCAGCGCTCGGCATAATCGCGGCGGGCGTCGGCATAGGTCACGAGCACGTCGACCTGACCGGAGGCAAGACGCGCGAAGGCGCTGGCGTAGGAATCGGACTGCACGGCGCTGCTCAGGTCAGAGATGCCCTTGCCGTAGTGATCCTGCAGCCACAGGGCGGGATAGATGTAGCCCGCGGGAGAGGAGGTTCCCATGATGCTCCAGTTGGCGCTGTCAAGGTCCTCCCAGGTCAGCTCCTCGCCGCCGTTGACCTTGGCAGCCAGCTCCTGACCCTTATCGGAGGCACCGGCGATGATGAGCGCGCGGTAGGAGACCGCCTGCTTCTCGGACGCCTCGGTGGGCTGACCGTCGTTCCAGTCCTTGGCGTTGTCAGAATCCTTGCTCAGACCGTTGCGGGTCGCGGTCAGGATGACCTCGGCGCCGTCGTCATAGAGAACATAGGTGCCGCCCGGGATCAGACCGACGTCGATGGTGCCGGCCTCAAGACCCTCGCCGACGGCTTCGTAGGTGGTACCGACGGTGATCTCGACCTCGCCGACCTCATAGCCCTCCTTGGCAAGCTCGTCCTTGAGCAGCTGCTTGAGGGGCTCGGTCGCGGTGATGATCTCCTGCGGCTCGCGGGACGGAACGAACGCCACCTTCAGCGTTTCGATCTGCTCCGCGCCGCTCTCGCCGTCCTGCTGGGGTTCGTCAGCGGTGGTGTCCTTGCTGCCGCAGCCGGCCAGCAGGCCGAGGCTCATGACCAGCGTGAGCAAAAGTGCAAGACTTCTTTTCATTGTGCTTTCCTCCATAATGTATCGTTTGCGTTTCTCCGCCGGATACCCCGTCGGAGCCGATGATCGCGGAAAACGGCATTTTCCGCCGTACCGCATTTTGAGTATAGCACAGCCGCGAAGGAAAAATTTTTCCGGTTGAGTAAAAATTGTACCGATTAGACGCTCTCCTTTCGCTCAAAATAGCGCGCCATCAGATCCTCGAACACCAGAATGACGTGCCCGAAGAAGGGATTCGGCAGGCTGCCGGCGAGCGTCTGCTTTGTCCCGTCGAGCACGAATACAAGGTCAGAGAGCTGTGCCAGAGTAGAATCGCCCCGTCGGGTAAAGGTCACGATCTTATGCCCGTGCTGCTTTGCGTGGCGCACGTCGTTGAGCACCGGCTCCGTCTCGCCGCTCTGGCTGACGGCGAACATGACCGCCGCCTCGTCATTCACCGCGCCGCGGTGCGCCTCCTGAAAGAGCATATAATCGTAAAAATGCACATTATTGAACGCCATAAAGCCGCAGATCGACAGGCGCTGCGTGATATAGGTCCCCACAATGTTGGAAAAGCCCTCGCCGGTCGTGAACATCTTTCCGCTGCGGCGCTCCCGGAGCAGCGCGCAGAAGCGCTCGACCAGCGCATCGTCGTAATTGTCGATCAGGCTCTTGAGGTTTTCCGCCTTTCGGTCCCCCGAAGAGGCAAGCTGGCGGCTGAGGTGGTAATAGAGCTCGCTGTAGCCGTCAAAGCCCAGCCGCTTGCACATTTTGACGATGCTGGTCGTGGACAGGAAGTTTTCATTTGCGATCTGCTGGATGCCCACGCGCTTCTCGCCCCGTTCGATGTGCGCGGCAATACCGGTGATCACCTTGCGCTCATCCTCCGAGAGCAGATTCGTCAGCAAAAAATAATTGTCTCCCATGACGGGTCCCCCTCTCCTGTGATCTCAGCCGTGCCGCCCCGGCCGTCCGTAGCACAGCCACCATCCCAGCGCGCACACCGGAAGCGCGCACAGCACATCGAGGATCGAGTGCTGCTTCATGAAAACCGTGGAAAGGCTGATGCACAGCGCCAGAAGCACGGACGCCGCCTGCCACCACGCCCGTTTCCGGAGCCGCGGGCCGTCCCGCAGCGCGAACAGCGCCGCGGCGGAGCCAATGACGTGGAGCGACGGGCAGACGTTCGTGTTTGTGTCAAAGGTATAAAACCACGCGACCGCCCGCGTGAGCGCATTGTCATGTGCAAACGCCTCGGGCCGCAGCAGCTGCTGCGTCGGGTAGATGAAATAAACGACGGTCGCGGCCGTATAGGTGACGATGACGAACCGCATCATCCGCCGGAAGGCGGGCACATCCTGAAAAAAGGTATACGCCAGCGCGCCGATCAGATAGACGAACCAGAGAAGATACGGGATCAGCGCCCATTCGCTGAACGGGATCGCATCGTCCAGAGCGCAGTGCATCACATGATAGGCCGCATGGGGACGGAAGCGCTCCAGCGCCAGAAACACCAGCCCGAAAACCGGCCAAAAGAGCAGCAGCTTGATGTGCGAAAATTCCGGCGTGTTGAGCTTACGCAGGCGAAACTGCCGGTAGTCCGGCTTTATGACTGTCTGTGGGACTCGCGCTTTCATTTTTTCTCCGCGCGGGCCATAGCTGCGATGTCGCCCACGCCGTCGAGCACGATGCTCGGACGGTAGGCGTAGGTGCGGAGCGTCTCGCGCGTCGAGACGCCAGAGAGCACCAGCACCGTGGACATACCGCTTTCCATGCCGGAAATAACGTCGGTATCCATGCGGTCGCCGACCATCACCGCCTCGGCGGAGTGGCAGTTCAGCATTTTCAGTCCCGTTCGCATCATCAGCGGATTCGGCTTGCCGCAGAAATACGCCTGCTTGCCCGTCGCCATCTCGATGGGCGCGATGAGTGCGCGGCAGGCGGGTGCGATGCCGTTTTCGATGGGGCCGGACACGTCGGAGTTCGCGCCGATGAGCTTCGCGCCCTGCATCACAAGGTTCGTCGCCTTTGTGAGCGTATCGAGCGAATAGCTGCGCCCCTCGCCCACGACCACATAATCGGGGTTCACATCGTTCATCGTGATGCCCGCGTCGTAGAGGGCGTTGAGCAGTCCCGCCTCGCCGATGGCAAACACCGAGCAGCCGGGTGCCTGCTCCCGCAGGAAGGCCGCCGTAGCGAGCGCGCTCGTATAAAAGTGCTCCTCCGGCACATCGAGGCCCATGCGCGCGAGCTTCTGGTTCAGCTCGCGCGGCGTGTAGCCGCTGTTGTTCGTGAGAAAGAGATATTCCTTGTCCTCCTCGTGCAGCCATTGGATGAACTCCGCCACGCCCGGCAGGATGCGGTTGCCGTGGTAGATGACGCCATCCATATCGCAGATGAAGCCCTTTTTCTCGTTGAAATTGATCGAAGTGCCCATGTAGATTTCTCCTTCGTTTCTTCTTTCTGTTTGGTATGTTTTCCTGTTATATCATTGAAAGGAATGGATTTCCATATCTTTTCTGTAAAATCTACGATAAGCCGCCGGTAAAGTCGAGCACACACGCGCGCAGGCGCAATATCTCCTCCGGCGTATTCCGGCTCAGGTGCATTCCCATCCCCAGCTCGCGTCCCGCCTTCGGGCTGACCGGCAGCGTCCGCACACCCTGCGTTCTCCCCCGCATCATGATCTCCGTCATCATGGTAATGCCGAGCCCCTTGCTGACCATGCGGATCACCGTTTCATCGTCCACATGGCAGGGGCGGACCCTCGGCCTCACCTTTTTCGGGCTGAGCGCGGCATTCACATCAATGTCGAACCGCCCGTAGGGCATCAGGAACTCCTTCCCGTCGAATTCCTCGATGGGAAAGCTCTCTCTCCCGCCGACCGGATAATCCTCCGGCAGGATGGCATACATCGCGTCGTAATACAGCGGCGTCCAATCGCAGTTGACGCGGCTCTGCCGTGCGGCAAAGATGACGTCGGTGCGCCCCGCCTCCAGCAGCTCGAACGGCTCAAGCTCATGGTCCACCATGCGCAGGTCGACATCCGTGTCCGGGCACACCCGCCGGAAGCGGTAAAGGATCTCCGGCATCCAGTGCATCGCGACGCTCGCATACGCGGCAATGCGGATCGTCGCCGTCCGCTTTTTCGTGATGGCCTCGATCTGATTCTCCAGCCTTGCCGTCGCGCTGAGATATTCCCGTATGGCGGGCAGCAGCGCTTCTCCGTCCTCGGTCAGCGCGATGCCGCTGTGGTCGCGCCGGATGAGCGTCATGCCGATCTCGCGCTCCAGCCCGTTGATCAGGTGCGTCAGTCCCGACTGGGTGTAGCCCACCACCTCAGACGCTTTGGAAAAGCTGCCGAGGTTGACTGCCGTCATCAATATTTCAAGCTTCTTGCTGTCCACGGGTCTGCCGCCTCCTGTCCATCAGGGTATTTCAATTTGTAATATAACTATTATAACCGGTCGTTTCTCTTTTTCAAGTGCAGGGTGTAAGATTCTCGGCACAAAGGAGTTGATTTTCCATGACGACCAAAAAATTAACGCTCCGGCAGAAAATTCTTGTTGCCGGAACACTGTTCGGAATGTTCTTCGGGGCCGGAAACCTGATCTTCCCCGTCCATCTCGGCCAAATGGCGGGGCAGAATGCCTTGCCGGCGATCATCGGCTTTATCATCACGGCGGTCGGCATCCCCATCCTCGGCGTCGCCGCCATCGGCGTCACGCACTCCGACGGACTTCAGACGCTCTCCGGCAAGGTCGGCAAGGGCTACGGCATTTTCTTTACCTGCCTGCTCTACCTGACCATCGGCCCGCTCTTCGCCATCCCGAGATGCGCCACCGTTTCCTTCACGACCGGCATCACGCCCCTGCTGGGCGCGGATTCGCCGGAGCGGCTGTATCTGCTCCTCTTTTCGGCGGTGTTCTTCGCCTTCGTGCTCTTCTTCTCTCTGCGTCCCGGTAAGATCACCGTCTGGATCGGCAAGATCATCAACCCGCTCTTCCTGTTCTTCTTTGCCGTGCTGATGCTCGCGGCGCTGCTCGCGCCCGGCGCGGCGGTCTCCGCGGTCGAGCCGGTGGAGGCCTATCGGAGCGACGCATTCTTCCCCGCGCTCATTGAGGGTTACGGCACGATGGACGCCATTGCCGGCCTCGCCTTCGGCATCGTGGTCATCGACGTCATCCGCCGCATGGGCGTGGACAACGACGACGCCATTGCCGAGGACGTGCTCTCCTCCGGCCTGCTCACCGGCGCGCTGATGGTGCTGATCTATGTGGTGTCCATCGTGGTCGGCGCGCAGTCGAGAGGGCTCTTCGAGCTGTCTGAAAACGGCGGCATCGCCCTCACGCAGATCGCCGGACATTACCTCGGCGGCGTGGGACTGTTTATTCTTGCCTTCACCATCACCTTTGCCTGTCTCAAGACCTCCATCGGTCTGGTCACCGCCTGCGCGGAGACCTTTTCCAAGATGACGAACGGGAAGATCTCCTACCGCAGCTGGGCGATCCTCTTCACGGTGTTTTCCTTTGCCGTGTCGAACATCGGGCTGAGCGCCATCATTGAATACTCCATTCCCATGCTCATGCTCATCTATCCCCCGGCGATCGCGCTCATTCTTCTCGCCTTCCTCGGCAAATTCTTCGCGCATGACCGCACCGTTTATATCGCGACCATGACCGGCACATGGGCCGCCGCCATTTTCGACTGCATGAAAACGCTGCCCGCGCCGGTACAGACCGCGCTCCATCTGGACGCGCCCATTGCCTTCGCCGCTGCGCATCTTCCCCTGTTCGACAAAAACCTTGGCTGGCTGCTGCCCGCGGTCATCGGCTTTGCGGCCGGCATGGCGATTCGCGCGGTCCGGAGGCAGACGCCCGCAGCCCTTTCCTAAACTGCCGTCCGCATCCTTCTGATGAATAACGGAAATGCTCAGAATACCGCACGCGAAAATTTTTATGCAAATTTGTTTAAGGCAGCTTTTGCATAATGGAGTCGGAATAAGATATACACCAAGGGACAGGCACGAGCCTGTCCCTTATGTGTTCGTCAGTTATAATCGGCAGAATTTGTATATCTCCTGCTTGCCGAAACAATGACCGACCCAACTACGATCCCGAGTATAGATATGTATTGCGACAGTGATAAGCCATAAAGCATTCCGCGGTAACTATCACCTCTGAAAAATTCCAGAACAAAACGCAATTCTGTTGAAAACGGCTTATCCCATCACAACGGACATGGCAGCCAGAAGAATTGCCAGGAATGCAAAGCTGATCCCAGAAAAAAGAAAAAGGAACTGTTTTCCACCATTAGGAACGCGGCGCGTATATTCCCGAAACGTAATAAGGCTTGCCAGAGAAGCCACCAGCGTCCCTGCACCGCCCACATTGACGCCAACCAGAAGAGCGCGGGCATCCTGCGTGAAGCGACTGAGCAGAATGGCAGCGGGAACATTGCTGATGATCTGGCAGGTGAGCGCGGAGATCAGCATCGTTCCGTGGGACAAAAGGCGGGCGAACAGCACCCGAACAGCTTCCATCCGGGCAAGGTTGCCGGAAAAGGTGAAAAAAGCAGCGAAAGTGGCCAGCAATCCCCAATCTACAGTTTTCAGCGCATGTCGGTCCAACAGCCAGAGCGCCAGAACGATGACAGCCAAGCCAAGAATGTAGGGTACCAGTCGCAGCACCATGGCAACGGCTAAACAGAATAGTCCGCCATAGATAACGGCTTGGCGGGAGTCTACCGTGACCTGTGCCTCCGGCACACAAAGCTGGTCCTTGGGAAACGCCAGGCAGCACAGGAGAATGAGAACAGTAGACAGGATGAATGGCGGCAGCATTGCGGAAAAAAACATTTTCGCGGAAAGGCCGTAATAGCTGAAAAGATAGAGATTCTGCGGATTGCCGAAAGGCGTGATCATCCCACAGAGGTTAGCGGCACAGTTTTGCAGAATGAACAGAAGCGCCGTGTGCCTTTCCTGTCCAGTGGAGGAAAGCACAAACCAGCCAAGCGGCAGAAAGGTCAGCAAGGCGGTATCATTGGTCAGAAGCATAGACCCGAACATGGTGATAACCACCAGCGCCGTACACACGCCCCGGACAGTGGAAAAGGTGCGCACCATCCGCTGGGACAGGGCAGAAAAGATATGCAGGTCTCGCAAAGCGCCTACCACCGCCAGCACACTGAACAGGCAGGAAAGCGTTTTAAGGTCGTAATAGCCTAAGTAGTCCCTATCGGGAGGGACAAGGAATGCCGTCACAACTGCGGCCAGCAGTGAAATGACCAGCATAGCGTTAGCACGGCACCAGCATTGGATCTTGCTCATAAAAAGCCCCTTTGCGTGAAAAATACAGAATTTCGCGTGTGTATTTCCGTGAAGAAGATAACACATTTCAGGATAATTTACAATGAGGTTTTATTAACCCGGCAAACGCCAAGGGGCAACGCAATTTGGTGCATATTGTGCGCTGCCGAAAACAATAGGACATTTCCAAAATCGCACCGCTGTAACCACAGAAGATGTCCAAAAAGTAATAGCTTTCTTCAAGGAGTTGTGATATGTGTTGTGGCTACCAAGAAAGGAGTTGATTCTCTATATGGCTAAGAAACGCGCCAACGGCGAGGGCAGCATCCGCAAACGGTCAGATGGACGTTGGGAGGGTCGCTACACCGCAGGCTATCATCCCGAAACCGGAAAGCGCATCATCAAAAATGTGTTGGGTAAGACGCGGGCGGAATGCAAGGCGAAGCTAAAGAAAGCCATCGAGGAGAGCCAGTCATTGGACGTCGGCCGCGCCGATGAATACACGGTAGCAACTTGGCTGCGTAGTTGGTATGAGATCTACGCAAAACCGAATATCCGCATCTCAACAGCAAATCGCTATCAACTGATGGTCGAGCAATACACGATCCCACGCATCGGCAGCGTCAAACTGACAAAGTTGACTGCCCATGACTTACAAAAGCTCTACAAAGATCTGATGGAAAACGGACGCATCGACCGCAAGAGTGGTCACGGCAACCCTGGACTCAGCAGCACCACGGTTCGGAGCCTGCATCTCATGCTGCATAGCGCCTTGGAACGGGCGGTCAAGGAACGCCTGATCCTGCGCAACCCGACCGAGGACTGCATCGCACCGAAAGTGCAAAAAATCGAAATGCAGATTCTTCCACCAGAGCATATTAAGGATTATCTGGATGCCGCTGACAGGAGAGGACTGCTCCCCATGTTTTATCTGGAGCTGGTCACGGGCTTGCGGAAGGGTGAGATCACGACGCTTCTCTGGAGCGACCACGACATCCAAAACAAAACCATCTCCGTGAGCAAACAATATGTAAAGAATCCCAATGGCGAACTGACACTCTCCCGCCCCAAAACGGAGACTTCGGTCAGGAAAGTCAGTATTCCACAGGAGGCTGTCGACCTGCTGATGGTGGAACACGGCAAGCATCCTGAGAATCCCTATATGTTCCCCTCGCCGGCAACCGGCGAGATGTACTACCCAGACTCCGTCGTAAACCTGCACAAGAAGATCCTGAAGGATGCTGGGCTGCCGCACATCAGATTTCATGATCTCCGACATACCTTCGCAACACTGGCACTACAGAACGGCGTAGATGTAAAAACAGTGTCTTCAATGCTCGGGCACTACGACGCGGGATTCACCCTGCGAACCTACACCCACGCCACAAGGTAGAAGCAGGATGAAGCCGCACAAACGATGGGCAACTTCATGGCGCAAGTGATGTAAGCAGAAAAAGGATGCGAAATATCGGAGAGGGGACAAAGCCTCCTCTCCGGTACTCTTTGAACCTATCCGCACATTTCCGCGTGTGGGTCACGGTGTGGGTCAGCAATTGACCCGCATTTTGACACACACCGTTTTCGGCGTTTTTGCAACGAAAAAGCACCGAAAACCGGAGTTTTCGATGCTTTTTGGAGCTGGTGGGGTGACTCGAACACCTGACCTGCTGATTACGAAGTGTATCGGGGCGCTCCGTCTGGCCGTTTTCAGGGCTTTTGGAGCCTTTCCGCTCGGTATATTGCGGGAGGTACATCCTATCCTCTCCACTGTTTTTGTCCGCTCATTTTCCCGTGTGGGTCAGGGTGTGGGTCAAGCAGACACCTCTGCGTCAAAGAAGCCGCGGACAGGCTTCGCCGTCATATTTCGTTTTGCCATTTCTCTCTCATAATTGATTCGGGTAATCTCTTCAATAAAAGCCTTCTGCTCCTCACTGGCTTTCGGCCACGACACGCCGAATTTCCGGCACATCGCAAAAAAGATACGATACCATAATCTGTCTTCTTCCGTTTCGTGCGTGAAGTACCATTTCGCATCTTCCATAGTCACCTCTAAATAAGATACAAAAATGCCTCTGGCAGCCTCGTCACAAATCAAATACCGCGGTGCCGCGCCTGACTCTCCATATAGACAATGTGGACGGTAACCACATCTTCGCTGATCTCATAAGCTCCCAAGGTCACCAATTCGCCAACCCGCGTTTTCAGCCCATAGACATCGAATTTACCTTTTGAGATATATTCGCTGGTCCAATCCGTCTGCCACCGCGCTCCGTTGTCGTTGTCACGGCATCCTGCGGTGTCACCGGTTCAATAACTACAGGCACCTGCTGATCGGCGGCATCATAAACAGACGGTCGAAACTGCACAGT
>OGES01002546.1_pt1 | contig 12057 bp, 10 predicted proteins | sample 1570711 | NCBI WGS metagenome assembly OGES01 (sample SAMEA2582133, study PRJEB24529) | metagenome | biome: Human gut stool | place: China | collected 2011 | reverse complement strand
GGGTTTTTGTATTTGTAATACTGTGCTGCCCACATCTGATGCTGTCCGACTTCTGTCACGATAACTGCATCTCCCTTTGTCGCACGGTAGATCTCCTCCATCAGATATGGACCACTGAGTCCCTCTTTCGGATAAGTGAGCGGATATTTTTTTTTCAAATCCATGATCTCCCCGATCCATTCCGGATGACTCTGTGCATCTAATTTTTCATTGACACGGATCAGAATTTCTTTTAAATCCCCGATCACACTGGCATCCACCTGGATATTTTTATTGATTTCTGCCGCATCCACATCAAACTGTAAAATTTTTGCCTGTGATGCAAATTTCTTAGCATTTCCAAGAACACGGTCTGAGAAACGGACACCAACTGCGATCAGAAGATCACACTCACTGACACCAAGGTTGGATGTCTTTGTTCCATGCATGCCGAGCATTCCGGTATAAAGATCATCTGTTCCGTCAAATGCTCCTTTTCCCATCAATGTATCACAGACCGGAGCATTTACTTTCCCTGCAAACTCTTTTAATTCTTCCGATGCACCGGAGATCACTGCACCGCCACCGACAAAGATATACGGTTTCTTTGCCGCCTTTATCATGGAAACCGCTGTATCAACATCTTTTTCGCAGATTGTATCTGTGACCCTTGCGATCGGTTTCGGCTCCACCGAAGTGTATTCCGTCTTTGCCGCTGTGATATCTTTTGGGATATCCACTAAAACCGGTCCCGGACGTCCTGTCTGTGCGATCTTAAATGCACGCCGGATCGTATCTGCAAGTTTTGTAACATCCTTTACAATAAAGTTATGCTTTGTAATCGGCATTGTGATTCCCGCAATGTCAATCTCCTGAAAACTGTCTTTTCCAAGAAGCGGTACGGTAACGTTGCAGGTAATGGCAACGACCGGAACCGAGTCCATATAAGCGGTTGCGATTCCAGTTACAAGGTTCGTTGCACCCGGGCCTGACGTTGCAAAGCACACACCGACTTTTCCAGTACTTCGCGCATAGCCATCCGCCGCATGGGACGCACCCTGCTCATGGGAAGTAAGAACATGTCTGATTTCATTCTGATGTTTATATAATTCATCATATACATTTAAAATGGCACCGCCCGGATAACCAAAAACTGTATCAACACCCTGTTCTTTCAGGCATTCGATCACGATCTGGGCACCTGTTAACTGCATATTATTCCTCCATTCCACTGCCATTCTCATCTGTTTTTAATTTCTACATCATCAGATGCGTCTTTTACAACATATGACTTTTTGAATGACAACTTTTGTATTTCTTTTTTATTTCTGTTCTTCCGGCAATGCTAAAATAGCCCCTCTGTTGCCGGAAGTTACTAACGATGCGTAGCGTTTCAGATAACCTGTCGTTACCTTTGGCTCTCTCGGCTGCCATTTTGCTTTTCTTGCTGCCATTTCTTCGTCTGAAACTGCAATCTCTAATTTCATCTCCGGAATATTGATACGGATGATATCGCCCTCTTCCACAAGTGCGATCGGTCCGCCGACTGCTGCCTCCGGTGACACATGTCCGATGGAAGCTCCACGGCTTGCGCCGGAAAAACGTCCGTCTGTGATCAATGCTACGGATGAGCCAAGTCCCATACCTGCGATCGCTGAAGTTGGATTTAACATTTCACGCATACCAGGTCCACCTTTTGGTCCCTCGTAACGGATCACAACCACGTCACCGGCAACGATCTTACCGCCTTTGATCGCCGCAATCGCATCTTCCTCACAGTCAAATACTCTCGCCGGTCCCTCATGCACCATCATCTCATCACAGACTGCGGAACGTTTGACAACCCTTCCGTCCGGCGCAAGATTTCCTTTTAATACGGCAAGACCACCCGTCTTACTGTATGGATTGTCAACCGGTCGGATCACTTCCGGATTCTTGTTTACCGCATTTGCGATATTTTCTCCGACGGTCTTTCCTGTCACGGTCATGCAGTCCGTATTTAATAATCCGATGTCCGCAAGTTCTTTCATCACAGCATAGACACCGCCCGCCTCATTTAAGTCCTCCATATAAGTAGGACCTGCCGGTGCAAGATGGCAGAGATTCGGGGTCTTCTCACTGATCGGGTTTGCAAATGCGATATCAAAATCAAATCCGATCTCATGTGCGATTGCCGGAAGATGTAACATACTGTTTGTGGAACAGCCCAGTGCCATATCTACAGTCAATGCGTTTAAGATGGCATCTTTTGTCATGATATCTCTTGGACGGATATTTTTGCGGTACATATCCATAACTGCCATACCTGCATGTTTTGCAAGTTTGATTCTCTCTGAATAAACTGCCGGGATCGTTCCGTTTCCGCGAAGTCCCATACCGAGTGCCTCTGTCAGACAGTTCATGGAGTTTGCGGTGTACATACCGGAGCAGGAACCGCAGGTCGGACATACTTTTTCCTCATATTCTCTCACATCATCCTCGGTCATGGTTCCTGCTGCATAGGAGCCGACTGCCTCAAACATGGAGGATAAACTTCTCTTTTTGCCCTGAACGTGTCCGGCAAGCATCGGTCCGCCGGATACAAATACGGTCGGAACATTGATACGTGCTGCTGCCATTAAAAGTCCAGGAACATTTTTATCACAGTTTGGCACCATGACAAGTGCATCAAACTGATGTGCAAGTGCCATACACTCAGTGGAATCTGCGATCAGATCCCTGGTTACAAGGGAATACTTCATTCCGATATGCCCCATCGCGATTCCGTCACAGACTGCGATCGCCGGAAATACAACCGGTACTCCGCCTGCCTCTGCAACACCTAATTTTACAGCATTTACGATTTTATCAAGATTCATATGGCCCGGTACGATCTCATTGTAGGAGCTTACGATACCGACCATCGGTTTGTTCATTTCTTCTTCCGTGAAGCCTAATGCATTAAAAAGACTTCTGTGAGGTGCCTGCTGCATCCCTTTTTTTACATTATCGCTTTTCATGTAATCCTCCTTGTTTTGCGGAGCAAAATGCTTGCTATGCATGCTATCACTCTTATAGCTTGCATAGCATGTGCCTCTGCAGGAGCAATGCCCAGCACACTGGGCATGAATTTTACTCCTTGTTTTGCTTCCTATATTAAATACGCTCGCAGATCAGATCACCCATCTGTGCGGTACCGACCTGTGTGACATTTTTCTTTTTATCTTCTTCCTGCGGCATGATATCAATCGTGCGATAACCGTCTTTTAATACCTGTTTTACGGCTGCCTCGATGGTCTCTGCCTCTTTATCAAGGTCAAAGGTATAGCGGAGCATCATTGCTGCACTTAAGATTGTTGCGATCGGGTTTGCAATGCCTTTTCCTGCAATATCCGGTGCGGAACCGCCGCTCGGCTCGTAAAGGCCGAACTTCGTATCGTTTAAGCTGGCGCTTGACAACATTCCGATGGAACCTGTCACCATGCTCGCCTCGTCGGATAAGATATCTCCGAACATGTTTTCTGTTAAAATGACATCAAACTGTTTCGGATCTTTGACTAACTGCATCGCACAGTTGTCAACTAACATATGCTCATAGGTGACTTCCGGATAATCCTTTGCCACTTCCTCGACCACTTTTCGCCAGAGTCTTGAAGAATCGAGCACATTTGCCTTGTCGACGCTCGTCACTTTTTTACGGCGCTTCATGGCAATGTCAAATCCTCTCTTTGCAATTCTGCGGATCTCTGTCTCGCTGTAAGTCAGAGTGTCTGTTGCCGTCAGCACGCCGTCAACTTCCTCCGTCTTACGTGTCCCGAAATATAATCCTCCGGTCAGTTCACGCATGATCATCATATCAAATCCATCCCCAATAATATCATCGCGGAGCGGACATGCCTCTTTTAATTCTTCATATAAATATGCCGGTCTTAAATTTGCAAATAAATTCAAAGACTTTCTCAACTTTAATAATCCTGCCTCCGGTCTTAATTCCGGTGCTAATTTATACCACGGAGAGGTCGCTGTATTACCGCCGATGGAACCCATAAGCACTGCATCGGACGCTTTTGCTGCTGCAATCGCCTCATCTGTTAACGGCACGCCTGTCGCATCAATCGAACATCCGCCCATCAAAATCGCTTCATACAAAAAACTGTGACCATACTTTGTTCCGATCTTGTCTAATACTTTTTTTGCCTCTGCCACGATCTCCGGTCCGATTCCGTCACCGGAAATCACGCCAATCTTACATTCCATGCTCTAATCCCTCTTTCTTTTCCTCTGTCAGATATGTGTAACTGATTTTTTTGCCTGCCAGAAAGTATCCTGCTTTTCTGCACCATAGAATGCATACTCTGCGAACCTCCTGCTTTGTTATGAATAAAAAGAAAATCAGCGGCTGCTGTGTGCCCGCACTTTATCACATTACTAACAGACAGTATGTATAATGTCTATAATAATGTAATTTGGGAAACATTGCAACCTCTGATTCTATTTTTCTTTTTTATAACATTTATAACCTGGTATTATGAAAGTGCTTTCTTTTCATTACCTGGTTGTATACCATGGTATAGCTTAAGCGCTCATTACGGATAACAGACTGCGGAAGATTCCATCTTTCTGGATCAGTTCATCATAATTGCCGCGTTCGATGATGGCGCCTTTGGAAAATACCAGAATTTCATCATATTGTTTTAAGCTGTCTGCTTTTAACTGGTGTACGATATTTAAGATGGTCGTGTCTGACTGCAGGACGGTCTGTTCGATTTTTGCTGCCATGAGGCTGTCAAGACTGGATGTCGCTTCGTCTAAGATCATGACAGGAGTATTGCGGAGGAATGCCCTGGCTATGGCAATGCGCTGTTTTTCTCCGCCGGAGAGATTGGAACCGGATTCCTGTATGGTAAAATCAAGTCCCTTTTCGTTCAGGTAGTCTCCCATACCGGCACGGATTAATGCCTGTTTGATGTTCTCATCCGAATAGCTTTCATAAAGGGAAACATTGTCCCGCAGTGTGCCGTCTAACACGACGACATTCTGATGAATGAGTGCAATGCTGCGGTAGAGTTCTTTCTTCTGGATATCGCTGATGCTCTGGCTGCCAAAACGGATCTCTCCTTCAAAATGGTTATAATAATGCATCAGCACATACATAAAGGTACTCTTTCCACTTCCGCTGTTTCCGACGATCGCATATTTTTTGCCAGGTTCAAAAGTTACGCTTAAATTATGTAAGACCTCTTCGCCCTCCTCGTAGGAAAAACGTAGATTTTCCACTGAGATTGGCAGTGCTGTTTTTAACTTTTCCCCATGGTCTGCATCTTTCGGCAGGTTTAAGATATCCGTCACCCGCTTTAAAACCGGCTGGCTTGTCTTATAGTCTGCAAGCAGTTTTGAGATCCACTGGATCGGTGTCTGGATATAGTTCATAAGCTGTATGGTTGCGATCAGGATACCGACCGTAACGTAACCTTTTAAAACTAAAATCCCGGCAATTCCCATCATGCACACATCGATCAGGAAACCGATCCCGCCGGAGATGCTTCTTGACATGTTCTGCGTATTGCGAACGGAAAAATGCGTCCTTTCCACTTCCCAGTTACATTTTTCATAATCGGTAAGGATCTCCCGCTCCACATGATAGCTCTTGATGACCTCATAGCCGTTCCAGATGTTTTTCAGTTTTCCGTTGTACCAGTCAAGCACATGGATGTATGATTTCTGGCGCGCTGAAATCTGTTTTCCAAACAAAAACGGCACGATTAACGGCACCGCACAGAGCAGAATCGCCGAAAATGCCAGCCACGGTTCCATCTGGTACAACGTGACCGTCGCGATCAGAAATGTGAGGATCTGGATCACAATGTTTGGCAGACACAGAAAATATTTTTCATCGAGCATACCGATATCATTGTTTAAGATCGATGTATACTCCGCGCTCTTGTGCAGACGGTAACTGTCGAGATCCGTGCTCACAATACTTTTACAGATGTCTTGTCTCACATCCACTAAGACTTTCTGTGAAAACTTCATCTCAAAATAGGAGCCGACATAGCCGAATGCTGCATAACAGACAACGATCACCACCCCTGCAATGCTCGTATGTAACATTTTTTGTGCATCCATGGCGGACACTGCGTCGATCATTTTCTGCATATAGAGTGCAAATAAAACTGCGGCTATGGTTTTTAGGACAGCGAAAAATACCCACGCCATAAGGTGTACTTTGTGCTTTTTGAAATATTCATTCATTGTTATTCTCCTTGCAGTCCGTATTTACTTGCAAATATTTTTCGCACATCTCTATAACCTGATTTCCATTAATATTTTTTATTCTATCATAGACCATTTTTGCTATTTGGTATTCATTTTTTTCAATTAATATTGTAAATAATTGAAGAAGCTGCTCCTCATCCAATTTATTAATGTATTTTCTTGCTTGTACTAACTTATAGTTATATGAACATAAAATATTCTCAGACTCTATCGTTCCATTTAATGTGAACCGCGAATTTGAGCATCCACCCAAACACATATCCCCATACTTGCACTCACGACACAGCCCTTTCAAATCATCTCTTTTAAAATTTCTATTCCACAAAAATGAATCCTTAGAAAACCATATATCTCGCAATGATCCATCTCTGATATTTCCCTCTATCATTTTCTCATTTCTAATAGAAGTACATCCAACAATATCTCCATTTTGTAAAATACCAACTGATTTTTTTCCTGCCGAACATCCTGCCCAACAAGTATTCTGTTGCATACAAATTTGTTTTTTGTTGTAATAGCCTATTCCATCTGTCAGATGTATCTCTAATTGTCCTTCTTTCTTTTTATACGCAAAATCAATTATTTGTTCAATCATCCCTGGTTCAACAAATAATGTTTGTTGTTTAAGGAAATTACCCATTGGAAGTGTGATCTGTAGCTGCCAGAAATCAACCCCTATCTCCGAAAAGATATCATACATTTCGTCTAATTCTTCAATATTTTCATTGTTGATAGTAGTGGCTACCATTGTCTGTACACCATGATATTTTAATTTTTTTAACGCCAATAAATCTTTTTCAAAAGATCCCTCTTTTCTTATTTTATCATGAGTCTCTTTTACACCATCAATACTTATTGCACAAATTGCAATTCCAGCCTGTTTTATTTTTTCTACTAAATCATCCTCCACAAACCACCCATTAGAAATTATGTTTGTGTAAATTCCAGCTTTACTTAATTTTTCCGCAATCACATACCAATCTTTTTTTGTAGTTGGTTCTCCTCCTGTAAGTGTAACAAATTTTACTCCCATATTGATCAACTCATCACAAACATGTAAACATTCCTTCGTCGTCATTTCATCCAAATACGGTTGCGCACATGAAGAACCACAATGTTGACATCTCATATTACAACCATGTGTCATTTCCCAAACAGCATATTCTAATTGATATTCTATTCTACTATTTTCCATTTCACATTCTCCTTATTTTTTTATATAAAAAATGTCTGAGCATAGAACCTTTTCTTCTACGCTCAGGCATTTTTACACACTATTTCTGTACAAATATTTACATATTTTTTTGTTGTTCATTCTGCGCAGATCTGCATACACCATAATCAACAGCATAACCTGACGCTGCTGCCTTGCTCTGCAATTGATTAAATTCTGATACAGAAACATATTCATCAAGTCCTAATCTTTCCATTACCTTTTCTAAATCTCTCATGGCATTCCTTCCTTTCATATTTTATATATCAACACTTAATAAGTGCTAATAACTTTTTTTACTGTAAATCACCTGTTGCAAAAAGACCATGTCAAAACCAGAAAAAAATTTTTTCTGGTTTTGACATGGTCTTTTTATAATATCTATAACATAATATATTTAAAATCTCAGATATGAGGTACATACATATGAAAAAAATATTACATTCCTTTCTCTTAATATTATGTCTCTTCACAATAAATACCAATCATTCTTTTTCTTTGATTGTTAATTCCTACACGCTTATCGCTGACAAGAGCTACCCTATCATCGATACCTATAGCTTGGATTATTCTATCTTCTCCCCAAACATTGTTTCATAAAGATCAGAAAACACCTTTTTATCTAATTCACCACTTGCTGCGGCGCTTACAAAATATGCCTGCTTATACTTTTTACGGCAATATTCTGCCTTTTCTTCTCCCTCCATTCCACTTTCAATCATCTCATTCATATTCCATGCCATTTCCCCTAAAACAAATGTCATTATCGGTGCATTTGCATATTTTCTCACTTTTGGCAAAATATATTCACACAATTCCATGGAATACCGATAGTTTCCAACTGCCCCATAATACTTTGAAAGATTTGCAGCAATACTAAGTTCTTCGATCTCCCATTCTGCCATATATCCTTCCCGCAGGCTGCGCAGCAGCATTTCACAGATTTTTATACTTTTAGGATACTCATCTATTCTGCCATATGCCACAGCCAGCCGCTTTAAAAGTGTAATCTCCTGTTCCCGGAAAGGATATATCACATCACTGTCAAGAAATTTTTTATACTGTGGTACAACTTCTTCTGCAAGCTCTTCTAATGCTTCCACAAGCTGTTCTGCTGTAATGCGCTGCATATAATAATCCAAAAAAGTACTTTCCCGGCGGATATATCTTTGTGTAGATGCGTCTTTTCCAACAAGTTTTTTCATCTGCTCCATATAAAAGTCTGCTTTTTCAAAATCATGCTTTGCCATAGCATCCTCAAAATATTCTCTTTCCTGTATCAGTTCCATATCCCTGCTGACACACACTGCATAATTTTTTTCTGTGATCTGGTACATTTTCTCCATAAGTTGCCGATATGTATCACTTTTCACTTTATGTTTTCCGTTTTCAATTCTGGAAAGTGTTTCTACAGAACAGACACCCTCACTTAATTCTTCCTGTGTCATTTTCTTTGCAATTCTTGAAAGCCGTATCATATCACCAACATTATAATTTCCCATATGGCACCTCTTTCTACACTCTGTCACCCGTCGTTTTTATTTTTTGCACCAGTTCCACATTGTCCATGACAAGTGCCGTATAATAAGCCATCGTAAGTTCCACCTGACATTGTTTTTGATATTCCTGCTGCATGTCCTTGTTTCTCTGCATCAGCTCTTTTAACAGTCCTGCCTTCTTAAAATGCAATTCTGCCAGCCCACGCATCGTTCTGCTTTCTTTTACCAGTGTTAATGCCTGTTCAATATATTCCAGTTCCTTTTGTGCATCTCCTTTTTCTTCCTGTATGCTGGCAAGTTCTTTCAGAATGGACATTTCAGCCTGTTCCTTGATTTTTTTCGAATCATACTTTCTTGTAAAAAGCAGCATTCTTTTCAATTCTGCCTCTTTCCATGAAATATCTTCCGAAAACTGAATCAGCCCCAAAAAAAGTTTTATCTCCATTTCACTGTATAAATCAGAAGTATTTTTCCTCTTTCCAAAAAAAGGTTTTGTCAAAAGTATCGCCTCATTTAATACAGCCTTGATTTCTTCTTTTGATGCACCACGTTTCTGTAACAGTTCTGCCTTTCCCCAGAGATAATATTGTTCATGAAGCACTTGTTTTTTTGGCATTACACTTTGATAACTCTGTAACAGTTTCTCCGCTGTATCCAGATTTTTCTCTTCTAAATTCCGATGGATATCTTTTCGTAACCGGAACAAGTTGTAATCTTTCTCATTCAATAACAATTCAAATTCAAGAACCTGCTTTCCTATTCTTGACAACAATGTCGCACTGACTAATGAATCCACCTCACGATATCCCGCTTCAATCCGGAACATCGTTGCTGGTGAACAAATTCCTTCACAAACCTGTGTCATGGACAATCCATACTTCTCCCGATAATACGACAATGCAATCCCTACCGTATTTAATTTCATCTTCTGCCCCTCTAAAACTTTTCTGTCAGGCAGCAGAATATAAATTCCATAAATATTCTACTCCTATAAAGAAAAACCTGTTATGTTTTCTCATCCACACATAACAGGCTTTCTGGTACTACACTTATTTCTCCATTGCTTCTTCCGGTTTCTCCACTGCGGAGATTGCAGCTTTCTGCATCGGGATACGGCAGTTCTTGTTATTACCGAATTCAACGATCACGGTATCATCTGCGATATCGATCACGGTGCCGTAAAATCCGCTTGTTGTCAGTACGGTATCACCGACTGCAAGCTCTGACAGCATTGCATTTTTCTTCTTTGCTTCTTTCTGCTGCGGACGGATCATGAAAAAGTACATGAAACCAAATAAAACGACTAACCAGATAATCATACCGCCCCAGCCTGCTGCTGTAGATGCGGATGAAGTGGATGCTAAAATTGACATCTTCTCAGTTCCTCCTAAATTTAATAGACATTACAATACATAATACACAAAATAGGCTTTTTAGACAAGCACTTTGCCAAATTTTATGATTAATTTATTTTTAGCCATTCTGTTTTTCTTTCTCGCGGTTGATCTGTCCCATACCGTACAGCTTTTCTTCCTTATAAGAATGGAATCTGCCTTCATCGATGGCATCGCGGATCTCTTCCATCATTGTATTGTAAAAATACAGATTGTGGAGCACGCAGAGTCTCATACCAAGCATTTCTTTTGCTTTTAACAGGTGGCGCACATATGCCCTGCTGTAACGGCGGCAGGTCGGACAGCCGCAGCCTTCCTCGATCGGGCGCATGTCTTTTTCATATTTCTGATTAAAAAGATTGATCTTTCCCTGATTGGTGTATACATGACCGTGACGTCCGTTTCTGGTCGGATATACGCAGTCAAAGAAATCAACGCCGCGCTCTACGCCTTCTAAGATATTTGCCGGAGTACCGACGCCCATCAGATAGGTCGGTTTGTGAAGCGGCAGATAAGGCACCGTCTCATCCAAAATATGGTACATCTCCTCATGCGTCTCGCCGACTGCAAGTCCGCCGACTGCATAGCCGTCTAAATCCAATTCTGAAATACGTTTTGCATGATCGATACGGATATCCGGAAAAATAGCTCCCTGATTGATTCCAAATAACATCTGGTGGCGGTTGACCGTATTCTCCTCGGAGTTTAGCTGCTGCATTTTTGTTTTACAGCGCTCTAACCATCTGGTTGTACGCGCCACGGAAGCCTCCACATAACTTCTGTCTGCAAGTGCGGGAGCACATTCATCAAACGCCATTGCGATCGTAGAACCAAGGTTCGATTGGATCTGCATGCTCTCTTCTGGTCCCATGAAAATTTTTGCACCGTCAATGTGGGAATGGAAATAAACTCCCTCCTCCTTGATCTTGCGCAGCCCGGCAAGGGAAAATACCTGAAATCCGCCGGAGTCCGTAAGAATCGGACGGTTCCAGGACATGAATTTGTGAAGTCCGCCAACTTCGCGGATCAGCTTGTCTCCGGTGCGGACGTGCAGGTGGTAGGTGTTTGACAGTTCTACCTGACATTTGATCTGCTCTAAGTCCTCGGTGGATACAGCTCCTTTGATGGCAGCAACAGTGCCGACATTCATGAATACCGGGGTTTGTATATCACCGTGGACGGTGTGAAGGATGCCGCGTTTGGCACGGCCTTCCTGTTTTAGTAGTTCGTACATTGTTTATAATCTCCTTTTTCCTTGTTGTTTTTATGTATAAAATGGGGGCGAATTTACTTTTTTGTGGAGTTTCGCTTTGGTTATTTTTACTTGTATGAAAATATCGTCTTGCAGCAGATATTTTCCATATTCTTTGAGCATTATCTGTTTTTACCAGATAACATATCTAGCAGCTCAAAATAATTCTCAAATGTTTTGCGGCAGCAGGATGGGTTATCTATCACGATTCCATCCACCTTTAAACCTAAGAGGGCAAATGACATTGCAACACGGTGATCTTCATAAGTGGATATGATTCCCGGTGCCGGAGTACCTGGCTTAATCGTTATGGCATCCGGTTCTTCGGTACATATGATCCCGCGCTTTGTCAGTTCCTCTGACATGGCATGAAGGCGGTCACATTCCTGTCCGCGGATATGTCCGATGTGAGTTATATGTACATCGGAGTTACAAAACGGTGCGATCGCAGCAAGGGTAAGTGCC
>OGES01002533.1_pt1 | contig 12088 bp, 8 predicted proteins | sample 1570711 | NCBI WGS metagenome assembly OGES01 (sample SAMEA2582133, study PRJEB24529) | metagenome | biome: Human gut stool | place: China | collected 2011 | reverse complement strand
AAAGTAGTCAATTTCCAATAGTGGTCAATCGTGGTCTGACTACCGTTGACCACCGCGTTTTTGTGAGCGCAAATAACGATGTATCGAACAAAAATGAGCCTAAAACCTGCCCTGTCGCAGTTGTCGGAGAACTACGACAAGCCCGTACAGACCAACGTTGAAGCGTGAATTTTGTTGGTTCTGCACAGTTGCGTCCAAAGCAAGAAAACGCCTGTTGGTGGTTGTCACAACGGGCTTTTCGGTGTTTTACGGTGCGTCTGCACAGTAGTAGTCAAATGGTGGTCAAAGAATGTAAAATAAAACGCAATAGAGTACCACTATTCCCGGTATATGACCCTTGCTTTAGCATCTTGCTGTTTTCCTATATAAACCCGTTCATTATGTTCAATTCCAAAAATGCTTGTGCATTTAATTGTCATGTTCATGCAAAAATATCCCAAAGAGTTTGTCCAACTTTCCCAACGATTTCTATAGACATCCTCAGCGAAATATATATCGAAAGCAAGTTTCTTCATCATCAATCTGTGGCTTATTCTGCTTGCAAATTTTAAATTACTTCATATTTCCATTGCAAGTATCCATAATTTTCGTCCATAAAGTGGGCCAAAAGCTGAAATCACTCCAGCGGCCGGGGATAAGCCAGCCGGGCAGGGTTTGCAGAAAATGGGGTACCGCCCACGCAAATGCCAGTGCTAAAGCAAACAGGGCTGCCCCGTGCAAGACACCGGGCAGGGCACAAATAAAGCGCAGCAACAGCACGACCAAAGCCAGTCCGACAATCAGGGCAGGCAGGGCACACGCTGCTTGAGCCAGCCATGCCTTTTGGGGGCCGTAAGTGATGGCGGTGATCTTTCCGGCACCGGTTGCTGCGGCCCACTGTTCGGCGTCCGTTTTGGGGGTGTCGGGCGAAAGACCCCGCAGCGCCGCGTTGGTAAAGCCGCTTTGCGCCGGATAAAGAAGCGTTTTGCTTTTACTTTTAAACACGCCGGAAATGAAATACTCGGTACGGTCCAGTGCAACAGTCAAGCCCATAATATCATAGCTGCCAAACAGTGTCCACGCCAGCGTCGAAGAAATCGCGCACTGCTGTCCTACGACACCGGGTGCTGTGCCCTGAAGATATTCCACAGGCAGACAGTCCTGCGCTGTACCGTCAAAGCCGATACAGGTCACATCTTCCGCTGTGCGGTCAGAATCTGCCGAGACCGCTGCTGCTTTCTCGCTCCAAAAGCTGGCAGTAACGGCTTGAGTGTTGGCATTACTTTTTTCCCATTCCCGTGCAGCGGCAAGCTGCCCGGCTGTAAGCGGGGAAGACAGGGTCACCGTCACGGTTGGGTTCTGCTGTACAATATGCGCTGCGCGGGTCTGCAAAAGCAGCTGCAAAACTACCAGCAATACTGCCGCAACCGCCCAACCTCTTTTACGATGCATCATGGATCTTCACCCGGTCCCCGGCCTGCACGGCCCGCGTACTGCTGACAATGACCTGTGTATCGGCGTCCAGCGCACCACTGACGGCGGCGGTGGTATCGCCCGTTTCCACCACCGTGACAGGCAGCGATACTACGATATTCTGCTGACCCAAGATTGTGGCTTTTTGTTCGATAGCCAGCACATAGCAGCCGGTATTATCTTTATGTACCGCGCTGGCCGGCAGCACACAGGGCCGCTTTTCACCCTGCACCGTGGCCGATGCGTTGGCAGCACCGGCACACCATGCCCCTTTGGACAAGGTGCATTTTGCTGTAACGGTGCCGTTTTCATCCGGGGCCGAAAGGCTCTGCACGGCGGCATCACAGCTTGCGCGGCTCTGGCTCAGGTGCAGTACAGTGCCAACTGAAACAAGGTTGGCTTGAGATTCTTCCAAAGGAATTTCGGCGGTAAAATCGGCATCTGCAGCCAGCTGGCCGCCCACGGCAGGGGAGGCCTGACCAACCACGAGATCCAGCGACACAAGGGTGCCATCACTGGGGGCAGTCAGTGTGCCGCCCGCCTGCTGCACGGCAAGCAAGGCATCCAGTTCGGCCTGCAGGGTTTCGGCATCAGAGGCCGTTACAGCAGCAGCGGCGCGGTCCAGTGCGTTCTGTTTTTCCGTGGTTTCCTGCTCTTTCTCCAGCGTGTGCAGTGCGGTGTTGCGGTTATCCTCGGCACTTTGGGCGGCGGAAAGTGCCGCATTGTTGGCATCTTCGGCGGCTTTTTGGGCGCTGTACAGGGCATCCTCCGCAGCTTCCAGGGCAGCGGCGGCGTTTTCTACGGCGGCCTGTTTTTCAGCGTCGTCCGCATAGCTGGCATTGCGGGCTTTTTCCAGAGCGGCAGCAGCTTCGTCCCGCTTGGTCTGGGCACGGGAAACGCTCTCTTCACCATCGGCGTAGATTCTGTGTGTTTCCTCGTAGGCACGTTCTAATTGCTGCTGGGCGAGCTGGGCGGCGTAGGGGTCGGCGGTGTCTCCCGCCGTCTGTTGTGCGGCCTGGGTCCGGGCCTGCTGCAACGCGGCCCGCTTGGCGTTTACGGCGCGGTCCACTTCAGCGGCATCAAACACGGCCAGCGTGTCCCCGGCCTTGACGGTCTGCCCCGCCTGCACGGGTACTGCCATGACCAGCAGACCCGCGGGCACTGTAAAAGGTGTGCCGCCCGCAAAGCTGACCGTGGCCGTAGTGCGCACGCTTTTTGTCACATTGCCGGAGGACGGCCTCTGCACCGTCACGCTGGCAATGGCTGCCCCTGCTGTACCGCGGGCCAGCAGTGTCAGCACCAGCAGCAGTGCAAAAAAGCGGACAATCCACCCAAGCCGCTGGCGCTGGCGTGGGTCCATCCCGGTAAGCAGTTCGATAGGTCCTCATCCTTTCACGGCTCCGGCCAGAATCCCCTGTTCCAGATACTTTTGGCCGAAAGCAAAAATCAGTACGGCGGGCAGCAATGCAAACAGGCTGGCCGCCATGGTCAGTGCCAGGTCGCGGGTAGTATCGGTCAGATAGAGTGACAGCGACCAAAGCGACTGTGTTTTTAAAAAGGTCATAGGCTGTTCCAGCGCATTCCAGGCATCCAGAAAGCTCATGGTCAGCGCAGCCAGGATACCGGGCAGCCCCACTGGCAGGCCGATTCGCGCAAACTGCTGCCACGGGGTCGCGCCATCTATAGCGGCAGCTTCCAGCAGCGGCAGAGGAACAGCGTCAAACCCGCGCTGCATCACAAATACGGGAAATGTGCTGAATGCCCCCGGCAGAATGACCGCCCAGACAGTATCCATCAGTCCCAGGTGGTTTATCGTCAGATAGGCAGGCACCATAGTGACCTGGAACGGCAGCAACATTAAAATAAGGTACAGCCCCCGCACGGCCCCGCGCCCGCGAAATTTCAAGCGGGAGAGTGCCCATGCGGCGGGAGCACCCACGACCAATTGACCAGCCAACTGCGGAAATGTCTGCAGGCAGGTGTTCCAATAGGTGGTAAAGTATTCCGGTGTGTCCAGCAGCAGCTTGACAGCAGGTTCCAGCGTAGGGTAGCTGGGCAGCAGGGTCCACGCAGCCTGCCCGCTGCCGGAAAGCGCCGGGCCGATGGTCGCTGCCAGCTCCTCCGAGCCGGTCAGCGTGCCCATCAAAAGGAACCATAGCGGGAACCATACGAGCAGGACGAATGGGAAAAGCAGAATTTTTTTTAGAGCCGTTTTATGCATACCGCGATCACCGCCCCCAGCGCCCCTGCCATCAGGATTGCTGCGGCGCTCAGCCTTGGCAGATCCAGTGCCAGGAACCAGTTGTTGAACAAATGCTGCAATAAATAGATGCTTTTTTCCGGGTAGGCCCCGGCCACCAGATAGGCTTCGCGGAAAACTTTAAAGGTGTTCAGCAGACTCAGCACCAGCGTGACGGCCAGTGTGGGCAGCAGGTTGGGCAGGGTAATGGCTGTAAACTGCCGCCACCCACTGGCACCATCCACGGCAGCGGCCTCGTACAAGTCTGTGGAGATGCTGTCCAGCCCGCTGGACCAAAGGATGCTGTCATAGCCGATGTTTTTCCACAGATAAGTACCGACCAGCACCCAGAACGCAGCATCCGTGCCCATAAAGTCACAATGGGTGCCAAAAGTTCCGTTCACAAGGCCGTTTTGGGCAAACAATACTTTCCAGAGCAGTGCAAGGCTTGCCACCGGCAAAGCCATGGGCAGCAAAAAGGTCGTGCGGCAGACCTCGGGCCAGGAGGTATTTTTTAAGCCTTTCGCCCGTAGCGCCAAAGCCAGTGCCAGACTGAGCGCCAGCAGCAGCGGAACGCATACTCCGATAAACCGCACCGTATTTTCCACCGCCAGTCGGAACGCATCGTTGCCCAGTACCGCCGTATAGTTGGCAAGGCCCACAAAGTGTCGCCCCATCGTGTCGGTCACGCTGCGGCGCACCGTCTCCACAAAGGGGGCCAGCACAAACAGGGTGACACCGCACAGGCTGGGGGCCAGAAACAGCCAGGGCGTAGGGTCCGGGTGTTTGTTTTGTCTTTTCTGCATACAATTTTTTCCTGCAAAGCGATGCGCGGGGCAGCATGGCCGCTCCGCGCACCGATGTTACTTTTGTTCTGCCAGATACAGCGCCAGATCACTCTGCACACCCGCCACAGCGGCGGCCACGTCCTCGCTGCCGTCAATGATGGCCTGGGCATGGTTTATAAAGCTCTGCTGCAGCATCACCGGGAACAATACAGGTGTGGTGCAGTTGGCGTAGAAGGCATCCAGGTCGCCGACATACGCGCCGGTCACTTTACCCGTTTTTGCGCCGCTTACCGTCGCTTTGACGGCATCGAGTTTTTCCCGCAGGCAGTCCGCCCGCACCGTTGTACCATCGGAGCAATACTGGCTTTGCACATCGGTGCCGAAGAACGCAGCGGCCAGCCCCTTTGCGGCATCCGGATTTTTGCTGTTGGCATTCACGCCCACCAGTACCTGCGGGTTATAGGCACCCTGCGTCAGGCCGGGCATCGGGATCATATCCACGGGAACGGCCTCGGCATCCGCATCAAAAATATCGTTGGTGCGCGCCATTGCAATGACGGCGTAGGGGGTGGCAACATCCATCCAGCCGAATTTGGCGCGGCTGCAGGTGCTGTACTCGTCCTGCTGTGCATCGATGGTGACAATGTCCGCGTTGTCGTAGCTCTGGGAAGATACACCGTCCATCTCGGTGTTGATATAGTCAGCCATGCCATAGTAGTCGGCAGTTGTTTTCACAAAGGTAAATATCTTGGTCAGGGCGTCTGCATCCAGTGCGCCGTCGTGCAGCAGGGCATTGGCACTGGAAGGCAGGAGCAGCTTCGCGAAGTCAACGCCGCTGGCCAGCGCCAGAGCATACTTCTGGTCATCGGGCAGAGCCGTGTAATATTCATCGCTGAACTGCTCGGTGTCGGGGCGGGGTGCAGCGGCCAGCACGGCGTCCTGCAGGTCGTTCAGGTCGGTCAGGCCGTCCAGCGTGCCCGCGTCACCACAGAGTGCCGGGACGATGAACCGCGCAGGCAGCACATAGGCCCTGCCATCGGTCATAAACGGATCGATGATATTGCTCTGCAGCGCATCCAGCGGCACGGTGTCACTCATGTCAGCCAGCATTCCCTTATTGATATAGGTCGTGTAGTCGACACGATCCAGAAGCAGCACATCAGGCCCTTCCCCGGCCAGCAGTTCGGTGTTCAGCTGGGTCAGCGCATCGTTGATGGCGGCGCTGACATCATCGGTGTCGGTCTGCACGGCGGTTTCAAAGGTAACGTCCACCTCGGGATTGGCTTTTTTGTAGGCGTTCACGGCCAGCCGCGCCGTGGCGGAATCCGCCAATGACCAGACGGTCAGCGTTGTGTCGGCATGGGTGGGCAGCGTTTCGTCATAGTGATAGAAATAGAGATCGCCGTTTCCGCCGCTGTCGCCAAAGAGCAGGACCATAAAGTCCTCCGCCGCCGTGCGCAGCAGAGAGAGCGGATAGTTGCTGGAAATGCTCATCGCTGTGCCCTCGGCAGGGACGACCTGCTCCGGCAGGGTGCCGCCGGGGGCCAGGCGGTAGATGCCGTCCGTGCAGGCGTAATAAGCCGCGCCGTCTGCGTCGCCGGTCAGCGCTTGAGAACTGGTCGCATTGGGGACCGGGTTCAGCAGCTCGGTGCTTGCGCCGGTGGCGGGGTCCAGGGCGTTCAGGATAATATCGCCGGTATTATTGTCAAAGCTCAGGTAAACAAGCTGGTTGCCGACTGTCGTGAGGGAGTTGAGGCTGTACGCCAGATCCTGCGGCAGTGCGGCGGTCGTAACACTGCCGTCAGTCAGGCTGACCTGCACAAAATCCACGGTGTCGCCGTTGGAGACAAAATCCAGCTTATCCCCCTGAAATACAGCTGTGTTGGGGTTGATGCCCTGCTTTACCGTGTCATCCTCTACAACGGTTTTGGTTCCGTCAGGTGCCTGCAGAACCAGCCCGGCATTCTCCCCGTCATAGGTGATAAGCGCCTGCTCACCGTCCGGCGCAACGAGGATCCACGTGACCATCGCATCGCCCACGTCAAACGCTGCAGGTTCCGATGTCCAGTTGGTTCCGTCAGTGCTGGTGCGGCGGGTGTAGTCTTCGATGCTGTCCTCCCCCACCTTGCCGGTGTACAGAACAATCGTTCCGTCCGCCAGCTGCGTCGGGTAAGAGATGAGCTGCTCACCGCCAAGGTCAACGCGGCTCTCGACCCAGCGGCCCATCTGGGTATCGGTGGTGTCTGCAGCGGTCAGGCTGGGAGTGGTGTCCTGCCTGGCGCAGCCTGCCAGACTCAAAATAAATGCCGTGCATAATCCGGCACTGATGATTCGTTTCATAAGTATGTGCCCTCCTTCATCGGGTGTAGCACCAGTATACCGCCCGAATCTTGAATTGTCCTTGAAAAAAGCTGCGGCTTTTCAAGACTGTTTCAAGGTTTGGGGTGTATACTAGAAAGGGAAAAGGAGAATTATGCCATGCGGATTTTATTGATCGAAGATGACCGCGCCCTTTGCACGGCGCTGCTGCCTGCCCTGCAAGCTGCGGGCTATACTGTAGATACCTGCCACGACGGCGCAGACGGCAAAGCCCTTTTGTGCGGCGGCGCATACGATGTCTGTGTACTGGACCGGATGCTGCCCGGGCTGGACGGTCTTAGCCTGCTGCGGGCCGCCCGCGCCAAGGGATGTACCACCCCGGTGTTAATGCTGACGGCCCTGTCCGGCATCAATGACCGGGTGGACGGCCTGGATGCCGGTGCAGACGATTACCTGGGCAAGCCCTTTGACACGCGGGAGCTTCTGGCCCGGCTGCGGGCACTAACCCGCCGCCCCGGCACCACTGCCGAATCTGCCATACGCTGCGGTGACGTGACGCTGGATGCCGCCCAACTGACCCTGAGCGGGCCAAAGGCCGCTGCGGCCCTGACCAAGAGGGAGGCCGATCTTTTAGAGGTACTGCTGCGCACACCGGGGCAGCTGCAGACCCGTGCGGTGCTTTTGGCGCGGGTTTGGGGACCACTGGCCGAAGTTGAGGACGCTAATCTGGACTGTTACATCCATTTTGTGCGGCGGCGGCTGAAAGCCGTAGGCAGTGCGGTAACGATCACCACCGTGCGCGGTAGCGGCTATAAGGCGGAGGTACCGCCATGCTGACTGCACTGCGCCGCCGTTTGACCCTGCTGATGACGGCGCTGACCTCGTTGGTGCTGGCAGGTGCGCTGGTCGTGACATGGAATTATGCCGCCGCCCAGTACAGGACCGCCGCGGAGACGCTGCTCACGCAGAACTTTTCTGCCATCGTTGACCGGCTGGACAGCGCCGACAGCGTAAGTGACGCTTGGCTGGCTGACCAGGAGCACAACAGCGGCTGCCTTTTGTTTTTGTGGGACAACGGTGCCGCGCTGCATTTTGCGGGCACCACGGGCAGCGCCGATGCCCGCAATGCGGTTGAACCTCTGTTAGAAGAAGGTTTGTCCCCCCTGCTGGACACAAGTCTGCATGACAGCAGCGGTGCCGTGCAGCGGCAAAGCGCGGTGTTCACGCTGAACGAATACCGCTGCCACGCAGCCTTGCTGCCGCGCGGCACAGCAGGCAGTTATCTGCTTGTGGCCGCTTTACAGGATATGGGCTTTGTACACCGTCATGCGGTCCAGACAGTTGTGCAGTATGGTGCGATCTGGTTCACTGGCACACTGCTGCTGGCGATCATCAGCTGGCGGCTGACCGGCAAAGCGCTGGCTCCGACGGCATTGGCCATGCGGCGGCAGAAGGAGTTCATCGCCGCAGCCGGGCACGAACTGCGCAGCCCGCTGGCCGTAGTAAAAGCAAGCCTGGACGCTGCGTGCCGCACTCCTGTGACTGAACGCGCCACCCTTTTGCGGAATGCCGAGCAGGAGACGGACCGTATGGCGCGGCTGGTGGAGGATCTGCTGGTGCTGGCCAACGGCGACTTGGATGCCTTGCCGGCCCATCTGCACCCCATCGCACCGGATAACCTCTGCCTAGAAGTATACGATGCGTTTTTCCCGTTGGCGCAGCAGCGCCAACACCCGTTAAGTCTGACCCTGCCGGAGGACAGCGTTCCTTCCATAGAGGCGGACCCGGACCGTGTAAAGCAGCTGCTGGCAATCCTGCTCAACAATGCGTTTGACCACACCCCCGCGGGCACCCCCGTGGAACTGTGCTTGACATACTGTGGGGAAAAAATCACCCTGGCCGTGCAAGACCACGGCCCCGGCATACCGGATGCCGAAAAAGCTCGGGTCTTTGACCGTTTTTACAGCGCTGATCCCAGCCGCACCGACAAGCACAATTTTGGCCTTGGTCTAAGCGTAGCCAAGGAACTGGCCCGGCTGCATCATGCAGACTTGACCGTGACCGACACCCCTGGCGGCGGGGCAAAATTTGCGGTGACTTTTGCGGCAAGGATATCTTAATGCTTGATTGACATCCATAACCGAAAGATGCATCAGCGAACCCTGCTGATGACTATGTACAATACATTAGACGGTGAGCAAACTCTCTAATGAAATCCATCATAGGTGGATTGTCGCCTTGAATTGTGAATGTCGTGTAAACAATTAGCACTTACTGTTGACCGACTGCTAATCTGTGGCGTATACTAGACTTACAGATTTATTCTGTACCAGCACCTTTACAACTGAATACACAGCATAACAGGTACTTTACTTTCCCGGTGGGGCGCACAGCAAGGTCAAGGCAGACCCTAACCCACGGCAGGGAGAGAACATAATGATACTCCAGATGCCCCACAGCTTCAGATGGGGTGACCGCGCTTGGGTTGTAAGAAGTAAGACCCTTGCAGAGTCAGTGTACGGTCGTTGCCAGCGGCTTGCCTGTTGTGTTCCCAAGTCTGGGGGCGAGCGGCAAATTAGACATTTTTCTTCAGCATTTATTTTGATGTACACGGTTTCTTTTATTATCTATATAACTGTGCAATTGACGCTACTATGCGTATTATTTGATTTTTATTGAATTCACATCAAGATTTGCGGAGAAAGTGTACCCTTACGCCCGGATAGAACAGAGAAAATATTGAAAGAGCCCGGAGGGCCTTACCAAATCGGTAAGGTTCTCCGGGCTCTTTTTTCTCCCCCGGAAAGTGTATTCAAGAGGGTTACATGAAACAACAATACAAATTAAGAAAGAGGGTGTATGTATATGACAAAATCAAATCCAGAAGATTGTGCAAAATATATACGCGGGCCGCCGGAGTGAATCCGTTCTGATTCACTTTTTGAGGGAAGAACTGAAAAGTGAATCATATCTGATTCACTCTCGCACCTCGCCCAAATGCGGCCCACGTGGAGGAGAATCCCCGCATCGCACACGGATCGCGAGGTCACCTACAAAACCGCCGTTTGGCACGTTTGTGGGGCTGTGGGGCGGCATAGCCGTACAGCTTACTACAAGAGAGTAAAACTTACTACACACAAAATCACGATAATATGAGATAATGTATATATCTTGAAATTGAAAGGATGATGCAAATGACTTTTACAAAACTTCCGAAAGCAATCTCCGCAGAAGAACTCCTCTCCACGCCGCTGCCGCCTGTTAAATGGATTATTCCCGGTCTGCTCCCGGCAGGACTGGCACTGTTTGCTGGCCCCAGTAAAGCTGGCAAAAGTTGGCTGGCCTTGTGGCTGTGTTTACAGATTGCGCAGGGAAATCCCGTTTGGAATCGAGAAATAGAGCCACGCACCGTGATTTATTTCTCGTTGGAAGATACATTCAACCGCTTGCAAAACCGCATCTTTCAGCTTATCGACGGTGGAGACGCCCCGGAACGACTGATTCTCCAAACAGAATGTCCGAGTATCGGGCAGGGCTTAGAAGAACAAATCGATTCTCTTATCTATACATACTCTGACGTAGGCATGATTGTCATCGATACACTTCAAAAAGTGCGTGTGAGCGATGGAAACGGAGGAATGTATGCAAATGACTATAAGGAGGCCGGTGCATTGAAGAAGCTCGCTGACAAGTATGGTATCTGCATTTTGTTAATTCATCACTTGCGCAAGCAGAGTGCGGCTGACCCGTTTGACCAGATTTCCGGCTCCACTGGTCTTATGGGCGTAGCCGATACAAGCTGGGTCATGCAGAGAAAACGCATGAGCCAGACCGCTGACATTCTGCTCACCGGGCGCGATATGGACGACAGAACGCTGCATTTGCGCGAAGAAAGCTGTGTTTGGACTTTAGAAGATGAGGAAACCGCAGAAGAACGGGAAATCAAGGCTGTGCCGGATTACCTGTGGAAAGCGGCAGAGTATATCGAAAGTGTCGGAAACTGGCAGGGAACGGCATCGGAATTGCTTGCAGAAGTGCATATCGAGGGAGTACAGCCGAATCAATTTACCTATAACATGGCCAAGTATTTCGATAAAGTGTTCGAGCCGAAAGGTATTCACTATAAAACCCATCGAAAGAACAAGGTTCGTCTTTTGAGCTTCTATGGTGACGATGGTGACGGTGGTGACGATGATATTGACATAACTCAATTATCGGGGTGGGGTATCCCAGAAAGACCGTCACCATCGTCACCATCGTCACTCGGAGCGCTTGAGGGAAGCAAGCATGGGCGAAGTGTTGCCACAGGGCAACCCGCCGAAAAGCCTACGGGGACAGCCCCGAACCCCTGTGAGGCTGCTGGCGCATGAGAAAGCGCAGCGCTGGAATCAATGTCCGCGTCAGCGTCACTGAAAAGAAAAAGGTGACGATGTTGGCTCGGAAGTGCGGCTTGTCACTCTCAGAGTATTTACGCCAGCGGGCGCTGGGATATGAACCGGGTGGACACCCGCCCAAGGAGGTATTCGATGTGTTGGATAAGATTGATGAAATGGCAGAAAGCTGTCAACTGAGTGCAGGTACTAAAATTACAGCCTGTGCAGATGAAATAAGGGACCTGCTCATTGGCGGTAACTAAGATTTGGGCAATCAAGGACAGCTTACAGCGCGTCCTTGATTACGCAGCCAACCCGGACAAAACCGAATACGATGCTCTTGCCCAAACGCTGCACTATGCAGAGAACGATGCCAAGACCAAGCTGAACGAGAGCGCCCAGCTCGTCACCGGCATCCATTGCAGGGCAGACCATGCGTGGGAAGATATGCGGGCTGTACAGGAACGCTTTGGTAAAACAGACGGCGTGGTGGCGCTCCACGCCTACCAAAGCTTCCGCGAAGGAGAGGTCACCCCGGAGCAATGCCACGAAATTGGCATGGCACTGGCCCGCAAGGTCTGGGGCAGGCGCTTTCAGGTGCTGGTCGCCACACACATGAATACGGATAATCTGCACAACCACTTCGTTATCAATTCCGTATCGTATGTGGACGGCAAGAAGTACGAGCAGCGCCGCAGTCAGTATGCCGAGTTCCGGGCAGCATCCGACAAGCTGTGCCGGGAGTACGGCTTGTCAGTGGTGGAGCAGCCCAAGACCAAGGAACCGGCGCGGTACGCCCGGATGCGGGAGGCCAGCGACCAAGCCTGTGAGGATGCCAGTACCGCCGAGGATTTTCACAGAGCGCTGTATCGGCAAGGGTATATTTTCGGCAGTGACCCCAACCGCAAGTATGCAAC
>OGES01002525.1_pt1 | contig 12149 bp, 9 predicted proteins | sample 1570711 | NCBI WGS metagenome assembly OGES01 (sample SAMEA2582133, study PRJEB24529) | metagenome | biome: Human gut stool | place: China | collected 2011 | reverse complement strand
TTGGAAAGAGGCTTTTGCAGTTGTTAATGCGGTCTGAAATCAGCCGGTTGATCTCTATAATATGGTGACAGAGCTTTGTACTCGACTTCTTGATAAAGTTGATACCGTCGTTTGAAAGCTGCTGCATACTGGAAGCCGGGATGATCTCTGGCATTGAAAGCAGCCCTCGATACTCCATTCGCATAATGTCATTTATTTTCCGGTAGTTGCGCTCAATGGCGGTGCGGATGATACATAGATTACGAATGATGCGGGCATTTTTATCCTGTTCAAGCCGGTTGTATATCTCTATCTTCGGCGGCTCGTGTTCATTTTGAAAAATACGGAGCGGGACGCCGATCAGGTAGGCAACCTTCGATACAAGCTCGTAGGTGCTGTCTTTATAGGCAATCTGTTCCCCGGCATATTCATTGCCATTCAACATGACTGAATTGCCCATGATCTACTCCTTTCGATGGAACGTGGGTTATTGAGCGTACTTTTTGAAGTTTTCAGCTTGTTCCAGAACTTCCTTGTAAACATCATCAATAGTTACGGGGGGATAGTCAAATTCATCCAGTAGCAGTATGAGGTCAACTTGCAGATTTGCCTTAATGTCATCACGGGTAGACCAGTCGGTATATTTAGCTTTGTCATCGACAATAATCTTAATCCGCTTTGACAATTCAATCATCTTATCGTCCGGGTACTCGAACTCGTACTTCTTGGCAACCGCTTTGAGGATGTCATAGAAGGCTTTTTCTTCATAGTCAATCCCCATACCCTTGAAGGAGTCTTTTTCCTTTTTGAGTTCTTCAAGGAGCTTCGCAAGTTGTTCCGCTACATCGTCAAGAACTTCGTTAGCGAAAGCCTCATCACGACGGCGATTATTGTACTCATCAACAACCCGTTTGAGACGGTCAGAGAACTCCATGCCCATGATACGGTTGACCTTTTTATACTCATCAATCGCCTGAGAGAGAAGCCGCTGCAATACCTTGATTTTGGTGTTCGGTAGCTGGATTGCGTTGATCTTATCCAGATACTCGTCGCTGAAAATATCAACAGAGATATGCTTTCCCGTTTCAAACAATTCCTCTATACCATCAGATTGAATTGCGCCTTCAAGCAGCTCACGGACACGGGCATTCATTTGTGAAATGTCAGGGGCATCGCCCTTTGTGAGTTTGAAAAGAATAGAGCGCACAGCACAGTAGAAGTGCAGATAGTCCTTTTCTTTATCGGAGATAGCCTCACTTGAACTGCATAGGTTGAACGCTTGTTTCATGCGTTTGACTGCCGCCATAAAGCGAGTTTCCAAATCCTCCGTGAGCTGTACATACTCAACAGCACGATTGAGGCAAGCAAGCTGCTCTTTTGGTGAGCCGTTGAAGTAATCTGTGCTATTGAAGTTGTGGAACATCTGAGCCAAGACATCGAGCTGGTCTTTGACAATCGTGATAGACTGCTCGACGCCTTCAAACTCATCGCTCTCAAAGTTGGTGTACTTCTTGAGGGCGAGATTCATGTTTTTCTTAATGCCGATGTAGTCCACGATCAAGCCCTTGTCCTTGCCGGTATAGACGCGGTTGACGCGGGAAATCGTCTGGATAAGGCTGTGCTGCTGGATGGGCTTGTCGATGTAGATTGTGTCAAGTGCCGGTACGTCGAAGCCGGTAAGCCACATATCAACAACGATGGCAATTTTGAAGTTTGATTTAACGTTCTTAAACTGACGGTCAAACTCCTTGCGATCATCCTTCGTTCCCAGCATTTCATAAAGCTCAGGCTCGTCATCTTTATTTCGTGTCATGATGAGCTTGATCTTCTCAATGGGTTTGAGTTCTTTTTGTTCTTTTTCTGTCAGCTCAATTCCGTCAGGGCAGACCTTTTTCTCTGCCCATTCCGGTCTCATTCCGACAACAATCTGATAAAAAGCGTATGCTATCTTGCGATTGGAACAGACAAACATTGCTTTTCCTGCAACAGTAGCTCCTTCGGCAACGCGGGTCTCATAGTGGTTGATAAAGTCCTCCGCAACCGCGTGAAGTCGGTCAGGATCGCCGATTATTGCATCAATATGAGCAACCGCCTTCTGGCTCTCCTCAATCTGATGCTCATTTGCGCCTTCAACAGCACAACGGTCATAATAATCTTCAATTTCCCGAACCTTTGCTTGATCAAGCGTAACCCGCGCAGCGCGTCCGTCATAGACAAGGTTGACTGTGATACCGTCTTTGACTGCCTCTGTCATTGTGTAGGCATCAACAACCGGACCGAAGACTTCAATCGTGCCATCTACGGGCGTACCAGTGAAACCGACATAGGTTGCGTTTGGGAGAGAGTCATGTAGATATTTTGCAAATCCATAGGTTCGCTCTACACCTTCAGCGGTGACTTTGACTTTTTGATCAAGGTTTATCTGACTACGGTGTGCTTCATCGGATATGCAGATCACATTCGCTCTATCCGTCAGAAGCTCCAAGTCCTCGGTGAACTTTTGGATGGTGGTCATGTACACCCCACCGCTTGTCCTGCCTTGAAGTTCCTGACGCAGCTTTTCGCGGGAATCAATGCTCACAACGGTTTCGTCACCAATGTACTTCTTGGATGCTACAAACTGCTTTGAGAGCTGGTCATCCAAATCCGTTCGGTCGGTAATAATCAGGATTGTAGGGCTATGGAAGAAGGTACTCTTCATAAGCATTCTTGTGAGGAAGAGCATAGTATAGCTTTTTCCGCAGCCTGTCGCGCCGAAGTATGTGCCGCCCTTGCCGTCCCCCTCCGGTCTGAGATGTGCCTTGATATTCTCAAACAGCTTGACCGCAGCAAAATACTGAGGATAGCGGCAGACGATTTTGAGGTCTTTGTCCGAGCTATCAGGGAAATAAACAAAATCCTTGATGACTGCCAAAAGCCGTTCTTTGCGGAACAGTCCGCTCACCATAGTTACAAGGGAATTGATGCCGTCCAATTCCTTATCGTCAGCTTCAATCTTTCTCCACGCATAGAAGAAGTCATACGGGGAGAAGAAGGAACCGTATTTATTATTTGCGCCATCGCTTATGACGATGAAGGCGTTATACTTGAAGAGTTCAGGAATATCACGGCGATAACGCACGGTAAGCTGAGTATAGGCGTCCATGATCGTTGTGTTTTCTTTGACTGCGCTCTTGAACTCAAGCACAACAACAGGAATGCCGTTGATGAAGACAATCCCGTCCGGTATGCGTAGCTGGTTGTTGATGCCTTCAATTTCAAATTGATTGACGATCTTGAACACGTTTTTCTCTGGCTCATCAAAGTCAATCAGCTCAATGTAAAGGTCTTTCTTTGTGTGATCCTCACGGTTGAAGATGAAGCCGTCACAAATCATTTTGCAGACTGCTTTGTTTGCTTCGTAGATCGTACCGGAAATAGACCTCAGGCGAAGGATGATGCTATCAACTTCGCTTGGGGTAAGTCCCTCTGAGGCATACCTGTTCAGGAGGTATTTCCGCAGATCGTCGATAAGCAGAACCTCAGAGCGTTCACGGTGGATCTGCTCACCATTCAAATAGATATACCCTTCATCTTGAAACAAATCCATGATGGACATTTCAAGAGAATGCTCATTGAAGTTCGCCATTATCATTTCCCCCTAACTGCCTCTGCATTTCTGCTTCAAAGGCTTTTTCACTTTGCTGGAAGTCGTACTCCTGATACTTCAAACCCAGACGTGCCAGCATGAGTGTACCTTCCCAGTCATCTATATTTGAGTATTGAGTTGCGTGGTTTACATCAGTGAGAATACCAAGAATCAAGCCCGTACAATCAAGCGCAAAGTCTATCATTTCCTGAACGTCCGGATAGGAAATAGGGTAACGGTCCGGAAGTTTCTCGCTGTTCACGATGCGCTGCTCATCGTTGTGGGCATAGAGTTTGTTCCTCTGCATTCGGATGTCATCTCTCTTTTTGCTCAGCCCATTGAACCGCTTCTGATATAGGTCTAAAAATTCCGGGAAAGTCAAATCCACCCGAACAGGAGCATTCTCCGCATCAGGAATATCAAACGCTGCAAAGAGTTTTCTATCTGCCTCAACCCGATCCTTAAAGAAGTATTCCTCTTGTGGCTTGAGTTGGTGCTGATATGGGACCGGGTAGGAAAAGGTTGTTCCGTCATGATCCACCGTCAAAGTTTCTCTGTACTTTGGGAAAAGGTCTTGGTTTTCCTCGCATTTAGCAAGGAGGGTTCCAATGGACACGACACCATTCGAGCTATCATACAGTTTGGCAATCTCCATGAAACAGGCTTTCATCAGGGCATCATAGACTGTATGGTAGAATGCTGGCGAAACCTTCATCTCTTCGGCATAATTATGTTGGTTCTTCCGATACTGCTGCATGATCAGGTAGTAGGCTTTTGCGTCGAAAGCTCCTTGGTGAAGTTCTTCGGCAATTCTGATTAATGTTTCCTTGTCCATTTTCATCCCTCCCTTCGTAGGAAAATGATAATTTAGCGGCTTGATAGTTGCGACAAAAGTAGCTGCTGCATGACATTCAGCCGCATAATTTCCTCTGTGTTCCGGATGACAGATTCGTATAGCCCACGCGCCTTAATCTCAAAATCTTGTACTTCTTTTGTGGGCGGAACCGGAATTGAGAAAGACTCCATTTCCTGCTTGTTAATTGCCTCTCTGGTCGAACCAGACTGGGCGATTCCCATGAGTTTGCCTTTGTTTTCGGCAGAGCAAAGCGTTGTCATGATGTAATAGCTCATTGGCATAGCCGTTTTGGGACGCAATATCATGACGTGCTGATTTACACGAGCAGGAAGAACATCCGCTGGAACGATGCAGCATCGTGTAACCGATACGCCAGTTATATTGAAAAGGACATCATTTTCCTCGACAACCACATTTGAGAGTTGGTCTGCTTGTTCATCAGAAATATGAGCAAGGTCATCGTAGGAAAAGGCGTAATCAAAGACATTTGTGCTTCGGACAAGTGAAACACCTGACTCCTGATAGGCTGTTTTTCCGCCTTTCGGTGTTGCACCACTTCCAATTTTAGAGCAAAGTTGTTTCAGCGGGGCAGTCGGATATATTCTGCCACCCTCAATAAACATCCTGCGGTAGATTGCAGTAACGGTCGCAACCAAATTATCATTTATCTTCCGCTTGAGTTCAATCCGATCCGTGATCGTATTGTATGCCTTCACAATGCCACGCTGCTTCTCGATAGATGGGACAGGCAGTTCAACCTTACAGAGTTCGTCCCAATCAAAGATTTCTCTGACGCTCCCGTGAGACATATATCTTGTATAGCGGTCAAACTCCGGTCGGCTAAACCAAAGCATCAAATATTCAGGGTCAAGTCGCTCGTTATCAGTGACCTCAAACACGGTATATGAGCTTGAAATGATGCAGTCCTTATCTCTCAGAAGCGCAATCGAAATTTTTTCTCCATTCCGAGATGTAACCGGACCATACGCGAACTGACCGGTACGAACAATTTTGTAGTTCGACAAGTCTGTTCCGACAATATTGGCAATAGACGGAATGAATTGCTTGCTGATGCTAACACCAAGCAAGTAATCGACTTTCAGCTCTTTGTTCCGCTCGTCAACGGGTTGAATAAAGTCTCCAAGCAGTCTATATCTTTCTTTCATCGTGACACCTCACCCTATGTATTTTCTGTGTGCCAGCTTGACGTTTTGCTGTTTGACCATAGCGTAGTGCATGGTCGTGTCGATTTTCTGATGCCCTAAGAGCTGCTGGACTTGCTCTATGGGCATCCCTTTATCTATGGCAGACGTTGCCAGTGTTCTTCGGAACTTATGTGGATGGACACGAGGCAGATTCAGCCTTTTCCCCAGTTCTCGAAGCCGTCTTTCTACGCCGCCAATCTGCAAACGGTCATGCGGTGCGGTCAGCGAGACAAACAACGCTGAACAGGTGTCTGTGCGGCTTTCCAGATAGTTTTGGAGATGGATTTTTGTCCTGGCATCGAAATAAACGATCCGTTCCTTGCTTCCTTTTCCGAAAACAACGCATTCCCGTTCATTGAAGTTGATGTCATCGCGGTTAAGGGCAATCATCTCACCGACACGCATTCCGGAGGATGCGAGAAGGTCAATCATAGCGAGATCGCGGACATTGCAGCAGTTGTCCCGCATGATTTCCAATGCCTCATCGGTGTAGGTTTCCTTGATCACCTTTGCCGTTTTTACTTTGTGAATCCGGCGCACCGGGCTTTTCACGATGTAGTCCTCATCTTCAAGCCACGAAAAGTAGCTGGACAGGATGCGACGGATATTATCTATCGTGACCTTGCTTGATTTCCGGCTTGTCTGATACTCTGTCAGGTACTTTCGCAAGTCCTCAGTTACGATCTCTTGTGGTTCTTTGTCAATGCCGGATAGCATTGACACAATGGTCTGACGGTAATAGCTCAAGGTTTTTTCTGAGCAGCCTTCAATACGTTTTGCGTTGATGAAACAGACAACCGTATCGACCTTTGCGCTTTCTACCATGCCCGCGCTGTGACTTAGCTCTACGCCACTCAGCACCCCTTCAAGGACGCTTTGAAGCTGTTTTAATTGTGCGTTGTTCAGATACGGAAGCATCTGACGCTGCACTTCTCGAATTAGTTGTTCTTTCATTGTCGTATCTCCTTTGAATATTCTCAGAGAACGACTTTACAGTGGCAGTTCTTAGGGTAAAACTCTCGCCACTGGTGAGAGTAATGGACGGTAAATGATAATTTAGCGGCTTGAAAAGTCATGGAGCATTAAGTGCGGTAGCAGAAGTTCGCGAGCAGCCCCTAATTTCTCAATTTCAAAGCCTACGCTAAAAATCTCTTTGTATATTGGCTCAAGCATTGCGTTAAACCTTTTGGCAATATCAATCGGAGGGATTTGAATTTTCTCTTCGGAAACAAATGCAGCAAAGTTAAAGTTCTTTAGTCCGGTTGAACTATTCTCATAATTGAACATAACTCCATTTCGATAGAGATATGTCCAATATTGAAAGAAGAAATACAGATATTCAGAGCGAACATTCATGACACGGCAAAAGTTCGAGCAGATTAGTTCTTCCTTGTGGTGTGCAAGAACAGCATCAGGGATCAGAGCAACCCGTCCGGTTGCTTGAACAGGACTTCCACCGGATATTTCTACGACAATATTGTCCGCCGAGATTCTTTTTGAAGAAAGGTTTTTGGGGAGAATATACCTCGTCGGTGCTGCTGAAATACTTCCAAGGTTCAGAGCAGGAATATCTGTACCTCTAATGCAAGTAACTTTGCTCGTATAATTGCCTTTAGGCTGCTCCTGCCCCCAATCTCCACCAACAGTTTCTTTGATAAGCTGCGAGAATGTGCCGGTATCACACTTTTCAGCAATGCTCGTTGAGAAAAACATTTTACAAAAGAGTGCATTGGCGGTTTCCGCTAAATTATCATTTTCCGCTCTCTTCAAAGCAATGCGGTCGGTAATTGCACGGTAGGACTCGACGATCTCACATTGTCTCGCATAGGAGGGAACAGGGAGCTTTATACGGCAAAGATCGTCCCATGTAATTCCGCCTCGAACACTGCCGTCCGTCATGAACCAGCACTCACGGTCAAACTCCGGTCTACGAAACCACATCATCAAATACTCTTCGTTTAAGACATCGCGGTCAATAATCTCAAACATGAAATACGCCGGAGAAACTATTGCAGGGCTGTCTTTCTCATAGAGCGCAATCGGAAGACGTTCATCGCGTCCAACGTGCATTGGGTTACAGGCAAATAGCCCCTTGCTGATCAGTTTATACCGACTCAAATCTGTGCCAATTACATTTGCGACGGAAGGCATAAACTCTTTGTCGATGCTTATGCCAAGAACAGTGCTGGTGACTTCCTCGGAGTTTCGATAATCAACAAGCCGAATGTGTTTACCAAGAGGATCATAATTCGATTTCATAGCCCAGCTCCTTAAACACGGTCAACAGGTCAGCCTTCGACTTCTCTTCTGCAACAAGCAGATCACGAAGCTCACTTTGCAGCGTCTTCATTTTCGTATCAAAGTCGATGTTCTCATCACGGTTTACAAACTCGATGTAACGGCTCGGAACAAGGGTAAATCCCTTTTCTGCAACCTCATCGAAGGATGCGCTGTAACAAAATTCAGGCACATTCTGATAAGTTTCTTCATAGCCTTCCTGCTGCCATGCATGGTAGACGCTCGTGACCTTCGCACGGTCATCTTCTGTCAGTTCAATGTACTTCTTTTCATAGGGGCTTCCCATTTGCCGCAAGTCCATGAAAAGGATCTCACGCTCACGGTTACGGAAGCGTTTTACCTCACCGTTTTCTTCAACCACACGAGCCTTTTTATTCTTATTCAGAATCCAAAGCGTGACGCTGATGTCGGTGGTATAGAAGAGGTTGCGGGGAAGGATGATGATTGCTTCGACGAGATTGTTCTCGATGAGCTGACGGCGGATTTTTAACTCTGTACCGTCGTCAGATAGTGCGCCGTTTGCAAGCAGGAAACCGGCAACGCCGTTCTGAGAGAGCTTTGAAACGATATTCAGAATCCAGCCATAGTTCGCGTTACTCGTGGGCGGAACTTCATAGCCGTCCCAGCGCGGATCATCAATCAGCTCATTATCACCACGCCATTCTTTCTGATTAAAAGGCGGGTTTGCCATAATGTAATCTGCCTTGAGGTCCTTGTGCTGGTCATTGGTGAATGTGTTCGCTGCCATTTCTCCGAGGTTTGCAGAGATGCCGCGAATAGCCAGATTCATTTTGCACAGCTTGTACGTCGTGTTTGTATATTCCTGACCATAGATAGAGACCTTCTTCTTGTTGCCGTGATGTGCCTCCACGAACTTCATTGACTGCACGAACATACCGCCAGAACCGCAGCAAGGGTCATAGAGAATACCGTCATACGGCTCGATCATTTCCGCAATCAAATTGACAATGCACTTCGGCGTATAGAACTCGCCCTTACCTTTGCCTTCTGCAAGTGCAAACTTACTCAGGAAGTATTCGTAGACTCGTCCGATAATGTCATTCTCTTTATCGCCGGTGTTGATCTTATCAATCTCGTCCAGCAGTGATGCCAGCTTTGCTGTGTCGATGTGAAGACGTGAGTAGTAGTTGTCCGGCAGTGCGCCTTTCAGTGCGGGATTCGCTTTCTCAATCGTATAGAGGGCGGTGTCGATTTTCAGCGCAATGTCATCCTGTTTCGCATTCTCCATGATGAAAGACCAACGGCTGATCTCAGGCAGGAAGAACACGTTGTCCTTCGTATAGAAGGCAACATTGTCAACAAACTTCTCACCGTATTTTTCAGAAATAGCTTTCCTTTGTGCCTCAAACTTATCGCTGGCAAACTTCAAAAAGAAGAGACTGAGAACGACGTGTTTGTATTCTGCTGGCTCAACAGAACCACGGAGTTTATCTGCGGACTTCCACAGAGCTTCCTCCATAGAAATCTCCTTCTTCGGTGCCGATGCGGCTCGTGCCATATCAAAATCCTCCCTGTGTATTTATCTAACCTATTTTACAAAAAGAGCTGTACGAAAAACCGGACTCAGTTCTTGTCCGTTCGCACAGCCTCACATATATCTCCGATGTCACAGTTCAAGTAATCACAAATGCGCAGCAAAATAGAGAGGGACACTTCTTCCCCCTTATTCAGTTTTGTCCATGTTCCGGCAGACAGCCCTACCTCATGTCGTAGAAAAGCCCTCTTTATGTCGCGTTCCAGAAGAAGCATCCATAGTTTCTTATAGCTTATGCGCACGGCAACCATCCTTTCGCTTGCTTGCATTCAACATCGCTTATAATATTATACTGGATTTCATTCTCAAAAGCAATCCGTTGATGCAGAAATTAAAGAAAAAGTTTCAATTTCTCGAACCTTCTCTCAAGGATGCAGGGCATCTCCGGTCAACAGGAGATGCCCTGCTTTTGAAAGGACTATTCGCGCTGTGTGTTGCGCAGATGATCACGGTCATGGTCAGCAGAAGGAGCGAGAAACGTATCAACATTAGACTTGATCGTCTCTATTTGCTTTACTTCTTTTTTGAGCTTCGCACGTTCATCATAGAGCCGCTGTTGCTCATCAAGAAGTCGCTGCTGTTCCGCTTGCAGTGTCTTCAAGCTCGGCAGTTTTTCATCGCCCTGCATGGCAAGTAATGTGCTTCTCGCTGCCTCAAAGATCACAAGCTCGGCTTCGTGCTTTGCTTTGAAACCCGGCTTATCTTTTGCCTTCTGGAATGCGTCATATACGGGCTTGAGCCGCTGGTAGTTGGAGATGTTTTTGATAAGCGGTTGGACTTCCCGCAGTCGCGCTTCGACGCCTTTCAGTTCCTTGCCGGTGCGGTCATAGGAGCTATGAACATCCTCGACCTTCTTCTCAAGCTCGGCGTATTGGAGCAAGTTGTTTTCCGTGAGATAGTTGAGTGTCCGTGCCGCTTCCTTGAGGATCGTGAGCTTGGCTTTATGTTCGTAACCCTTGCTGTCGATAAGCCTGATCCGCTCCTGAATATCTCCGATGAGAGAGATGCCCTTCGGCGTGGTCTGTCTCTGACTTCTTCGGGGCGTCCGTCCGGCAATCCGCTCCTTGATGCGTTCCTCGGTGTAGTTCTCTCCGATGGTTTTAGACCGGGTAAACCGCTCCTGACCTTCAGCGCGGAAGGAGATATATTTGCCGGTCTTGATTTCATAACCGGCTTCCTGCATAAGCCGCAGAAAATCATCGTAGTCCTTGGCTGTGATGACAAGTCGGTCGATGGTCTGCTTGAGTTTTTGCTTCCAGCTCGTGCCGCGTTTGGCTTCGGTGTACTCCTTGTAGCCCATGCCCTTGTTCTGAGAGGGAGGGATAACAGAGAGACCGTTTTCCTTACAGAGCCGGTCGCTGACCTCACGCATATCATAGTAAATCCGCTTGTAGCTCTTGTATGCGTGGTAGTCCACAAAGTCAACCGCATTGAAAATCAGATGGTTATGAACATGGTCTTTGTCAATGTGAGTTGTCAGCACATACTCATATTTTCCTCCGAGGGTTTCATCTGCAAACTGCTTGCCGATCTCGTGGGCAAGCTCCGGTGTGACCTCTCCAATTTCAAAGGACTGGATCACATGACGGGCTATGATCCTGACCGGATTCATCCCTTTTTGCTCGGCTATTTTCCGTGTCCATTCAAATTCCCGCGCTGCGGTCTCGCTGGCACAGCCGTAGGACGAGACCAGCAGCTTCTCGTCGGTCTTTTCGGGATTCAGAATGTACGCGATTGCCTTGCTCAAAGTTCCTCGGATTGCTTTGATTTTAGTAACTGCCATACCGCATCCATCTTTTCTTTCAGCTCGTCAATATCGTCCTGATAGAATCGTCCCGTCGAGTTGATTCTGCGGCAGACGGTATTGATGTTCACGCCGATCTTGTTGATTTCGGCGGCGAGCTTTTTCTGCTCCGTGTAGTCCACAACGATGATGTAGCCGTCGATCAGCATCTTCCTTGCATACGCACCGAAGTTCTCCGTACCGATCATCTCCATCTTCTTTGCAATCGTCCGTTCTTCCTGTGGTGTCAGCCAAATCTTCTTCTGAATGTCTCGTGTTCTTCGTACCATGCTGCGCCCTCCGTCGTAAAGATTAGAAGGGTTTGGGACTATCCCAACAAGCAAAAATCTGATGTTAAGGGCAGGGTCTCCTTAACTGATTTTTCTCCGGTGGGTACTCACCGGATTTGCTTGCTATTCTCCCAAAATCGTATTCCCCGAAGATTCCTCCGTAAGATACCCCTTCACTTTACAACGGACATTTTTAGGTCAAAACGCAGGTACCGCAGAAAAAATAATTGAATTATTTATCCAAAGACAGTTAGGCTATTTCCCATGTAAAAGCCACTGTGTCTGTCACATCAATATCATCCGGCTCAATCTCAGGTGCGGCGCACTTGCTCATCGCCATAAGAGGGTGAATACAGTCTTCGACCTCATATCTCGTTCTGGAATACACATTGAGTTCTCCCCAGTTGTAGTCGATATTGAGTAGTTGTCCAAGTGTGTTGCTTGATGCTGTACAAAGAATCTCCGCCTTCGCTCTGGCATTCTCCGTCGCATTGGTCAGCAGCTCTTCGCTGACTCTTGCCGGGTTTTTCACGGTGAACGCAATGCTGAGTTCCG
>OGES01002516.1_pt1 | contig 12174 bp, 9 predicted proteins | sample 1570711 | NCBI WGS metagenome assembly OGES01 (sample SAMEA2582133, study PRJEB24529) | metagenome | biome: Human gut stool | place: China | collected 2011 | reverse complement strand
TTGCTCAGCGAACTGAATGATGAGGGCACCACCATCGTGATGGTGACGCACTCCAAGCACGATGCTACTTACGCCAGTCGCATCATCAATCTGTTTGATGGACAAGTGGTGGATGCGATGAATGATCAGCTTTGATCTGCGGTTTTCTGTCCAACAATTAGACGGTGGTGTCTAATTGTTGGACAGTTTGTTTAATGAGAGTTTTTATTTAATGATTTGATTATCAGGAGAAATGCTGTTTTGGCACGGCTCTTGTCCTTATCATGACAAAATGAAGAAGATTATGAAAAGAATAGGAATATTGATAGGATGGTTGGTCTGGGCGGCTGGAGCCTCGGCACAGAGTTGGAGCCTTGACGACTGCATGAAATACGCCGTGGAGCACGCTACGGAGGTGAAGCGGGAGGTGGTTAACGCCCGCCAGCGCAAGCAGGATTACCAGCATGCTGTGGCAGGATTCCTGCCTACCGTTACGGGCGGCGTGCAGGGACAGTATGCCTGGGGACGAAACATCGACCCGGAAACCAATACTTATAATAATGTAACGACATTCAATAACTACTATCAGCTTTATGCCGAACTGAATGTCTTCGATGGTTTCGCCACCATCAACGCCTTGAAGCAGGCTAAGCTGAGCCGGGATTATTCTGCCACGGCTATGCAGAAGATTCAGGACGACCGGGCCATCGACGTGATGCAGAAATATGTGGATGCTGCCTATGCTGAGGCAAGCATTCAGATAGCAAGCGAGAAACTGAACGAAAGCAAGCGGATGCTGGCTAAGATGAAGCGCCTGTATGAACTGGGCGAGAAAGGCCGACCGGATGTGGTACAGATGGAATCGCAGGTGGCGGAAGATGAATACAATCTTACGCATCAGGAGAATGTGGCAAAACAGAGTCTGCTCGCCTTGAAATCCGCGATGAATTTTCCGGTGGATGAAGAGCTGAAAATTCTGATTAAAGAGGAGCAGAATTTGAAGCTAACGTCTGATAATAAAGAGGTTTCTGAATCTGGAGTAAACTACGAAACCGTTTACCAGGGTTTCCAAAATATCTCTCCCGATTTGAAGTCGGCAGAATACGAAGTGGAGCGGGCACGGTATGATTACAAGATAGTAAAAGGCAGATTGCTGCCATCACTCTCTCTCGGTGGCGGCATTTCTACCAACTATTATAAGAATCTCTCTCAGAAAGGGCAATACGATGGGTTTGCCTCGCAGTTTCACAACAACCAGGGCGAATACCTCGCGTTGACCCTTTCCATACCTATTTATAATAGCGACCATTGGCACAGCGTGAAGAAGGCACGTAACGACTGGCAACTGGCACAGGTGAACCTGGAGGAAACCCGTCGCAAACTTCACGACCAGATAGCCCAGGCGGTAATGGATGCAGAGGGTTACGCCAAGGAGTTGCATCAGATGCAGAAGAAGGTGGCCTCCGATTCGCTCGCCTATCACATGTCGAGCCGCAAGTTTGAGGAAGGAATGCTTTCCACCTTCGATCTTCATACCGCAGCCCAGACGCTTCTGGAAAGCAGAATCAAGGAACTCCAGATGCAGATGCTGCTCATTATCAAACAGAGATTGGTTGCTTATTATCAGGGAGAAAATTTAATAAGATAAATTATGGATATACAAATAGAAAAGAAAAAATATCTCGTGCCTCGCAAGTATTGGGCATGGATTGGCGGAGGAGCGGTTTTGATCGCAGTCCTCATTTGGTTGGGATTGAGCAATTTCTCTTCCACCCTGAAGGTGGACAGGAAGGGATTGAGCATCGGAACCGTAGAGAAGGCGCAGTTCAACGATTATGTTTCGGTGGATGGACAGGTGGTTCCTATCTCCGTGGTGCAGATCAGTTCCGAGGAAGGTGGTATCGTTCTGGAGAAAGTGGTGGATGAAGGCGCCCACGTAAACAAGGGTGATGTGATCGTGAAACTGAGCAATTCGAATCTCGACCTGGAGATTCTGAATGCCGAAAGCGAACTTGCCGAAAAGCAGGATATGCTTCGCAACACCCAGATTTCGATGGAGCAGGACCGTCTGAACAATAGCAACGAGGAACTTTCGCTTTCGCAGGATGTCATTACCAAGCGCCGCTCCTATCAGCATCAGAAGGCATTGCACAAGGAAGAACTCAATTCGCGCGAGGAGTATCTGAAAGCAAAGGAAGATTACGACCTTGCCGTCAAGAAGCATGCGCTCATCAGCAAGCGATTGAAGAAGGATGCACAGCTCCGCCGTTCGCAGATGGATCAGATGGGCGATAATCTGGAAGCCATGCAGAAGAATGTGCAGCTGGTTCGCCAGCGCAAGGAGAAGCTGAACATCCGCAGCACCATTTCGGGCGAAATCGGCTTGCTCGATGTGGAACTGGGACAGAGCATCCAGGCTGGACAGAAGATTGGTGTCATCAACGACCTCAGCGATTTCAAGGTGCAGGCGCAGGTGGATGAGCATTACATCGACCGGGTAAAACCGGGACTTACTGCCACTTTCGACCAGAACGGCAAGCATTATCTCCTGCAGGTTCGCAAGGTTTATCCCGAGGTAAGAGATGGCAGGTTCCGCATCGACTTCATCTTCAAGGGCGTTCGCCCTGGCAATATCCGAACCGGTCAGACTTATTATGTAGATTTGCAGCTCGGTCAGTCTAAGCAGGCAATAATCATCCCTAAAGGCACGTTCTATAGTGTAACGGGGGGTCAATGGATTTTTGTATTAGACAAGAGTGGCAAGAAGGCTTATCGCCGAAAGATTACCATCGGTCGCCAGAATCCTCAGTATTATGAGGTGATTGAGGGCTTGGAGCCGGGCGAGCAGGTTATCGTTAGCGGCTATGAGGCCTATAAGGATAATGATGTATTAGTTTTTAATTAGTAGTGATTAGTTAGTAATGATTAATTAGTAGTGATTAGTGATAAATTGGGCTAACGCCCTTGAAACAGGATATTTGATATGAATCATATTATTAACGCATTCAAGAATCTGCCTCGAAGGGGCCAGCACAATTTCGTGAAGATCTTGTGTTTGGCGCTCGGATTGGCAATCAGTTCGGTAATTATTGCCGAGATTTATTTCGAGCAGACTTACGATACGTATTTCCCTAGTTGGGAGAGGACGTATATGATTTCGGAAGTGGGTACTAACCATGGCGAAACCATGGAGTTTACCAATACTTCAGGAGCCACTGCCCAAGGTGTAAAGCAATATGCGCCTATGGTGGAAGCTGCTACCAGTACTCACTATTTTTATGATGATGCCCAATGCAAGATGGAAGACCAGAACATCATTTCTGCCAATATCAGGATGGCAGACAGTTGTTTCTTTGATGTCTTTCCACAGAAGATATTGATAGGCAAGGCTAAACAGATTCTATCCCAACCCTTATCCTGTCTCATCGATTCAGAAACGGCAGCAAAGATTGGCGGTAATGTTGTAGGTAAGCATTTCACGCTTTCCAATTATCCGGGAACCACTTTTACCATCTATGGTGTTTTCGAAGCGTTTCCCTGGGGTTCTTCCTTTCATGGTACGCAGATGATTCTGTCGAGGTGTAGTGTGCCATACGTATATTCCTACGATGGCAGAGGCCAATGGGTGGGAAATGATTCCTATAGGTCCTACATCCGGTTAGCAAAGGGGCATGAGGCAAAAGAACTCAAGCCTTACGTGAATAAGATGCGAGAGGATCATTTCCCTTTGAAGGAGATGAAGAATATGGGAATAGAACTGAACTATGATTTCACGGTATTGAGCGATGTTTACACCCAAGATCCTTATGTCAAGAAGATGGGATGGATTATGGGAATTATCGCTTTTGTCCTCCTCTTCACTTCTGTGATGAACTATCTGCTTATCATCGTGGGAAATCTTGTGGGTCGTTCTCGCGAAATGGCTGTCCGTAAGTGTTATGGTGCCGAATCGAAGAACATTCATGCCATCATTTTCTCAGAGGCTTTGGTGCATGTGGGACTGGCGGTTGTTCTTGCGGCTGTTCTTGTGTTCCTTTGCAAGGGAACCATCGAAAACTTCCTTTCTGCTCCGGTAAGCACGTTGGTGCTTAATCGTGGCAGTTGGATATTGGTGGCTATCTGTATTCTGGTACTGCTGGTTGGCGGCTTGCTGCCAGGTTGGCTTTACAACAAGATTCCTGTAGCCATCGCTTTCCGTGGTTATAATGAGAATCGCAACCGATGGAAGCTTGGTTTGTTGGGTGTCCAGTTCGTTATTTCTGGTTTGCTGTTCAGTTTGCTTTACATCGTGAATGGTCAATACCAGCTGATGTTGGGGCTCAATCCTGGGTATGATTATGATCATGTGGCGATTGTTTCGATAGATGCCAGCAATAGAGACCAGCGCAACCAATGTCTGGCAGAAATCAGACGGATGCCGAATGTCAAGGATTGCAGTTCGACTTTTAATGTTCCGCTCGATGGGTATGATCGTAGTGGAAATATGGTTGGAGTACCTGGCGACGAGAAGAATACCTTTAATATCATGGAGATGTCGGGAGTGGACGACAATTTCTTCAAGATGCTGAATATTCCTATCGTTCAGGGTTCTTTCTTTACGGAAAGAAATGACAGTTGCCGACAGGTTATTATTGATGAACGAGGTGCTGAGAAACTCATCAAAACGTGGCATTGGAAGGATGGCGTAGTTGGCAAGCAAATTACCTGTACGGGACATGATAATAATATCTTTACCATTTGTGGCGTGTGCAAGAATATTCGCTGGGGTGCTGTGGAAACCGGGGGTGATGGTATGAATGAATTTCCAGATTTGTATTTCTATTCAGCCAAGACGGCTTACTATATGTTGGTTAAGTTTAATGAACTAAGGGATGAATCGTTGTCGGAGTTGCAATCGAAGGTGCAGGCGATGTATCCGAACAATAAGGTCATCGTGAAAAGTTATGCTTCAGAATTGGCTAACCAGTATGCTTCCCAGCTCAATTTCCGCAACGGAATTCTGGTAGCCGGCATCGTAACGATGATTATCGCCCTCTTCGGATTGGTGGGTTATACGAGTGATGAGGTAAACCGCCGCCGCAAGGAGATTGCAATAAGAAAGGTGAACGGAGCCAAGGTGAAGGATATTCTTCGCATCTTCCTGAAGGACATCATGAAGATTGCCTTGCCTTGCATCATCGTGGGCGACTTGGGGGCTTGGCTGATAGCCAGACAATGGCTCATGTCGTTTAGCGAGAAGATAACGATGACGCCTTTGCTGTTTATCGGCGTTACCATCATCTTGCTCGTCATCATCGGGCTTTCCGTCGTCATCAACTGCTACAAGGTGGCGAACAGTAATCCTGTGAAATATCTCAAGGATGAATAAAATTAAAAGTAAAAAGGTAAAAAAGTAAAAAGATAAGAAAATGCTTAAAATAGAGAATCTTTGCAAGTCATTCCGCACAGAAGATGTGGAGACGATTGCTTTAAATAACGTATCTTTCACAGTAGAAGACGGCGAGTTTGTCGCCATTATGGGACCATCAGGTTGTGGCAAATCCACTTTACTCAACATCCTCGGTTTGCTCGACAACCCAACTTCGGGAAAATATTTCCTGGGTAATCACGAGGTGGCAAACCTGAAGGAAAAGGAGCGTACGGATGTGAGAAAGGGAGAAATCGGTTTTGTGTTCCAGAGCTTCAATCTGATAGATGAATTGAATGTAGAAGAGAACATCGAACTTCCTCTTACCTATCTTAATATTCCGAAGGCAGAGCGCAAGGCAAAGGTGCAGGCGATTATGAAGCGAATGGCCATCAGCCATCGTGCCAAGCACTTCCCTCACCAGCTTTCGGGTGGTCAGCAGCAGCGAGTAGCCATCGCCCGTGCCGTGGTCTTCGGTCCGAAGCTCATCCTTGCCGATGAGCCTACGGGTAACCTTGATTCCAAGAATGGAGCCGAGGTGATGCATCTGCTTACTGAGCTGAACCACGAGGGCACCACCATCGTCATGGTGACGCATAATGAGCATGATGCCAAGATAGCCCATCGCACCATCCGCCTGTTTGATGGACAGATTGTGGAAACGGAGGGCAATCAGTAATTATTTGACTAAGTTTAATATGGCTTTTATAAAATCGTGTGATAAGTCAATAATTTCCAGAATGTCATTTTCGGAAATTTCGTAGGCGCAGTTGTAATCGGCTTTTTGCCTTAATTGGAACATACGGGCGAGGAAACTGCCATAAGAGATATCTACGATACCAGTCTTTACGAAGTGTAAACTGAATTGGGTGTTAATGCCAGCATGAGTGTGGGCATTAACACCTTTTGCTATGAATAGAGCTTGTACGGCATGGAAGCAGGCATAATAATAGCGATTGGCTGCTAAATCCCAATGCTTTAGTTCAACCATTTCATCTGCTTGAGTTAAAAATCGCTTGGCTTTTTCTACTTGCAGACTGATTAATGTGTCTTTGTTTACTTGATCCATAACTTTTATATTAAACTAATGCCGTCTCGATTTACATTCTCGTAAAAAGGGGTGAAGTTATACGATTCCCATTCTTTCTTTGTGTAAAGAATTGGATTGATTTCTGTGCCGAGGTCGCAACCTAACAAGACAAACGGGTAACTTACTTTGTCATAGTCTGTTTGTTCTAGTTTGTCTTTATCTAAAAGGATAAGAATGTCCCAGTCTGAATCGTTGCGAGCATCACCTCTCGCTCTTGATCCATACAATATAGCCTTGCTTCCTGAAGGAATAGCAGATTTAGCTATATCTTTTATCTTTAATATGGTCTTATCGTCGGTTGACATAAGCTTAATCTTTTATAATGGCAAAGATATGGTAAAAAAGCGAAAGCGCCAAACTTTCCTCCCCAAAATTATACTTTTTTATGGGATGATGATGCGGAAGGTGGTGATTCCCTGTGCCTTGTCCTGATGGAGCGAGAGGCTGCCGCCGCTTACTCGCATGATCTGGCGGGAAAGGGAGAGACCGATTCCGCTTCCTTCCGGCTTCGTGGTGAAGAACGGGATGAAAATATGGGAGGCTACATCTTCGGGGATGAGACCGGCATTGTTGCTCACGTCGATGATGATGGATTCCTGGGCGTTGGCGTAGGCTTGGAGACGGATAAATGCCTTCTTGCTTGCCACGGATTGCAAATCTGCGGAGCGGCATTCCTGCTTGTCTTCTCTGTCCTTTTCCCTGAAAGCTTCTACGGCATTCTTCAGAAGATTTGTTACTACGTGAGAGAGGAGGCTCTCATCGGCGTAGGTCAGCAAATCCTTGGGAGAAACCGAAATCTCTACTTCGTGGTTGCAGAGCAACGCCATTCTTTCCAGGAATGGTTCCACATAGAAAAGAGCAGGCTGAGGCTGGGGAACATGGGTGAAACGGCGATAGTTGTTGACGAAAGCCAACAGTTCGGCTCCTGTTTTGTGGATGGTTTCCAAGCCTTGCTTCAAGTCTTTATCCTCTGTAACCCGGGTAAGCAGAGTCTCGCTCAACGAAGTAACCGGAGTGATGGTATTCATGATTTCATGGGTCAGCACACGAATCAGTTTGATCCAAGAATCCACCTCCTGATTGCTCAGCTCGTGGCTCACGTCGCTCAGGGCGATGATGCGCACGTGCTTGTCTTTCAGCATGGCTTGCGTCTCATGCTTTGCCAGGTGTTCATCCTTCAGCTTTCCTTTTACCTGGTTCATGTGGGTAAGCACATCCGTATCGAGCAACCGGAGGGCTGCCTGGTTGTGCTGCAGGATGTTGTCGTGACTATCCACCACCAGGATGCCCGTATCCACCGCATTCAGAATCTGCTCGTAATATTTCTCCCGCTCCATCTGTTCCTCTCTCGTATGCTGCAGGAAGAGCTTGATTCGGTTGAGGGATTGATGCAGAATATTATCTTCCTTAAACCTCTTCTCCGTAGGAAAGTTGAAGGAGAAATCCCCATTATCTATCGCATCAAAAAGGAAGGTTACCTTCTTGATGTTACGGCGATAGTGGCGGTAGAGGCGAATGTAACCCACTACAGCCACGAGCAAAAGCACGATAATTATAATTAGTTTATAATCCATATCGCTTAATCTTATTATAAAGCGTCTGGCGGGAAATGCCCAGTCTTGCTGCTACCACCGACAGATTTCCTTCACATTCCCTGATGGTTTTCTCTATCATTCGGCTCTCCATCTCGTCGAGCGTCTGAACCTCTTCCAGGGGCTTCTCTTTTCTCTGCTGGTTTCCGCCGTCAATATCTTCGGCAGAAATCATTCCGCCATCAGACAGAATCACGGCTTTCTCGATGGCGTGCTGAAGTTCACGGATGTTGCCGTACCAAGGCAAACTGGTAAGTTTTTTCTCAGCCTCTTCCGAAAAACGGAGATTCACCTTATTATATAAATCACCATATTGACGGAGGAATCTTTCTGCCAGCGGAACGATGTCTGATTTTCTCTGTCTCAGGGCAGGCAATTCCAGATGGATGGTGTTGATGCGATAGAGCAGATCCTCTCTGAATTCGCCATCGTTTACCATCTGCTGCAGGTTGCGGTTGGTGGCGCAAACCAGTCGTACGTTGATGGGAATCTGCGTGCTTCCGCCCACTCTTACGATGCTTCTGCGTTGCAGGGCGGTAAGGAGTTTTGCCTGAAGACCGTAGGATAGGTTTCCTATTTCATCCAGGAAGATGGTACTGCCGTCGGCAAGCTCAAATTTGCCCGGTTTATCCACCTTGGCATCGGTAAAAGCACCCTTCACATGACCGAAGAGTTCGCTCTCGAAAAGGGTTTCCGTAATGGCTCCCATATCCACAGGCAGCATTTTCTTTCCACATCTTGTGGATAAACGGTGTATCTCGTTGGCTAACACCTCTTTACCCGTTCCGTTTTCGCCCGTAATGAGAATGTTTGCATCGGTTGCAGCAACCTTTTCCACAATACTTCTCAAATTGTTCATAACTTCGCTATCTCCCCAATACATAGCGCTTTGCGCATCTTTTCCACCAGGTTTTCCACCTTTCCTGTTGATAACGTTATCCACAGCCCTGTTCTTATCCCTAGCCTCTACCAGCGTGCGGATCATCTTCTCGTTTTCAAAAGGCTTCACGATGAAGTCGGCGGCACCTTCCTTGATGCCTGTTACGGCAAGTTGGATGTCGGCGTAGGCGGTAAAGAGCACCACTTCGGTTTTCGGGCTGAGGCTCTTGATTTCCCTGAGCCAGTACAGTCCCTCGTTTCCCGAATTGATTCCGCTGGAGAAGTTCATGTCGAGGAGCACCACGTCGGGATGCTCCTCTCTCAGTTTGGCTGGGATGGAGTTAGGGTTGGCGATGGTGATGATGCCATCGAATATGGGTTCCAGCAGCATCCTTACCGTAGTAAGAATGTTGCGGTTGTCATCAACAATCAATATCGTTCCTTGTTTCTTAATCATGGTGCAAAGTTACGAAATATCATAGAAAAGTAGTAATGTTTGTCTAATAATTAGACGAAAAAATGCCGATAATGGCGCCAAAAGTTGCTTTTCCGGCAGCTTTTGGCATCTTTATCGGCACTTATTTATTCAAAATTCTGATTCCTGATGAGGAATTGCTTATCCTAAAAGGGGAATTGCTTATCCTAAAAGGGGAGTTACAGCTCTATCGGAACCACTATCTTTATGCTGAAGTTGCGGCCCATATTGTAAACGCCTCTTCTGCCTGTAACCTGGTTTACGTCAAGATACTTCAAACGGCTCAGGTGGTTCTGGTAAGCACGGTTGGTAAGGTTCTCGCCCGAAAGATAGAGCGAGAGAAGGCGCTTGCCATGGAGCTTCACGTCGGTACCGGCATACATATTTAATAAGGTGTACGATGGCGTAGCGGTCTCCGTATCGTTGGCTGCGAAATAATGGCTCTGGCGGAGATTGCAATCCATCTGTAGCTTTACGAAGAGATGGTCGAAAGTCTTGCCGTCGCAGACAAACTCATACCTTACATCCGAAACCCAGCGAGGGGCTGGGGTGAATGGCAGATACTTTGATTCGGATGGCTGATGCAACTGAACCGAGTTGACATACGAGAAGGTGTTGCCGATATGCAGATGCTCCACAGGGTGGATGTCGATGCTCGCCTCACCACCCAGAATGCGGGCGTCGCCCGAAGTAAACTGATAGACTGGCGTGTCGTCGATGAGGACAGGCTGATTGTTCTCATCTGCCAACTTCTCGCTATAGATGTAATGGTTGATGCGATTGGCAAACAGCGAGAGCTCTGCCGAAATGATAGGCGAAGAATAATCCAGACCAAGGTCGAATTGCCAGCTGTTTTCCGGCTTCAGACTGGTATTTCCCAATTCGTATCGCTGGGTTCCCTCGTGCACACCATTCGATGATAATTCGCTGATGTTTGGAGCACGGAATCCTCTTGCCAGGTTCAGCTTCAGATTGAAATCGGGCAGGATTTCATAAGCCAATCCGATGCTTCCGGTTACTCCCTCAAAGCTGCGCTTAAAGGCCTGAAAGCGGAAAGAATCCGCCTCGCTGTGCAGATGGCGATGATCGTATCTGATTCCGCCGCTCAGGTTCAGTTTGCCTATCTCCTTGCTCACCGTGGCAAATACACCATAATCGAAGAGATGATAGGCTGGAATCAGAAATTCAGAACCTTTATTGATCGACTGCTGCCACATGCCGTTGATGCCCGTAGAGAACTTCCATCCATTCATTTCCGGCGAGAGATAATGCAGGTCGTAATTCACGGTATGGAGCATGAAGTCGAGTCCGCATTCCTTCGGATTCTTTTCCTCCTCAAACTCCTGACGGCGGTTCTGCTGATAACCCAAGAGGAGTTTCAGATTGCCGTCGCCCAGGAACCAGGAATTATCAAGTACAGCCTTGTAATGATGAATCTGCTGATAAGGCATCGGTTTGCCGTAACTTTTGGCATCGTAGCCATCGGGAACTTCCAGTTCGCCCGTTTTCTCATCTCTTTCTCCCTCTACGATGCCCGGAGTGAGATGATAATAATCGAGTGTAAGATGCGAATGCCCCTGGCGGTAGTTCCAACCGAGAAGCTGCGAGAATGCCTGCTCTCTGAGTGATGAACCGAATACATAACCATCGTATTTATTCTTGTAGGCATGCGCCATTTTTCCGCTGTAGCGGGTGTTCCATACAAATCCGCCTTGGTTGCCGGCAAAGTTGAGCGAATAATCAAAAAGTCCGTTGTTGGTTTGATAACCCGTTGAGAAATTTGCACTCATGTCGCCCTTGACAAGGGTAGGAGCGGAATGGAAGATAAGGACGCCAGCCATCGCATCCGAGCCATACATAAGACTTGCCGGACCTTTCAGAATCTCTACGGAATGAACCGAAGCGGGGTCGATTTCTATTCCGTGTTCATCGCCCCATTGCTGTCCTTCCTGTCTGACTCCATCATTCACTACGACCACACGGTTAAATCCCAATCCACGTATCACAGGCTTGGAAATTCCGCTTCCCGTGGTAATCTGCGAAACGCCTGGCTGGTGGGCGATGGCGTCGATGATGTTGGTAGAAGGTTGCATTTCGAGCTGTTTGGCAGAAACGAAGGAGACTGGCGCAGGCGATTGCTTGAGTTTCTGGCTGCCAGTCAAGCCTGTTACCACCACTTCGCTCAGTTTCACGCCCGATTCCGTCAGCGGCTGGTGTCTGGTAGAATCGTTTGCCTCTTCTTCATAAATGTTTGCGTCCTTCTTATCATGATTTGTTCTGTTTATAGCCATAGCTGGGGCTGTTGCCGACGAGCATAGACTCATCAGCAATATTGCTTTCAATATTGTTCTCATTATGTTATTTGTTACCTTATTCTGTTAATATTCAATTATTTATAAAAACTGATAATAAGGTGGAGCACGGGTAGATTTTACCCCCTTCGCCCTGCACAGGCAAGGAGAGCAGAAGGCACGGCGAGGGGAGAGATGGAGCACGGCGATGGCAACCCAAACCACGAGGGATGGAGCCAGATAAGGAGTGCTTTGCAATTGGCAGAGCACACAGTCGTGCATGGTATTCTGCAGGGCTATCAGATGGCCGTCGTGATGAACATGATGGGCGCAATCAGCACAATAGAAATCAGCATGAGTTCCCTGCGCTTCACCATGATGGTGAAACGTAACGGCAAGCAGCATCGGCAGGTAAACCAATAGCAGCAGCCAGGAAATTCTGATTCTCTTATGCGTTATCC
>OGES01002513.1_pt1 | contig 12179 bp, 16 predicted proteins | sample 1570711 | NCBI WGS metagenome assembly OGES01 (sample SAMEA2582133, study PRJEB24529) | metagenome | biome: Human gut stool | place: China | collected 2011 | reverse complement strand
CTCCACTGCTCTGAATAAGAGAAAGTATCATTTATTTAATTTTGTTTCGTATCAGGCTATACAACACCTTGTTGATTATGTCAATACCGTTTCCTGAAGTTGATAAAACTTTTATATTTTGTTACCGTTCACACTACGTGCGACCAGTATTTTTTCATCTCTATTTCAATATCACTCGTGTATAACTACTGGTGTTCCCATCTCTAACATATCATATAAAGAAGCTGCCTGATCCAACGGCATATTAATACAACCATGCGAGCCTGCCGAAGTCTGATACCTGTTTCCACCAAACGCCGACTGCCAGATTGCATCATGAAATCCGATTCCCGTCCATGTAACACGCATCCAATAAGAAACTTTCGTTCTATAAATAGGTTCTCCTGTGCTTGGATTTGTTTCTCCAGTAAGTACTTTATCTCTTTTCATTTCAAGAATAGAATATACCCCTGATGGAGTCGCTCTGTTCGGATCACTTGCAAGTCCTGTAACAACATCTGTTTCTAATTGTACTGAACCATTCACAATATACCACATATGCTGCGTTGAAAGATCTACCTCAACATAAGTATCTCCCCAATCCTGCTGCGAATGAGATGCTGCCGTTTTTTCATACACCGGTTCTCTTTCTACTCTTTCACCACTTTTAATATTCTCAATCAATTTCTTGATTTCTTCCGGCTCGTCGACTGACCAACCATATGTTCCTCCCGAAACACTTGCTGTTTTTCCCGTCGGTGTCGTAATAGAACGTATTTTTCCAATGGAATCGTATGTAGAGCAAAATTCATTCATCCATTCTTTTACTTTCGTTTCATCAATACTAACCTCCATTTTATCATTCCATGTAAGCCATGTTGCTATTAAGGATTTATCTACTGTCACATCTGTGTCCATCTTATATGTAATGTTTGCTTTTAAATACTCATTCAAATTATCACATGCTTTTTGAACTTCTAATGATTCAGAAGTATATTCAGGCATTATATAACATTCTTCTTCCATCATATTTAACTCACCTTTCAGCTGTTCAATAGATTGCTTAATCTTTTTTTCTAATATCACTAAATCAACTTTTGTCCCATAAACTTCTGGTTCTACTACAAATAATTCTCCATCAAATTTGGGATAAGCTGATACTGGTTCCTTCTGTTCAGATAATACAGCCTCAAGTGATTGAATCTTTGTACTCAGTTTATTTTCATCATACTGAACTTCTATTGTAATTTGAGTAGCATTTTTGGAAAAAAAAGCACTTGGCCAGAGAAATGGTAATTGTTTCTTCAAAGCAGATTTAATTTCAGCATTTGCTTTATATTTAAGTGAAATTTCATCTCCTTTTATTGTCTCTGATTCATTTCCTTGCTCTACAATTTTCAATTCATAGTTTTTTACCTGCTGTTCCATATATTCTTCTACTTTTTTAACAGACTTTCCTGAAAAATCAACTCCATTTATTTTAGTGTTTATATAAAAATGTCCGATAAAATATAAGGCAATACATACATATAATAAAAAAACTATTCCAAATATTCCTCCTAAAATAAGCCATATATTTTTTGCTTTCCCTTCTCCAGTCATTTTTTTTTGAATTTTTCTATATCGTTGCAATCGTTTTTTTTGCCTTCTCATTTTATTGTTCCCTTTTCCCTGGCTCTCTTAACACTATAATCTTATTTAAAACGGATATGTGTACGCTCGTCCATCTTCTATTTTATAAATGCAATTTCTAATATGTTTCAATGATTAACTTCAGTATATTCAAACAGCCACTAAAATCAATCACTTTTACTCGAAACGACATTTTTATCACTTTTTTGGTCATTTAACTATTTAAATTTCTTTCATATTTTTTTACTACACATGGAATCTGTAATATTGCAGTCAACATAATTCCTTCTGCAATACATACTGCATATACCTCAAATTCCATATACAGCAATAATTCATATATCACCCAAAATATTATCGTTATGAATATTGTTATAATTCTATACTGTTTTTTCTGATCTGTATTTAAATGACGTCTTTCAGAATCTATAGGGCTAAATAATGCTAAACTAAATATTGCACAGAATACTAATATATTTAATAAAGTATCCGCACTTAACTTATCAACTACCCACACCCAAAAAAACAATACTATAGAGGATGTACAAAACCACGGCTTAGGCCTGAAAAGTGTCAGCCGAATTATCAGCAACTATAACGGAACCATCAAATGTATTATGATAGTTCCCAGAAAGTATTCCATACGATTATTCTTTTGAATAATGCTTAGTTCATGCTCCACTTGTATTTACTTAATCGTTTGAAAAAAGGGGCTGTGAAATAAGTCATTCATAAGTGCCGATTCCTTGGTATAAAAAAACTGAGGTCATTGTTCCATAATTAGGAAATGCTGACCTCAGTAACTTTTGAAATATTTAGTTGTCACAACGATATAATAGCGGAAGTTTTCAACACAATCCGAATATACATTCATCTCAAATCTGATATCCGGATTTCTTTAACTCTTCCCTATACAATTCAGCAATATATGCTGGACCATTGCACCACAGCTTTGTGTTCTCATCATACAGTGCTTTTCCTGTCTTTGAACAAAGAAAATCTGTCAATATCTCTTTTCTGTCCTTGCCCGTTTCTTCTGCAATCTCATCTGTCACCATAGTGATAAGAAGGTCTATTGTATAATTCATTTTTTCCTTTGGAATTGTTACTTCAGCCATATCTTCTCACCTTTCACAAATTTCAGACACTCAATAGCTGCTTCTGTTTTAAAACAATATTGATCTTTTAGTTTATTGGGCAACAACTGTCTGATGCAGAAATCGTCTGCCTCCTTATCGCCTGCTGTCCCGAAAGCCCCGGCGAGATAAGCAGTAAGGGTAGCGTTTGTTGCATCATCCGCAATCTTTCCTGCAATGATATCATACCTTGCCATTTCACGTTCCACTTCGATAAACATTTTTTTCTTTCGATGAGCTGCAATGCAATGTAACCAGTCTATATCTGCCTTTTCAAAAATATGCGTTTCAAGATTTCCTGAAAGGTTGAATTCAAAAGTTGAAATATATCCAAACTTCTTTCCTTCTTCAATTGTTCCGGTTGCGATTGCTTTGGCTATTGAGGTTCTCAGAAAACTTTCTGCCTGCTCCTTGGATGTGGTTAAATAAAATCCCTGCCCAAAATCTTTTCTCTTTGCACATTTGGCAAGATCTAGCTCTTTTACTTCACAATAACTTCCATGATAGAGAACAAATCCATCTTTTAACTCAAGCACTAATCTTTATCCCCTTTCCTTCCAGAAATTCTGTAATGTCTTCAAGCACAGCTTCATCACCCTCACAATGAAAAATCCCATAGCACTTTTCTATATATCCAAAAACATCAGCTTCTTTAAACAAGTGGATAATCTGTTCAACAGATAAATGCCACTCTTCTGAAGCAAGCCGGATTAGTCTTGTTTGCATGAAAGTAATCTCTGTTTTTTCGCTCATTATGAATCCTCCTAAATTTCTTGGTCAATAAAATTTTTGCTTAGAACTCTTTTTCACTGACTCTCCATTCTCATTAATCTCTCCTTCAAGCCATGCCATAATACCAAAGTTACAAAACGGACAAGTTATTGCATCCTTATAGACTTCTTTCTCGCAGCGAGGGCATGTAACATATTCTTCATTTTTTATATCTTGCATATGATTATTCTCCTTTATCAGTTCCGATTTTCTTGATTCTGCAAACTTTATCGTCTTGTTCCATTCTTATCAAAATTCTTTTTTAATGCTATTTCTGTTGGGAGAATAGACCCAATTAAAGGAATAAGTTGAACACCACAGATAATTCCTCCCATACTCCCAACACAATCTTCATTTTTTCCAATCACTAAAAGCATGAATATTACTGTTATCGGCAACATAACCATTCCACAGACATACCAGACTTTACCACAATATTTATGAGCAAATTCCCATGTGTCTTTGTTCTTCATAGACATCGAAGTCCGATATCCAAATACTGAATTTATTTCCTTTGGAGCCTTTTTCATAAAATATCTTCCAAAACCAATCATCGTAAATGGAAGAAGCAAATCCATAATCAACATAAAAATCCAAAACCCCATTGTAAACCTCCTTTACTATAACTTCCGAGTTTACAGTTTCTTTATAGGATGTCTAATGACCGTTTTCCATTTTTCTGGAACAACCTTTCTTGCATCAGACAGATATATTTCATGATGTAATCTTTCCATATTCATATCATTAACATATCCATTCTGCTCCAAATAAGCATCCATAAGTGCAACAGTTGCAGGTTCATCATCAAATGCCCCCAAGTGCATTATTTGAACACACAATCCCTCATCAATGGTCAAAAACTCTGCCGATGAACAGTCTATTTTTTTCTTTTTAGCTGCTGTTTCAACAGCCCATTCAAAATCTTTTTGATTCACAAAATCAGGCAGGCGGATAACTGAAATCCAATTAAATGAATCTTTATCTGCATAATTTACACCATGTATATTTTCCTGCCACCAGAATCCTTCAAGTGGTGGAACTACATATTCAAAAAATCCTGCAATTTTATGATCTGTCTTATAACTCATTCTCAAAGTATATGCAACCGCATATAATACACTAATTGCCTGCTGATATGCTCCACCTTCTTCGTTTGGATTACCCTTTCCTCTGACCGCAATATAATTTGCTTTAGGGACAGTCACGATCTCCGGTTTATTTTTAGGCATATAAAACTCTTTATATTCTTTCTTAAAATCAAAAGCCATAACTGCCTCCTTAAACTTGAATTTTCTCAATTCTTCATCTCTGTTTTTTTCTTTTCCAATTAATTAATAGACCAATCGTTGAAATAACAAAAATTAATGCTGATGTTAGAGAAAAAATACCATCAGTAACCACAAATATGATAAACGTGGCTAATGGAATATAAATTTCTTTTTTCGACTCCTGAAGCATTCTGCCAGTTTTAATAATTTGCATCATCTGTAAATTCCATCATCTCATCAACGGTGCAGTCCAGTTTCTTGCAAATCTTCTCAATCGTTTCCATTGATACATACTGATTTTTTCCCATCCTTGCAAGAATGTTTCCGCTGATCCCGGTAAGGTACTGCATCTCTATCCGCTTCATATTTTTATCTATGAGCATTTTCCATAACCTGTTATAACTTACGCCCATAAGCTACCTCCATCTTTTCGTTTAAACATATTTTGATTATATCACGATTTCGTTAGGTTGAATACATTTAATTTTTGATATCTTCTGTAAAATGGAAAAGAGGGTGCCCCGGTAAAGGGCAGCCTCTCTACTCATTTATTCTGAATTAGTCAAATGGGATTTCACCTTCCGGTACTTCCATGAATCCGTCCTTATCTGATTTTGGTGTTCCTGATGAATCCACTCCGACACCATTATCCTTGTTCTGGGCAAATTCATGTTCTTCCACAATCACATCTGTGGTATAAATCGTCTTTCCGTCCTTGTCCTTATAACTGCCGGTACTGATACGACCGCCGATCACAATTCTCATTCCCTTGTGGAGATATCTCTGTGCAAACTCTGCGCTCTTTCCAAATGTGACACAGGAAATAAAATCTGCTTCCTGTTCTCCGTCACGTTTATATCTTCTATTTACCGCAAGTGTATATCTTGCTACTGCCATATCATTATCTTTTCTGGCATATTTGATTTCTAGATTCTTTGTCAGTCTTCCCATTAAAATCACTTTATTCATAATCGCTACTGTCCCTTTCCGCAGCTACGCTGCCATTGCATATTCTTCATCATCTGGTTCATTGTCCGGCATAAACATTGCACATGCTTCCGGTGGATTGGTATCATCCGGTGAAAACATTTTCCGGATCATTTCATACATGATTGGATACTGATATGCAATTTCTTCTCTTGCAAGGAATCTGCATACCCTGTAAAGATTCTTTTTCATCTCTGCATCTGTTGCAAGCATAGCAGCCATATGGATTCTCTCCCTCGTATAAATCAGCTTCGGGCATCCAAACCAGTTAATCAGCTGCATTTATTTCATTTTCAGTTCTGTCATAAACTGCTCCTTTCCGGGCATCTCGCCCTGTAAACATTGTTATCAGTTCCGTTATTCCGGCGGTCTGGTGTGCGTTTCCCTGTCACCCACAGTCGTCTCGGACTGCCTCTGCCTGCATAGCAGGTCACTGACCATAAGGCTCTGGTCAGCCACCCATCATCGGGAGTGTCATTATGATTCCGCTCGTTCTCAGAAAAAGAAAGGTCATGGCAGAACTCCTGGTAGGCTTCCAGGGTGCACTTATCGATTGTCAAAGTTCAGCGAAGGAACATTCCAAAACGTCCTATGATTACTAAAGTCAAATAACTTGGCATGATGCAAAAAATTCGTGATATTTTTTTGCATTTTTATCATTTTTTCTTTTACTTTTGTTTGTCCCTTCACTTACTCTGTATTGGGAGAGCCAAAAGCGGACATGATTTTGAAATATTATGAAAAAGTTTTGTTCCTCTACCTATAAAGCTTTTGAAAGTATATTTACCAACTCCCTTTTGCAAGTTTTTTTCGCAAAAATGAAATATTCCCTCACTAATAGCAAGTTTCAGAGGGCATTTGGACGGTATTTTCGCAGAAAAAATCATTTTTCTACTAATCACACGTGGGAACTTGAAGAATGTCAGATGATTTTTTTAAAAATCAAAAAAGAAGCACCAACTTTTATAGTCAGTGCATACCATATGTCTCTATTGATTCTGAAAAACTCCTGTGGTAAATCCACAGGAGTGCTCGTCATCTTCTTTATTCCATTTTCTTCTTTCTTAAGATTAACCATCCGGTGATTACTGTTACTGAAGCAATCAGCACAATCATATACCCTGACAAGTCTGTTGTATCACCTGTCTGCGGTGAATAGATTGATGTTGGGGTATTCCTGTTGGTTTATCTTTCTTTGTGCCGTTACTATCATTTCTGCCCGTCTGTCCGGACTTTTTCACATCTTTATATGCAATGGCATAATCTGAAAATGATTGGTCTGGAATGTAAGTGTCTGGTTATCTGCATCATATCTGGAATCTCCGAATTGCAAAAATTATCCGGTATCATCAAGAAATACCCTTCTGATGACTGTCTGGATTATGCCAAAGTTCAGGAAAACCTTGGAACCGTTTATCTGATGACCGCCAATCTTTCACACGCCAAAACACATTTTAAAAAGGCTTTCAAAATATATGAAAAGATCTGGGCTGATGAGCCTGAAATGATTGAAGCAAAATATCGGGAGATTCAGAAGTTATATCCACAGATTGGATTTTCCATTGGAAAAACTCTATCCGGTCTTTTAACAAAATAAGTACAATTTACGGCGGGCAACTTGCCCGCCGTTATATTCAACTATTCGTCAAATAAATATATGCATCTTCCAAAGTGATATCATTATCCAGGACACAATTCTCATTTGGCTTTCCTTTGCTTAATACTTTCATATGAATTCCATTTTCTACATACTGCTTAGATGAAATAGAATAATTGGCTTCTAACAAACGGGCTTCTTCTGCATTTTGTACCGTACAATTCCAAACACAGCCCTTTGCATTTTCCAGCAACCCACTCACGCTTCCAGAATATAAAAAACTTCCCTTTTTCATAATGGCAAGCTGTGTACAGGTTGCTGCTAAATCTTCTACTACATGAGTGGAAAACAGCACAGTTCTATCCTTTGAAAAATCAACCAAAAGATTGCGGATCCTGATTCTTTCTTCCGGATCTAACCCGGTGGTAGGTTCATCAATAATCAAAAAATCCGGATTATTAAGAAGTGCCTGTATGAGTCCGACACGTCTCTTCATACCACCAGATAATTGCCGCATTTTTTTATTCTGATGCTCTGTAAGAGAAGTCTTTTCCAGATAATAGGTAATTCTTTGTTCGAGGTCATTTCTGGATACTCCTGACAGTCCTCCCATATATACAAGGCATTCTTTCACCGTAAGATTCGGATATAAGTCGATTTCCTGTGGAAGATAACCAATCTTTTTCTGTATTTTCTCATAATTTCCCTCGTTATACAGAATTCCATCAAGCGAAACCATTCCTTCCGTTTGTTTTAAAACGGTTGTAAGAACCCTCATCAGCGTGGTTTTTCCCGCACCATTTTCTCCCAAAAGTCCGTAAATTCCCTTAGGTATTTCAAGAGATGCCTTATTTACTGCAACTACACCATTTTTAAATCTAACTGTTAAATCATTTATTCTAATACTCATAATCTATCCTCTTTTCTTTAAAGTCATTGGTAATACTGCAAATAAAAACAGCCCCGCTATAAAAGACACAAGCGTTCCATAAATCCAACTCTCGGACATTAATTGAGTAGGTTCACAAAAGCTGAAAGAAAACAATCCCAGATTTCCGAAAAATGAACTTCCCGCTTTTGATATAAGTCCAATGACAATTCCAAATAAACATCCAATACCTGCCCACATATTTCGAAGCAATGTACACAAAATCACAGAGCATATACTCCAAAGCCAGATAGTTCCAAACATTGCAATGAAATATAAAAGAAATATCTGAATACCCGAAATGCCTTCGTTTACACTGCCCGGTTTTTGCCAGAAAAACAAAACATATCCAACACAGGAAAGTATTAATAAATATAATATTTGAACGCACACTCTCTGTGATATTACTTTTAACTGCTTTTTTTGATCATACAAATGAAATACATCGGCACGCTTACTTTTTACTTCCATCAAATATGTGTCACTACAAAAAATAATTGTTAAAAATGCTATTGGAGACTGAATCGCTGAACCGATTTCTTCATAGTATATAATCGGATGAATAGCACACAATATCAGTATAAATGCACATGAATAAAAAATCTTATATAACGACAGGCAGTTTTTTAGTTCCGTTTTCAATGAACCCTCCTCCTTTTCCAGATTGTAACAGAAATACATACTAATATAACTGATGAAATTACAAGAATAATCTGATTTATGTTTGACATTTTGGCTACATGTGTTTCAAAAAATCTGCCAGGGAATCGCACCATAATAGAGAACGGTCTCATATAATAAATATCATTCTTCATGGTCAGCATATTTGAATATATAATGTGTAAAAACAAGATTGGTGCTGCCGGAAGCGGATTTTTAAATATTAATGCTGTAATTGTATAGACACAACATATCATCAAAAGATTCGGAACAATATAGATCAGAGAATTCACGCAAAAATCAATTGGTGTTACTGGAAAGCCCGATTCTAAAGACGTTTTCAAACACAGCATAAAGAATATAACATTCAAAATCACTAATACTCCCAGCATACTAATGAATCCGCTTATTACTTTCCCACATATATATTGGATTGCCGTAACAGGCTTTGTATGTAATAATTCATAGGTACTTTTTCGTGTATCCTGAATAAATAAAAATGATAGCAAGACTGTTGCAAAAAAGGCCATATGCAATCCTGCAAAATCCGTAAATTTTTTGGCAAAGTACCAGGAAAAAGAATGTTCGGATAATTTCCGCTCGATATAATGATTGATTTCTTCTGCTGTCCCCTTATGAATTTCAAGGTCCTCATAAGCATATATTGCATTATAATAGCCATATTGGGATTCCAAAAACTCAGAAGCAGTCTTTACATCCATATTCTGAATTTCTTTCATTACATGATCTGCTTCCTGCCTGCTAAATCCAAAACCATTTTGGGAGGTGTCCATTAACGTCTCTTTGATCGTATCTTCCCACTCCCTTCTTCTTTCTTTATCATCAGATGTGGGAATGTACCCATCCATGACATCAGCATCTTCCAATGCTACGTCATTTTGTGTGATCTGTTCATTCTGTTTGATATAATGAATTTGCAAATACGATGACAGACATTGATACATACTGGCAACTATAATAATCAAGCCAATCCACAAAACAGGGTTCTTTAAATAATCAAGTATACTTCTTTTTATGATTGTTTTCATTGTATCTCTTCCTTTCTTTATTTCTTTAACAACATCATACAAATCAATTCTCAATAAATTCACAACAAAAAAGACTAAAACCACTTTATTTGTGATTTCAGCCTTATAAAGTATTTTTATTCAGCTTTGAAAAGAGCTTCTACATGAGCACCGCCTTGTCTGGCATTATATATTTTCAAATTTCCTCCATGCTTTTCACAGAAAATACGAGAAATATACATACCAAGGCCAAAATGCTTTAAATCATCTTGTGGATTCTTATGATAAAATGGTTCTGTTACTTTTTCCTCAGTATCCACAAATCCTATTCCATCATCTTCAACAGAAATTATAAGAAAACCATCCTTTTTCTTTATCTGCAAAGCAATACTTTTTTGTGCATATCGAACCGCATTTTCCAGTAAGTTGTCTGTCACTTCCATGACAAGTTCCTCATCCACTTTCACAATGTTTTGTTCCTGCACTCTTTCTACCTTACATAATTTACTTTCCTTCTTGGACAGCATGGCAGCTTCTGCCTCAATCTTTTTTGCCAGTTCCGATAATTCTATCTCTGAGCATTGCAGTTCCCTCTGTTCTAAATGGGACATTTTTCTCATGTTTTCCGTGAAATGCTCTATACGGTCAATCTGATACATGCCTGTTTGTAAGATATCAATAACATCCTCTGTTTTTATACTCTCAGCAGAAACAAACTCTAAGAGCATTTCCTGATACCCACGCAATATGGAAAGTGGAGAACGTATATCATGTGCAATTGCATTCCGCAAAGCCTTCTCGTCATCAATCATTCGCCACATCTTTCTGTTGTTATCTGCTAAATCACTTCGCATCATTTCAAATTCTTTACACAAAGTTCCCATCTCATCTTTATTTTCATAGGACACATGAAAATCCAGTTCATTATCTGCAATCATTTGTGAGGCATCTTTTAATTCCTGTAGAGGCGTCTTTAACTTATTTTTATAAAAAAAGAATACCGCAGCAACACTCCCAACAATCGAAAAAATCAGTACCGAATATGTTTCCATAAAGTCACACATTTCCGAAAGATGATGGTCCAAACGATTCATCTGCGATTGATTAGGTCTTGATATCTCAATCTCGTATTTCTTTCCATATTGCTGAAACACGTCCGTATAATCTGCATAATCAATATATTTTTCCCATATTTTATTCTGCATATTTCTTGCAAAATGAACTGTAAATCCAGATAACAGAAATGCTGCCGTTAAGCTGATCACAAAATAAAGCAGAATTGTTTTTTTCAGTGACAAGTTTCTTATTTTTTCCATCGGTATCCAATCCCCCATACAGTTTCTATGTATTCTTTTTCTGAATAATCCGCTATTTTTTTCCTTATACGCCGTACTAATTCCGTTATCGTTCTACTGTCCCCTTCCGCATCATATCCACAGACTTGTGCATATATACGTTCTTTATCAAACACCTGCCCTGGATGCATGGATAAGAATTCAATAATCTGATATTCAATTTTTGTGAACTCCATCCTGTGTCCAGCTATAGCTACTATTTTTTCAGAATAATCAATCAGCATTTCATCCATGAAACGGTATTCCGTTTTTTGTTGATGCCTTTCTTCTCTCTTTATGTTTGTGACAATCCTTGCTTCCAACTCCCGAAGACTAAATGGTTTCGTAATATAATCATCCCCACCCGAAAGCAACCCATTAATTTTATCATCTTCGTCAACTCTTGCTGTTAGAAATAAAATTGGACATAACACTTTACTGCGTATCAGACGACATACTTCAATCCCATCCATGCGTGGCATATTGATATCCAACAAAATAATATCCGGTTTCATTTTTATTTTATTTAATGCTTCCATTCCATCTGTAGCCGTAATGGTTTCATATTGTTTCATATTAAAATAACTACAAAGCATTTTCACCAATTCTTTATCATCATCGACAACTAAAATCTTGTATTTCATCCAAACCACCTCCAGTATCCATATTATACGATAAAAAACAATGAAATCACAACAAGAGTACATGAAGAACGTAAGCACAATATATCTTTTTTCTCAATTCCTGCTCAATTTCCCCTCAATGCCTTTTTCCTCCGATTTTCGTATGCTTTTCCCACAGCAAAGCAGTACCACACCGGTACGACCTGCTGAATCAATCAATACGAAAACGGAGGTAT
>OGES01002512.1_pt1 | contig 12182 bp, 7 predicted proteins | sample 1570711 | NCBI WGS metagenome assembly OGES01 (sample SAMEA2582133, study PRJEB24529) | metagenome | biome: Human gut stool | place: China | collected 2011 | reverse complement strand
GTAAACACCCTTGGATACATAGCCGCCTCCCTCGTAGACACCAAGTTTAGTCGGGTTTTGAGAATCGTAGGGAGTGGGGATTGGGGTATTTTTATCAAGCATATCTTTCCATTTTTTGTCGAAGTTGACCAACGTCGTTAAGTTGGCTTCCCAGGGTTCTACGCCTTTCGGGTACATATCGTTATAGGAGGATCCACCCACGTATTCGTCGCCTAATCCAAGGAATAGGTGTCCGAATTCATGAACATATACTTTTGCCGCATGTTGGTTGCCGGAGACGCTGATCCCGTAGTGATTGTAGATTGCACCTCCACCGTATTTTTGCGTGTTGGCGATGATATAAATGAAGTCGTAGGGAGCGTTGGCGGCAAGGTCTCGTAAGCTTTTGTTATCATAGGTCATGATGTAACGTTCCGTGTCAAAGGTGTAAAATGAGGTGTTTAGGATTGTATTTTTCCAAATATATTCTCCGGGAATATCTACACCGGATTCTTGTGAAGGGGCAAGAACTGCCCGGATGTTGAATTGTTCCTGTCTTTCTTTGTAAGGAGAGATGCTGAACAAACCTTCGGCAAAGCGTTTGCAATCCGCTTTGAATTGTTCCATTTCATCTGCCGTGTAGCCTTCAGGGAGCAGGACAATATCCACCCGTTGGGCAGGGTTTCCGGTGTAATGCACGTCGAAAGTCGGGTACTGCATCCGATGATCTTTCTTGATAAAGTAACTGTCAATATCCACGGTGTATTCAAATTTCTTTACGAATTTGCCTTTCTTGTTTCGGCTGGAAATTTCGATACGTACATCATTTTTGGGGAAAGGTATGGTAACGGTTTCGGAACAACCGCGTCGGGTTATTTTGGCTTCATCTGTGGTTTGCCATTCTCCGAAAAGGGTGCAGTATCTCCGGGAATAGATGAGTTTATCGGTGGCTACGTCATAGACGTTGAGATAGTAATTCCCGTAGAACATGGTATCGATCAAGTTCGTTTTCGAACCTCCCCAGTAAGGTTCTTCCAGTAATTCTTCAAAATAAATTTCTTCCAGTTCACTATTCCCGCAATGGGTATAATCCATGCGGAGGGTTTTGTTGTGGAAATACTTGTCGAATTGCGCTCTAGATGGATTCGCTTGTAATAAAAGTACAAAGCATGTCAATATTGTTGTGATCTGTATCATGAATTTTGATATTATTGTTTTTAATTCTTGGGTAAAGATAGTTTTTTTACTACTTTTATACACTAATAAATCTGTATAATAATCCTTTGAAAAAATGGTTCAGGATGAGTTATTAATTGAGCAATTGAATCAAAAGCAGGCTGGAGCCTTCAAAATATTGTTTGGTAGGTTCTATCGTTATCTCGTGTTATATGCCATGAAACGAGTGGAGAGACAGGAGATCGCCGAAGATATCGTGCAGGATTTGTTTGTGCAGATATGGGAGCGAGATACGCTCTACAGTTCGTATTATGGTTTTAAAAACTTTTTGTATAATTCGGTGAAAAATGCTTCGTTGGATTATTTGAAGCACAAGGAGGTGGAGGGAAAATACGTTCGTTACACTCTTTGTCATTCCGAGGCTGGGGAGATGCCGGAATTGGAGATTATGAAAGATGAAGTGTATCGTCGTTTGTATCTGGTGTTGGATGAATTACCGAGGCGATGTCAGGAAGTGTTTAAATATTATCTGGACGGGAAAAAGAATGGCGAGATTGCTGAAATATTACAGATATCCGAGTTGACCGTGAAAGCTCAAAAACGGAATGCAATCAGTTATTTGCGGAAAAGATTGGGAAATGTGTACGTGCTGTATGTCTTGTTTCGAGTCGGTTGCATGTAATTGAAAAATATGTCCTAAAAAGATCGATTTTTTATACTCCTTTTTTTATTTCTTGTCGTCTTTGGTGTAAAATAATAAAGACGATGAAGCATTATGATGAGGGTATTATACAATTAATACAACTTTACCTTACAGGAGATTTATCCGAGGAGGAAAAAATAAAGTTGGAAGAATGGATACGCCGGGACATTGCCCGTGAACGGTTGTTAAAAGAAATTTGTGAAGAGGGGAATATTGCCCGTGATCTTGATGTTTATGGGCGGGTGGATGAACGGGTGGCATGGGAAAAAGTTGTTTGGAGAGGGAATATCAGGTTGCGGTATTCATCCCGTCGTTGGGGATGGTATCGCTGGGTGGCTGCCGTGATGCTTCCCTTGATGGTGGTGGCTGCGGGATATTTTGTGAGAGAAATGCAAGAGGGAACCGGGCAAAGGGGGACAGAACCGGTTAGTATAGAGCCAGGGAAGAGTAAGGCTATTCTTCGGTTGGCTGATAACCGGATGATTGAAATCACGAGAGAACGAGAAACTCGTTTTGACGTGGCAGAAGGTATCGCGGCTACCAATAACTCGTTAGGAATGGTTTACCCGGAGCAGGTGGCAACGGGAAAGACGGAATATAACGTGTTGGAAGTTCCTCGTGGAGGAGAATACACGGTAACCTTGTCCGACGGGACGGTTGTTTACCTGAATTCGGGCAGTGAATTGCGTTACCCGGTGGCTTTCGGGGTAGAACGACGGGACGTGTTTCTTTCCGGGGAAGGATATTTTGAAGTGGCAAAAGATGTAAAACGGCCTTTTTTCGTGAACGCGGATAAATTAAAAATCCGGGTTTATGGAACTGTTCTGGTCGAGGGAAAGATTGGCATTCAAGAAACGAATTCGGACATTGAATATTCGGTAATGCCGGGACAGTTGGCTCTTTATAACAGAGAGAAAGGCACTATGGAAATTCGGGATGTGGATGTGCGGCCTTACGTGGCGTGGAAAGAGCATGAGTTTATGTTTGATAACGAGAGCTTGGAAGAGATTATGAACACGTTGTCTTTATGGTATGACGTGGATGTGTTCTTCCAGACGGCAAGTTTGAAACAACTGCATTTTACCGGACATTTGGGACGTTACGAGGAAGTTTCCCATATTCTTGATGCAATATCAGGAGTGACTCAGGTGAAATTCTCGGTGAAAGGAAGAACAATTATAGTGATGGAATAAAAAAATAGCGGAAGATGTTACGAGCATTTTCCGCCATCAATGATAATAGGACAAATAGGTTAATGTTACGAGCAATGCCTAGTTGTAAATACTAACATTCTAACTACAAAGGTATGGAAAAAATTCTATTATGCCTTAGGGTTTACCGACCCCATGGGCAAAAATTTTGGAAAACTATGAAGCTTTTTATGATTTTGATGTGCTGTTTTACGTTTTCTCTTTCGGCAAATAGTTTTGCCCAGCAGGAGAGGGTTAATCTGGATTTGCGGGATGTGTCGATCAAGACATTATTTAGCGAGATTCAGCGTCAGACGAAGTTGCATTTTATTTTTAGTAACGAGCAGGCGAATCGTTTGGATAAATTGACGGTAAAAGCAACGGATGAAACAGTGAAATCTGTTTTGGACCGGATTTTCGAGGGAACGGGTTTTACCTACACGTTCCGGGATGATATTATCATGGTGCGGTTTGAAGGAGAAAAAACGGTACGGCAAGCAGAGAAAGAGATGGAAATCCGGGGTGTGGTGAAAGATAAAAATGGAGAACCTTTACCGGGAGTGACGGTGCTTGTCGGTGGAACCACTTTGGGAACGGCCACGGATGCGAAAGGGGAATTCCTTTTGAAAGTTCCCGAACGGGAGAGTGTGGCTTTGCATTTTTCTTTCGTGGGGATGAAAACACGGGAACTTGTGTTTAAAAAGGGACAGAAACCGTTGACGGTCGTGATGGAAGAAGATTCTGAGAGTATTGAGGAAATTGTTGTGACAGGGTATCAACAGATCGAAAAGAGAAACCTGACAAGTTCTGTCGTGACCGTGAAAACCAGTGAATTGCAGACGATAGGGGCATCCAGTATTGAGCAGATGTTACAAGGGGTTGTTCCGGGGCTTTCCGTGGTGAATACTTCAGCCTCTCCGGGGGCGGCACCGAAAATTCGTATTCGGGGTACAGCAACAATTTCCGGGAATGCCGATCCGTTATGGGTCCTGGATGGAGTCATCCTGGAGAATTCCGTGCCGGTTACGGCTGCCGATTTGAATAGTCCGGACGTGATGAACATGTTTAACTCCGTGATTGGCGGAATTAATCCCAATGATATTGAGAGTATTACAGTGTTAAAAGATGCATCCGCAACAGCTATTTACGGAACCCGTGCCGCTAACGGTGTTATCGTTGTAACCACGAAGAAAGGAAAGTCCAATAGCTTTAACATTTCGTATCAACACACGTCAACCGTGAGTATTCGTCCTTTTTACGATAATTTTGATTTGTTGAATTCAAAAGAGCGTGTTGCTTTGGCATGGGAGAATTATGAAGACGGTTTGGCTATTTGGAGCGGTACTTGTGCGAATGGAATCCCAGGGTTGGAGGGATTACTGAATAGCTATGCCCTTGGTCAAATAACAAAAGAGCAATTGAACACGATGGCCAATAAGTTGGAAGGGCTAAATACAGATTGGTTTAAGGTTTTGTTTCGGAATGCGTATACGCAAACCCACAATTTGAGTGTTTCCGGGGGAACGGAGAAAACCAATTATTATATTTCATTGAATTATAACGGGGAAGAGGGGGTTGATAAGGCTAGCGAGTATAAGAATTACGGGGGAATGGTGAAAGTCAACACGCGATTGTTTCAGGGGGTAAATTTGGGTGCAATTGTTCAAGTGGACCGTCGTGATCGGGAGATGTACCATTCTTCGATTGATTTGTTCAATTATGCGGTTCGTACTTCTAGGGCTATTCCTTTGCGGAAAGATAGCGGGGATTTATATTATTATATCGGGACGATGAATGAGCGTTCGCATAAATTTAATATATTGAATGAATTGGCGAATACCGGTAATGAGAGTACACAAACCGATGTGAAGGGAATTGTCAATCTTACAGTGAACCTGTATAAAGGGTTGAAATACGAGGGGTTATTCAGTTACGCTTCTTCTCATTCAACGGCACGGGATTATGCCACGGAACAAAGTGCTTATGTGGCAGATATTAGGGGATACGAGTATGGAGAAGGAACAGAGGATGAGGTGAAACAATCTCCATTACCTTACGGGGGAGTGTATAATGAAACGACTTATGAACAACGTTCCTCCTTGATTCGTAATGGATTGACTTATAAAGGTAGCCTGGTAGAGAATTTGTCTATTGATGTTTTGTTAGGGCAAGAGTTTAGAAATACCAATTACAAAGGGTTAACATCGAATATTTACGGGTATTTTCATGATCGCGGGAACACGTTTTACGAGCCGGCATTGGGAGAGTCAACTGGTCATTTGAAGCGTAACAAGACAACCCGTAGTCTGGTTGATCGTTCCAATATTTCTTATTACGGGGTGGTTTCTGCCATGTATGACAACCGTTACGTGTTGAATGCGAATATCCGTTTTGACGGTTCAAATCTTTTCGGTTCGAATCCTAAATATCGTTACTTGCCCTTGTGGTCTGTTTCCGGAAGGTGGATAATAAGTAATGAACCCTTCTTGTCCGACAATGAAATGATCGACAACCTAGCGCTTCGGGCCTCTTATGGGTTGCGGGGAAATATCGTGGAGGATAGCAGTCCTTCGATTATTGCAGCAGCGTTACCTCCCAATGCGGTAACCGGTTTGTTTGAAATGGAAATCCAACAAGCTCCCAATCCTGATTTAAAGTGGGAAACGACGGCTTCATTTAACGTGGGATTGGAAGTCGGGTTGTTTGACAATCGATTGTCATTGGATGTGGATTACTATTTGGACAAAAGTAAAGATTTGATCGCTTATAAAGGGGTATCTTCAGTATCCGGTTTTTCCGGGAAATACGTGAACTATGCGGATGTAAGTAACCAGGGGATTGATATTTCTTTGAGCGGGACAATAATCAAAGATAAGGATTGGCGTTGGACGGCTGCTTTTAATATGGGATACGTTAAAAGCAAGGTAACGAAATCCAACAGCACAGCACAAGCAAAATACTTGGTACAGAGTATTTATACACCGGGAGAAGTGTACGAGGGAAAACCGGTGAACGGGATGTTTTCTTATCGATTTGCCGGGTTGGATGATATCGGGATGCCCATGTTTTACGATAAAAATGGGAAGGTGCTTGGGGTATCTAGCGAAGAAATTGTGAATTTTCCCTATGATATAGCCAATTTAAAATATGAAGGTACCAGGGATCCGATTTTGTCCGGGGGATTAAATACGAGAATATCCTATAAAAATGTATCCTTATCCATGTTATTTGCTTTTGGGTTGAAAAATATGGTGCGTTTACCTGCACGGGCTTATGTAACAAATCCTGCTGAGGATGAGAATGCCAACAGCAGTATAAAGGATCGTTGGCGGCCGGGAAAGGATAACACCGGGAAGACAATACTTGCTTTGTCACAGGGGGACGGTTATATTTCGACTGCCGATGGTGATTTTTATGCCACGGATTGGTATAATTCATCGGATGAAACCGTTGTGCCCGGTGATTATCTCCGATTCCGGAACTTGATGGTGGAATACCAATTGCCGGAACGCTGGGTGGATAAAGTGATTGTCGGGGGACGTAAACTGGGGAATGTTTCCTTGAAGTTTCAAGCGCAAAATTTGTTCGTGCTTGCAGATAAACGTTTGAAAGGATATGATCCGGAGACGATCAATTATACAACGACGTCCTATGGTTCATTGCCGTTGGCTAGAACTTTTACTTTGGGGTTGAATATCAATTTTTAAATGAAGAACTATGGAAAAGAGATATTTATATAAATTCTTGATTGTGTGTATGTGTACCGTGTTGGGGGCCAGTAACGGTTATTTGGATGAAATACCTCAGAACAAGCAGAAATTATCGACAACAGATGATTACGACCAGTTGTTGAATAACGCTTATTTAACTCAAGCTGTACTGCCTTATATAGATGTTTTAACGGATGATATGGATTACATTGTGGCAGATCGGCGGCCTAATTATGCTAATTCTGCGGATACCTATCTCGGGGCTCATTTGTGGGATAATAGTATCGAAACGACCATGCCGAACGGGGATGAAGTTTTTGCAAAATTTTATAATAGTGCTTATAACACAAATGTCGTTATTGAAAATATAGATGAGGCTGTGGGGGCGGTATTGGATATGACAGAAGTCGAAAGAACACGTAAGCATATCAAGGGGGAGGCTTACGCTTTGAGAGCATTCCGGTATTTCTATTTGGTGAATATGTATGCGGCACCTTATGACCCGGCTACTTGTGCCACGACCCCGGGTATCCCGGTCAATCTGGAAACCACGGCTGATGATAAGGTGTATCGGCGGGTTTCTTTGGAGAAAGTTTACGGGCAGATTGTGGATGATTTAAAAAATGCGATTCCCTTATTGGAAGAGAATCCGATGGAAACGGGGAAAACACGTTTTTCAGCTCTTGCAGCTAAAGCATTGTTGGCACGTGTATATTTGTATATGCAGGACTGGGATTTGGCGATAGAGCAGGCAAAAGAAGTCATGGCGAATAATCCTGCGTTATTTGATTTGCGTGCCGCGGGAGAGAATCCCGTGATTTATTCTGAAGCACCTTTGGTGGGATGGAGTGAAGATGCGATTCCTGGCATCGGTTATTTGAGTGAAAAAAATTCAAATGTCTTGTTTGTTAACGGTGTCAACGAGTTATATATGATTTTTGGAGGAAATATCGCAATGTCTGTTTTTTATCCGAGTGAAAATTTGTGGAATACGTACGAAAAAGGTGATGTCCGGAAGTATTATTTTATGAAACGGAATTCTAAGGGGAGGATTCGTTATTTAAAGAATAGATATTATGCAATAACCTATGTTGATTTTGACCCCCAACTGACTTCTGATTGGGGATATTCCCGTGTGATCCGGACTGAAGAGATGTATTTGATTTTGGCAGAAGCATATGCTCATAAACCTGATGGTTTAAGTACTGCTGTGGAGTATTTGAATTCCTTACGCGAGGTGAAATTCCGGGTTGAAGATTTTGAGACATACGGGCGATTACACGTGGAGGATTTTACTCGGCAATCGTTATTGGAAACTATTTGGCTGGAAAGAAGACGGGAGTTCTGTTTCGAGGAACATCGGTGGTTTGATTTACGGCGTACAACCCGGCCTTCTATCATGCATAGCGGTATTAATGGAAGTGCGATTTTACAAAAAGATGATCCACGATACGTGTTACAAATTCCTCAGCAAGAGTTGTATGTGAATCCGGAAATAGGTGCTAATCCCAGATAAAATGAAATAGATATGAAAACAATGTACAGGATATTGGTATTACTTGGTTTATTTGCAATCGGGGTGTCATGCAGCGATGAGAGCTTGTCTCCCGAATACGAGTATAACGGTCCGATTCCGGCCATAGCGGAGGGGCCTTCGGAAGCCCAGAAAATTTGTTATGAATTGTATCAGAAATACGATCATCATGTTTACTATACTTTGAGTGGTGACGAAGCTTTGAGAACAAATGTTTGGAAAATACAGGTCAATAATTTTTGGTATCTTCCGGAAGATACATTCCCGTTGGAAGCGGCGGATGATGCTACTTCTGAAGTTTTTTTGAGGTTATTGCGTGCATTTTATGGGGCGTTACCGGTTGAGACAGTTAAAGCTACCGTGATCAAGCGTCAGGTGTTGGTGAAAGCAAATTTATGGGAAGATGTACTATCGGATTACGGTTTTTGGGTTCCGGAGTTTTACTCTATTGCGTATACGAGGGAAGCTCAACAGGGAGCAGTGTATTGGGGTGAGATGGATGATGAAATTGGGCCTCAGCCGGATGTGTGGAAGTATAGTATCTGTTTAAGTTTTTTTACTACACGTGTTATGTCCCATTTCGTTTCGGATGTTCCTCTTCCCACGGAATTTGCACAGGTTTCGCGGGGGTTATACTTCGGTGAACTTTCAGACGAGGAACAATTTGATGCCATGATGGAGATGGTAGATATGGATACTGGCGAAATTAATATGGATTTTTTGATGGAGAGAGGGTTTATTCATCCTTACCCGTATTTAATGGCAACAAGTGAGTATTATCAGTATGAGGATATAGGCTCTTTTGCTACATGGGTAGCTTGCCATCCTTTGACTGAGCGACAGGAAAGTTTAGATGCTTATCCGTTGGTGAAGAAAAAGTATGAGTTAACGTTAGAGTTCTACAAAAAGTATTTGAAGATCGATTTGGAAGAGTTCTGCAAGTTTTGGACTAATGTAACAGTAGAGTAAATGAAAAAGTTTGTAAGAAGTAAATATTTAAGTATGAAATGTGTAAAAAAATTGTTGTATGTTGTTAGTGGTTTAGGTATTTTGGTAGCTTGCCAACAAGAACCCGGTTATAGAATCATTGGTTCAATTCCTAGAACTCCCGATGGGATGAAGGTATATTTGTACGATTGGAATATCCCCGTGGATTCAAGCGTGGTGAAAGATGGAAAATTTGTGTTGACGGGAAAAGTAGAGGTGCCTGTACGTTACCAGTTATGGGTTGATCTGTCTCCCGATAAAGACGAGGATTTTGAGAAAGATATGCGTGGTTCAGATATATTCGTGTGTAATACAGATATACGCTACGAGACTCCTTCTATCGATTCTTTGGCATCTAGACTGAGTTTTCAAAGAGAAGCGGTAAAAGGTAACGTGTCGATAACCGGTTCTCCAGTACATGATTTATATTCCCAATACAGGGAAAGAATCAAGCCTTATAGAAATAGAAAAAATCAGGCTTGGAATAAGTATTTGAAAGTTTATCATATTCCGGCTATAGATGGGGTGTTTAATACTCGTGAAGGTATTGTTGTGGTACGTGAGATACAGGAAGCTCAGGGGGAAATAGAGAAGATCCAACGGGATTTTGTAACGAAAAATCCGAAGTCCCCTGTATCCATAGATGTTGTTCGAGATATAGTATTGTCGTCCAAACTTTCAAAAGCAGAAATAGATAAACTTTTGAAAATGATAGATGTTTCTTTGCATGGTGCTCCGCTTTATAAAGAGTTAAAAGAGAGAGTAGAGGATCTTTACCCGATAGCGATAGGAGAAAAGTACCGGGATATAGAAGTTGTTAACGAAGAGGGAGAGACCGTTCATTTATCCGATTACGTGAAATTGGGGCAATATAACATGGTGGAGTTCTGGGCTTCTTGGTGTGGTCCGTGTCGAGGGGAGATTCCTCACTTGCGTCATGTGCATGATATTTACCGTAAAGGCAAGGATACTTTTAACATGATTAGTGTTTCTATTGATAATAAGGAAAGTGATTGGAAGAAAGCCTTGGAAGAAGAGAGTATGAAATGGACACAATTATGTGATTTGAAGGGATGGCAAGGTGAGGTGATTAATAAATACAAAATACAAGGAGTTCCTTTCTGTTTGATTTTGGATAGAGATGGGCGTATTATAGATCACGGGGTGAGAGGTGCAGAGTTGGATGTGGTGTTGATAAACTTGTTGGGAGATCGTTATGAAAAGTAAATAGCTTCTCGTAATTATACACAGTGAAAGAAATCCTTCCTGTTTCTGAAAAGAAGATAGGAGGGATTTTTTTTTAGCCATAAATTTTCTATAATTAGTGCAATCAATTAAAATGTATATTCAAAATTGGCATGAAGAAGAGAAATGTATTATTAAGCCTTGTGATAGGATTCGTGACAATAGTTTCTAGTTGTCAGTCAGATTTAAATGATACGATTCTGAATGTATCGTCTATTAAAACTCAGACAAATGCTGTAAAAAATATGTAGATGAAAATTCCTAGTGATCAGGCTTCTTGAAAAACTCCTCGTGCAGAGGGATGAAATCCATAAGGAGCACGGAACCTCACTCCGGTATACACGGGATTACCAGAAGCGTCTTTCCATCATCAGAAAGGTTCTTGTACAGGAAAAGGAAATGTTTGAAGGGAAGGTCCTTGTGTATCACCCTGTTGCTTCTGAATATTCAATTGTGTTTCCAACTGTTTGATTTTCTGCTGCAGTTGTTCTACACTCGGCAATTCTCGTTCTATTTCTGCAATCTGTATGTTATCGTATGTAGCTACGCCAATGGGCGTTGATAGTCCTCTGAAACTATAACGTACTTCAGTTTGTTTCATATCGCTACAGATGAGAATACCTATCGTGGGATTATCACCTTCTCTACACAAAATATCATTGACTGCATTGACATAAAAATTCAGTTTCCCTGCAAATTCAGGTTCGAACCTTACGGCTTTCAATTCAACGACTACGTAGCAATGCAGGCGTACATGGTAAAACAACATATCTATTCTTCGGCTTACCCCGTCTATGATGATTTCCTTTTGACGACCAATGAATGCAAAGCCATTTCCGAGTTCCAATAAGAAACGAGATATATGCTGTTCCAAAGCCATTTCGAGATTCTGTTCCGTATAATCCGCCGGAAGTTCTACAAAGCCGAAATTGTAGTTTTCTTTTGTTATTTCCTGTACAAGTTCAGCCTGCTCCGTAGGTAATAGTTCCTTGAAGTTGCTAATTGCCCCACCTTGTTTAGCGTATAGTCCAGCTTTTAGGAAACGCTGCAATACAGTACGTTTCCATCCTTCCTGTATCGTCTTTTTAAGATAAAATACCGCTTCGGGCAAGGTGTTTGAAAGCCTGACAATATCCAAATGATGCCCCCAAGGTATTAATCCAAACATTTCCGGGAAAGGTATAACTTCTGATGTAATTGTCAGATTATCAGAATTATATAATTCTTGTACGCTGCGTACAAGTTTTTCATCCTGAAATTTATCTACATAGAAAGAGTACCATCGTTTCATCGCCCATAAGTTATCGGCACTAAGTCCCTTGCTATTGGGGAATTCTTTCTGCAAATCAAGGCTGACTTGTTCGACTACGCCACTTCCCCAACGCTCTTCGGCCTTGCGCGTCACAAGTTCACTTCCCATATTCCAATACCATTTCAATTTCTCAAAATTGGTTTTTAACACGGCATTGACCTGTGCCATGCGATATGACCGCTTCAAATCTTCTACCCAAACAGTATATTCGGCATCGCAATTCACATCGTGGCTACTTATCATGATTGGCTTTTTTCCCATTTGTATATCCTTAATTTACAAAGATACGTAAAATCTCTGGAAAAGACGAATAAAAAGGGACAAATGTCTTCGTAATGCCTGTCAA
>OGES01002511.1_pt1 | contig 12183 bp, 10 predicted proteins | sample 1570711 | NCBI WGS metagenome assembly OGES01 (sample SAMEA2582133, study PRJEB24529) | metagenome | biome: Human gut stool | place: China | collected 2011 | reverse complement strand
TCCTTTTTACTTGACGGTTCGCAAAGACCCTAATATTGAATCTATATTTCCTAATCTAATTGGTTTCGGTTGAGTATTTTCAGGCAGGTCTACATATTCACCATTCTCATTCTGTTTTTGAACTCTAACATGCACAGTTATCACTAACGATTTATCCAGGGATATCCCAAATTTGAATACATCTGCCTTAGTAATACTATCTAAACTCTCCAAATACTCTCCATCGAGTTCCCCATGTTCCACATGAATATCCATCCTTGCATCCTCGATTGTCGTATCCGCTCTGTTTATAACAATATCCCGTAATCTTCCACTAAAATTTTCACTACGCCAATAAACCTTGTCTGGAGCAATCACATCTCCTTTATGTACTGCATAGTAAACCTTATCAAGTTTGCCATTTCGCATACTTGCAAACCCTATATGATATGGTGCAACCCGCTTGATATCTATGACTCCCTCAGCAACTAATGCTGCTCCATACGATATAGCTTTTTCACAATCACTGACATTGCTCATCATATCTTTAAATCTTGGATCATCCATCCCACCATAAGAAAAGCTCTTACATATCTGTTTTTGAGTTAAGTAAAAATTACAAAAACCTCCAACCATTGCAATTTTTAAATTTTCATTTTCTATTTTTTTAGCATCTATATACCCTTTCATATCATCCAGTTTTTCTTTTAATACCGGATTAATCACAACATCATATGCCTTCTTTAAATCCCCATATGTGATATTATAATTTTCTCCTGATACATATATATCACAAAATGTTTCCTCCAGAAGTTCTTTCATTCCTCCATCAAACACATAAGAAAATACCAACTCATCAGTCATTTTATTATTGTCAAAAAATGAATCAGTTCCTTCAATTAACGCTCCCTCAATATCATTAATGCAATCGTAATAATCTTTATCTTGGTTATTCATTTCAATTCCATTTCTTTTACAAACCAATTCCAAAATTTTTTCGATAAATGCCAGACCTGCACTTCCTAAGTTGTTGCTTCCATCTGATATTCCCGCACCTGATCGCCTTACTAAAGTTATTTCACAACGTTCTCCATTATATTTCACATCGCAGAGTGACAAATCCAATGTACCTCCACCATAATCTACTAACAGAATCTTTCCATTATAATGTTCTTTCCTGTTCTTGTAATAATTATCTGTAAAATACGCACAAGCAAGTTCCGGCTCACTTATTACCTCTACCATTTTTGCTCTACTGTTTTCTTTTACAATATCCTCTATAAACACTCGACTATCATTTGCCTTATTACTATCAAACCATACGGCAGGAACACCTACTACCACTTTATCAAATTCCACAGGGATTCTTTCACAAGCACGTGCTTGATCAAACAAAAATCTTATATAAATCTCTGTAACCTTTTCTGGAGTAATAACTTCATCATATCCACGATCATGGCGTTTTTGCTTGCTTTTCTCTGTAAGCATCATTTTAAATCCTCTATACACTACAGATCCAGCTTCTTTCATTTTTCCTAACGCGTTTCTACCACACACTAAATTACCACTTGAATCCTTTACAACCAATGAACTTATGCTTTCCTTTAAATTTGCTGCTTTGAGTCTTAATGCATCTATACTATAATCATCTGCCGCATCAGATCTTTTGTTTACTCTTGATATTACAGAATATGTAGTTCCAAAATCCAATCCTATGTTCATACTGCTTACCTCTCTAATCGTTTATTGTTTAATTTTTAACTAAACATCCAAACTTAGAACCTGTTTCATGTTATTTATTCGTTTTTCCCTTAGTGCCTCATACTCTTCATACATTGATTCTTTTCCTTTAGGTTCATATTTAGTTACTCCTCCTCCATTGAACTTACTAATAATTTCTTCCCATACGATTCTGGCTCCTTCTTCACTGTAACCATATAAATTTAAAACAAATTCAATATCTCCAGTCTGATATTCGGTTTTTCCATTTCGAAGTCTTACCTTGTTTACATTTCTACATGACAACACCTCCAGAACTGCATCTTGTCCTGCCCCATTGTCAAATTCACCAATATAATTTTTTCTATAATCTCCGTCTACAAATTTACTTCCTGTCTCCGTCCAGCCTTCTGACTCCATTATATTAGTAAGCGTTTCAGCAATACTTATCAAAGCATTAAAATCCTCCGCTCTGCGAAGGGCATAATCCAAACAAGCTTGAAAATCCTCAAGCAACTTATTTAATAAATCATACGATCTTTGCAGACCCTCAATATCCATCTGTTTTTCATAATTAACCTCATCTGCTGTAATTACATTGTAATTTTCTATCAGTATTTTATGAACGCCATCTGACCAATACTTTACATTTTCCTCCTCTGGTACACTCCCATCATTTGATGCCATCTCCTCATATGGAATATCCGCATATTGGTTTATTTGTTCTTCTACACTTCTAATTTTATTGCATAGACTTTTGAATTGCTCATTCTTAATCTCTAGCTCTGCATAATACCTTGTAGCATCAACAATTTTCTTCTGCGCAAGCGCTATAGCAGCTTCATACGACTCCCCTTTTATATCTTCCTGAATGAACCGAATACTTTCTCCTATCTCATTTACCTCATTGGGCAAGAGTAATTCCCCGTATAATTTGTTCATTTTATCAAAGCAATCTTTAAGGCTGATTTTATATACCAGAGCTTTTTCTTCGTTTGTTTTTAATTTCTTTTGAATTTCGGCAAATCGATCATTTATTTCCTTCGTAACCTTTTCGACTTTCCTGTTCACATTATCAACATCCCACTTAACTTGTGACAATTCAGCCTTAATCGCATCAATTTTTTGTTTATTTTCGACATTCATGCGTCCGATATTTAATCTTATTTCAGTGTCTAAACTGGACAGTTCGTCTTCAAGAGTGCCTTTTACCCCCTCTAATTTAATATCCATCTCCTTATTTTGTTTTGTTATTATTTCATCCAAGGATGCATCAACCTGTCTGGCTTTTTCCTCTTTCAGCTTAAGTTCATCTAAAAAACTCCTCTTAGCATCTTTTAAATTTTTTTCTTTCTTCTCGAAGTTTTTATATACAGAATTATTTACATACATAACGTACCTCCGAATCTCCATTTCACCTAAAAATCTACTTATTAGCAAAAACAAAGAAAACTTATTACTAAATCAACGAATCTGTCATGGTCTTGTCTACAAAATCATCTGCTGAATTGATTCTTTCGCAATTCTTAATATCCCTCTCCGTATAAACTGTACCTATTCCACAATCACATAACTCATTACGAAGTGCCTCTTCCTTCATCTCCTTCTGAACCGAATCGTCATCATCGATATACCATGACACGGAAGGACTTTCACCACCTGATGAAATAACCACCGCAACTTCATTACCTGCACCATCATCCCCTTTCATTGTAATAGGATCTCTTTCATCATTATTTTCTACCGTCGTTATATCCCAACCTGCAGCATTTAATGCCGATACCATCGACTCTGCAGTGCTTGCTGCTGCAACAGCACCCATCATAAGTTCTCGTGATTCACTGTCACAAAGTGAAAGTTTTCTTTTAATTACATCTAAATTCTGTTTAATTATTTGTAACTCCTCTATAGAACAAGTTCTACCAAGTTTTTCCTCTTGCTGACAATATTCTTTCTCGATATCATTAAAACTCAATCCATCACAAAGTCGTTCCGACCAGCGGCGAATATTGTATTCATACTCCTCTGTTTCTCCATCAACCACAATTGATAACACTGCTTCATCAGATGTCAATTTCATCATGTTTTTCTTTACATCTGAACATTCCTTATATATTTCCTCTAACATAATATTCGCACGCTCATTAATTGCAATTAATTCAGTTAATAGCTTACTTGCTTCCAATATACCTGTTTGAGCTACTGCAATACCTGCCAGATAAGTTCCAGAACTTATATTGTTATTTAAATTGTTATATATATTGACCAAGCCGTTATACTCCATTGGTTTATGTATCTCTGGATATAAATGTGAAATCTGATCTAATATGTCTTTCAAATGAGTTGCATAACAATTCGCCTTATCAGCTTCACTATTTTGAGCATCTACAATACTTTTAAATGTCTCATTAAAAGCAGTTGCTACTTCATTAATTTTTACATTTATTATTGATATATCTGCTCCAGTCTTTTTAATATCGCTCCGAATATCAGAAACTTGATTTTCAAAATTATTTTTTGCATTAATTACAGCCATATCCCCTGCTGTTTTTACGCTATTCATGGATTTATTAAACGAATCCATCAACGAGGATAACGCATGATCCAGCCTTTTTTCATTGTTGTTACATATATTGGCATAATCATTTTTCTTATTGTTAATATATCTATCTATCTCCTCTATTTTTGATTTTGTCTTTATTACAAATGCCTCGTCTTTCTTAACTTCTTCTTGACGTTTTCTCCATGCATCATCATTAACATAAGTCTCGTTATAACTCATTTTTCTACCTCCAACTTTCTCAAATTTTTTTATTTATACTGTTTAACATCTAAAATAATATGCTATGATATCCCATTAATGTCTTCCGCAATTATCTTTGTTAGTTCTTCTTTCCCTACTTCTTTTTTTGATAATCTTAAAGCTTGCCGGCTTATTGATGCCTCCATCAGATTTCTAACATATCTACCATTTCCAAAATGTTCTTCATGACTAGCAGTTTCTAGTTTGCTTCTCAGTGCATCAATTGCCTCTTCATCTAATTCATATTTTTGCGCACTATACATTTCCTGCGCAATCTGCATCAACTCATCTACTGTATAATCAGGGAACTCGATAATATTGGAAATCTTAGCTTTTAATCCATCGTTTTTATCTAAGAAATCATCCATCTCTTTACCATATCCAGCTAAAATTACCACAAGTCTATCCCAATTTTCATACATCATCTTAAATAGCTCACTTATTGCTTCTATTCCAAAATCATTTTCTCCTCCTGCTAATAATGAATATGCTTCATCAATAAATAAAACTCCATCTAATGCAGATTCAATTACTTTTCGTGTTTTAAGAGCTGTTTGTCCTACATACCCTGCCACTAGATCAGAGCGGTCTACTTCTACCAACTTATTTGTTTTAAGAATATTCATATTATATAAAATATCTGCAACTATCCTTGCCATAGTTGTCTTTCCTGTACCTGGATTTCCTGTAAACATCATATGCATGGTTTTAGTTTCATCCACTGGGAGGCCATTTTCTTTTCGCTTCTTTTGTATCTCCTGCTCCGATTTCCATGCTCTGATAATTTCTTTAACAGTATCTAATCCTATTATCTTATTAAAAACCGCTTCAAGATCAAACTCCTTTCCTTTCATTTGGGTGTCAATATCTTCAGTCAATTGAGCGTCAATATCTTCAGCCAATATAATATTCCATTCAGATGGTGAATAATCTTTTTTTTGAGTTAATCGATATGCTTGATTATTTATTGATTCCTCCATCAGATTTCTAACATATCTTCCATTTCCAAAATTCCTTTCATGACTGGCAGCTTCTAGCTTGCTTCTCAGTACATCTTTTGCAGCTTCATCTAATTCATATCTTTGCGCACTATACATTCCCTGTGCAATCTGCATCAACTGATCTACTTCATAATCGGGAAACTGAATAATATTGGGAATCCTAGATTTTAATCCATCGTTTTTATCTAAGAAATCATCCATCTCTTTACTATATCCAGCTAAAATCACCACAAGTCTATCCCTGTTGTCATCCATCATCTTAACAAGCTCATTTATTGCTTCTATTCCAAAATCTTTTTCTCCTCCTGCTGATAACGAATATGCCTCATCAATAAATAAAACTCCATCTAATGCAGACTCTATTACTTCTCGTGTTTGGGTAGCTGTTTGTCCTACATATCCCGCCACTAGATCAGAGCGTTTTACTTCTACCAACTTATTTGTTTTAAGAATATTCATATTATATAAAATATCTGCAACTATCCTTGCCATTTTTGTCTTTCCTGTACCAGAATTTCCCTTGAACATCATATGTCTCGTCATAGTATTATTACTACCAATATCTTTTTTTTGCTCCTGTACCTTTAATCTAGCTTTCCATTTACGAATCAAGTTTTTTACATCGTCTAATCCAATTACTTCGGAAAAAGCCTCCTCTATGTCAAATATTTTATTAGACTTTATATTATCCTTAGCATATCTTAAGTTAACTCTCTCAAGACCATAACTACTAACATCACTGTGTGGTGTATAGTCCCATTCTTCATCATCAATCTTATCTTTATATTCCTCCACTATAGAATTCGCGTAATTTTTCAATATATCGAAAATTGTTCTAGTTCCAACATCAGAACTAACAAAAGTATCATCATTATCTTCCACAATAGGTTTCTTATTTTCAACATGTTCGAATATAGATCGTCCTAATAAATAAGACTGAGTCACATTTAGATTAGCAAAATACCTTTTTTGACTATCTGACTCTATATATTTTAATCGCAATATACAATTAGCTATATCACTACTATTTAATCCTGACACTTTTATCAATCTTTTTTTTAAAATATCTGAAATACTTGCCTTTTTCCCAGCTACATGGTTACCATAAATTGTTGCCATATCGCCGTCCATCGTCCTAACCGCTTCATCATTTGCCCAATTTACCAAAAATTGATCTTCATTATCAAGTTTGAAGATTACTACATTTTTCGTCCTAGCCGCATCATTTAGGTTTCTCGTTAACATACGCCCTCGCTTCTTATATTCTCCTCCAAAAAATCGAGATATTGGCATAACCAAAGCGGTTTTTATATATTCCGATGACAAGCACTCCCCCACATGAGAATTCCACTGTGTTTCTGTCCATATTACTTTTCTTTTACCAAACATTGGCTGCTTTGGCTGTTTCTCATCTGATTCAGGTTTTGTGGGTGTTCCCGCCCTCTTTAAATTATTTAATTTTAAAGCACTTAAACCATTATTACCGGCACTTTTTTTTATATTATCTATCAGCTCCGCTTTTTCCTCTTTTGACAATCTTCTATTTTCCTTCTCAAATTCCTTAACTTTTTCAAACGACATTTTCGAGAATTCATCATAAGAAAAGGCTGATACATCTTCATCAAGGAATACTATCCTCTCGTATCCTTCATTTATAAGAACCCTATACAAATACTCATCTGCTGTTATTAATTCCAATGTATTCATAATAATTTCTTCACTTGACTTGCATACAAAATATCTAATTCGCGATCCCCCTGAACCAATATCAAATAAATTTGCCATCTTAAACCTCCAGTTATCTTTATGTCATATATTGTATGAAGCATCTTGCCCATTTGGATTTTCCCTAAAAAGCAGATGTTTTTTGTAGTTCTACATTAAAAGGGATGAATGTATATATTAATGTTCACATTCATCCCTTCGTCCTATGGATTACTTTCTTGTAAAGTACCCACTACATCCATTCGAACTTTCGTAAGGATAATAGTATGCCTTATTTCTTGTACACCAGATTTTTCCACTGCTGTCTCCACCAGGTTCAGACCATCCGCAGTCTCCACAACAATACGCACAGCATGTTCCCTCGCTTAATTTTACTTTTTTCTTTTCCTCCATAACTTTTTTCTCCTTTCTCTTGTACTTTATACATAAACAAAGATCTACAAAATCTTTGTACATGTAACATATTCTCTAACATATTTTATCTATAACGCTTATCCCACATTGATATATACTGTTACTTTTAATTAAATACATATAAAATGTTTTTCTCACAACTAATGGAAAAATAACATACTCAAGGCTATTTTCTTGTAATATTTTTCTTGCATAATGAATATCCGCATATGATAACTCATTTACATCTTCTGGATGACTATGTATTATCCCCGCAAACTCAATATCATCTTTTAACCATTGATCTAAAATTGTATTAATTTTTTCTACATTAGGGACATATCTATACTGGTTTATATCTGCATTATCATCATACAAATATTTGCATATTATTCCATTTTTCCTCCCTAACACTCCACCGGTTTCAGGAGGCTGGACTGCAATTGTATCCAATATTTGGTCATATACTTCTTTTGTCATCAAAATATTTTTATTAATCATTCCTCATATCATATTTGTTAATACTATATATTTTCATTTTATGACTTAATTCGTTGCCTGCTTCTAACACTTTATTTATTACCTGTCAAATACATGAAAAAAATATATAAATAATATAATCCATAAATTTCTGAAACTACTCCAGCAAGTCTAATCATGTTACAAATAATCCCATAGAAAAAAGTTTTGATAATTTCTAAAACGGTCGCTCTATTTTTATTTCTAATAAAATTAAACATTGATATACTGACTATTACGCAGGGAAAAATTATAATTCCCTTGGGAGCATCCACAAAAAAATTTACGCATGTTACCCCTATTAATAAATTTTCAATTATAAAGAATATCCACATTAAAACATCTATCAAAAGAACCTTTTGCATACGTTCAAACTTTAAATCCATCCAGGCTCCAACTAAATATTCAGCTCCGAAACAATCTATTAATACATTTCCTAATGAATTGTTTTCTGCATATCCTTGTCTTTTCTCTATATTTTGATAATCACTTTGTTCTTTACTGTAATATGTATATCCATCTGTATCTACTTTACCTATCAATGTATTATTTCGATATACATTTTCTTCCATATCAAAACATCCTATTTCCCTTTTCAAAAAAGGATTAAACGAATCGTATACCTTATTCCCCTCATATGAACATAACTGTTTTCTATCTTCTGCAACCTTATGTTTTTCCGTTTCCTTACTAATGTTAGAGTTCTTGACATCTATTTTATTTTGTTCTACAGGAATCTTAAACAACAACAGTATATGCTCATAACTACAACCATCATCAAAAATACTATACATATATTATAACCTCCTATTTTTAGAACATTTCTTAATCATCACTCCTATCTTCCTCTGAATCAAAGTCACATACAATCTCCGGCTCTGTTTTTCTTGTAATAATCATTGCCCGCAAAAATATAAATATCAACAATGCATTGGTATAATCCGCCACAAGAGAATCACATCTATCATATGGCTTCGTAAATCCAACGCCAATCTGCCATATAGTTAACATTACAAACATAATAGTTACCCAGCGTAAAACATCTGCTCTGCCTATTGAATACTCAGATGTGCATTTTACCGCAACTGCAGAAAAGACAATATTAACTGCAAGGATTCCAGATAAGCTCATAAAAAAAGGATGAAACGATGACATGCTAAAATCCATATATTGCATATATAAGCTATGGAGTTTCAAAGTAAATCCATCTTCCCCCGCCATACCGAGAAGATTAAACACAATACCCCAACAAAAGATTGCTATGATCGCTATCCATATAAATACTAAAATATTATATTTTAGAGAACTTTCTTTTTTAGTAATGCACTGTACAAATGCAGCAATTATTATCGAAAGAAAAATAAACAATATAAATAAATACTGTAATCTGTCTTCAGGCATTTGGAATCTATAGAAATCATTTGTATACTCCGGTTTTTGATACAATGTTAATACATAGATTAATACCATGCTGATAAAGCTTACTAACGCAAGATATCCTTGATAATTTATTTTATTTTCAAATAACGGAAATACAAAAACACCAAGAGCAATCACACTGCCTGCACAGCAAATGATTGCCATATCCGGATGACCTGTGGGAATTGCAATGGCTAACAACGCTGCTACAATTGGTAACACAATGCCTGCGCCTATAATCGTACAGATTCTATACGACGCTGACTTTTTTAACTTTTTTTCATGACTCTTTATGAATTTATCTGCCAACCACTCATATGGGATAAGCATAAGGATGATTCCAAGAACAATACAACCTATGTTTCTATTTATTGCCCACTTGAGAAAATCAGTCTCCACACGCTTCTCTGTAGATTCTAGAATCGGGAGATTACAAAACATCACATATTGACTTGCTATATATACCATCACAGCCAGCGTTCCAATTACAATTGCCGTGATCTTATAAGCTCTCGTTGTTATTTGTTCCTTATTATCCATGCATTTTCTCCTTTGTTTTTATCACTCCAGGTTCTTCCTCAACTCCCCATAATACCTCCGGCTCACTGGAACCTCTATGTTCCCGCACTTTAGAGCTGTGCGGCTTAATTTCGATATATCTGACACGCGAACCATAAAGCTCTGATGCACGCGAACAAATCCATTATCGACCAATTGCTCCTCGATATCGGAAATTTTGGAATAAAATGTCATCTCGCCACATCCCAGATGCAAGACGATCTTCCGCCCTCTGCTCTCTACATATTCGATGGATGCAATCGGGATTGTCCTCATTTTCCGATTGACAATCGCCTCTAAATAATGCTCATTATCCCGTACTGGTTTCACATTATTTCCAACCATATCACACACGTTCTCCTAAAATAATTTTTCTTTTGTAAATTCACCTGCTAATTATCTTATAAATTTTTACTTTTCACATAATAGCACAAACAGATATACATTTTCGTGTTTATGCATAATTGGTATATAATCCGTCAAAATTGGCATTTGTGTTCCATTTTATTCCTCTTTTTTGCTCTGTTTATACACCTGATTGATCCCCGTTGAAGCAAAGCCTGACATAATTCCAACCGAAATCGCTGTAATGATATCTTCTGCCGGAAAATTCTTCATGATATACAAGGCAGGCACCGCAACAATCCCTCCCACGATACCAACAATCACCGGAATCGCCTTATCGCTGATCTTCTTGCTCGCCTTACACCCGATTCCAACCAGATAACAGATAATCACAATCGGCAGCACTGTTACATAACTTGAAATATCCATTCGTTCTCCACAAACCTTCTCTTATACTATATCTATGTCGTAACGATTCATATTGACAGCAAAACGACCCACAAATGATATATTTTCTTATGTAACTGCGGAAAATATATTTGACGCTCATTTCGGACAACTATATAATGAACTTGATTTTAGAAACACAATGAGCAACACCATAGAAATATAAATCTGCAATTTGCACATTTATAAAAAGGAGATTATAAAAATGATACAAATAGATTTGATTACCGGATTCTTAGGCTCCGGCAAAACAACCTTCATAAAAAAATACGCCACCTACCTGATACAGCAGGGAATGAATATAGGCATCCTCGAAAATGATTTTGGAGCAGTCAATGTCGATGCCATGCTGTTGCAGGATATCTTAGGCGATCACTGCACATTGGAAATGGTTGCAGGTGGCTGTGATGCCGACTGCCACCGCCGCCGGTTCAAGACAAAGCTGATTGCTATGGGCATGTGCGGCTATGATCGTGTCCTCGTAGAGCCATCCGGGATCTTCGATATGGATGAATTTTTCGATGCACTGCACGAATCCCCCCTCGACCGCTGGTATGAAATTGGAAATGTAATCACGATCGTAGATGCCGATCTGGAACAGACATTATCTGAGTCTTCCCGCTATCTGCTTGCGTCACAAGTGGCACAGGCAGGTGCCCTTTTATACAGTCATGTCCAGGAAGTAAGTGAAGTGAAACTTTCCTCTACCAAAAACTATGTAGACCAATCCTTTGAGATTCTCCACACTGAAAAGAAACCGGTTCCTTCTGTTACGATAGAAAAAAACTGGGATGATCTGACCGATGCAGATTATAAAGCGATCCTTTCATCTGGCTATCATTCCGCAGATTACACCAAACTATGGTTTGATGATAAGAAAACATACGACAGCTTATACTTTATGAATATGGATTTCACAGAAGATTTTCTGAAAGAATCCTGTACCAAAATCTTAAATGATCCTGCATGTGGAAAAGTATTCCGAATCAAAGGATTTCAGAAGCTCTCTGATGGTTCGTGGATTTCCCTCAACGTTACGCATCAAAAAACAGAAATTCAGCCAATCCCGAATGGTCAGGCAATCCTAATCGTCATTGGAGAAGGACTGAACCAGGCAGCCATTGAAAGGTATTGGGGAAAATCCAATATCTAATTCTGCGCACTTTTTGCGCACCTAGGCGATTTTTCAACCATTAAAAAACGGCGGAAACCCTTGATTCTACGTGGTTTCCGCCAAATAAAAAAGATGCCCAGAGCCGGAATCGAACCAGCGAC
>OGES01002502.1_pt1 | contig 12223 bp, 9 predicted proteins | sample 1570711 | NCBI WGS metagenome assembly OGES01 (sample SAMEA2582133, study PRJEB24529) | metagenome | biome: Human gut stool | place: China | collected 2011 | reverse complement strand
GGATATCGCCCAATTCTATTTCGTGGTCGGTAAAAAATACACGCCAGAACAATTGGATAAAATCGAGAAATCAATAAACGTCCCCATTAAAAGAGCCATCCAGAAGAAATATTATACCCCCGAGAAAAAAGCCATTCTTGACACTTTGAGGGCGCAAAAGAAAGTACCTGAGTTTCGGGCCATCGCGGAAAAGATCAAATCGGACATCAATTTCGAATGGGAAAACAACACGGACAAGCTCTACATGGATGATGAAAAAAGAAAGGCATACACCACGATAGGCGGGGTACACCATTTGGATAAAGAGTACACGGTTTTCGGAGAACTGATCGAAGGTTTCGATGTACTGGATAAAATTGCCGCTCTTCCCACGGACAGGCAGGACCGCCCGTTCAAAGACGTCAGAATAATCAGTGTAAAAATAATAAAATAACATGATACCACGCAAATACTCCTTATTATGGAGGAATATCATCTGGGCTGGAGTAATCTTTTTCTTATGCGCTATTCCATCCGACTCGATTCCTGATCCGCAATTAAATATCCCCCACCTTGACAAGGTGGTACACTTCGGAATGTTCTTTATCATGTCAATATTCCTGTGCAGCGAACTCCGCTATCAGACTCGATTGTCTCTACAAAAAATTTATCTGATCGCCATCGGGTTCAGTTTCATCTATGGAGGACTTATCGAAGTTCTGCAATTCAAATATTTCAACCGGGGCGGAGACTGGTGGGATCTGTTTGCCGACGTTCTCGGGGGAGTGGTGGGTTGCCTGCTATACCTCACGGCGAAAAAACAGAAAGACAAACTTGTTGATTATCTATACAAGAAACTAAAAAGCCGGAAAGAAGTATAACTACTCCGGGGAAAATCTCGTTCACTAAAATGGAATATAAAGATTCATAAATATGAAAACAATTACATTTAGAAACGGGGACCCCATGCCCCTCTTCGGGTTAGGAACTTATCAATCCAAAGCAAACGAACTACACGATGCCATCATTAGTGCGCTGAAAGACGGGTACAGGTTGATTGACTGTGCCGCCTATTATAAAAATGAAGAAATCATCGGGGCTGCCCTGCAAGAAACATTCACGTCCGGACTCGTGAAACGGGAAGAACTTTTCATTACCTCCAAATTATGGCATAATAACCACGCCCCGGAACACGTGGAAGAGGCTCTTCGAAAGACGTTGCTCGATCTCCGGCTAGACTACCTGGACCTATACTTGATTCATTGGCCGATAGCGCTGAAACACGACATCGAATACCCGCAACAAGCATCCGACTTACTTTCCCTCGAAGAATGTCCCCTTACGGAGACTTGGAAAGCGATGGAACAAATGCAGGCAAAAGGGCTATGCAAACATATCGGGGTTTCGAATTTCAGCATCCCGAAATTGAAAGAACTGATCGCCGTGGCAAAAAATAAACCCGAAATGAACCAGGTAGAGATGCATCCTTACTTGCAACAAAATGAATTATTTCAATTCTGTCAGTCTGAAGGAATTTACTTGACGGCTTATTCCCCTCTCGGACGTAATTTACCCATCAAAAACAAACCCGGCCTGACCAATGAACCGATTATTATCAATTTAGCAAAAAATATAATTGCACACCGGCACAAATTATCATTGCTTGGGGGGTACAACGAGGAATCGTGATTATCCCAAAATCAGTTCACCCGGGGCGAATCAAAGAAAACATTAAATCACTGGACATCAATATTTCACCAGAGGATATAACCAAAATTGCCACCCTTGACTCACACACCCGGATGACCGACGGCTCGGCTTGGATTTTCCCCGACGGACCGTACACGATGAAAAATATTTGGGATGAAAAATGAAGTTCTCGAAAGAATTGAAATGTATGAGACTTTTTGTGTAATTCTGGAAAACTTTCGTTAGTGCCTTATACAAAGGACTTTGGGAGAATTACCCATTTTTGAGGTAATGACTTGGCAACTGTGCAATCTGCTGCGTTCTACCTTGAATTGCTTACAAGGAACTCTTATTTTGTTGCAAAGATACGAATTTTACTTATATATAAAAAGCACTGTACTATTTATTATGTCCCTTAGATAGTACAGCACTTGAATATTTGTCTAATTTCTTTTGATATAGAAAAAATGTTTTAAAGGCTATTCTTTGTGATAAGAAACCATATCTCCCTTATCATTTCGATACATCTCTATATAATCCAAACAACTTGGCTTTAATGCGCCATTAAAGTGGAAAACAAATGTTCTTCTTCCATCATTTGATTCACAACGTAGAGTTGATTCATCTTGTTTTGTTACACGTCCTACAACAAGAGGATTGTATGGTGGTATCATAAATTCAAACGTGCCCTTGCTAAATTTGTAGTAGATGTCTCGTTGGGTTGGACTATCTATAGTTTTTTCTCCATTTCTCCATAAACAGTTTCTTGGTGAACTAAAGTGATTATAATCTTGCCCTGAACCGATTTTATGTGCTCTTATAAAATAGCTCTTCACATAACTACCATAATCAGAACACATTTGAATATTCATTTTATAACCATTAATACCATAATCCCGTTCTTCTACTCCATAGTGTCCTTCTCCATATTTTACCATGTATGAAAACACCTTATCAGCAACATTGAAGTTTCTTGATGGGATCTTATCAATAAGACCTTCCGAGAAGTAATCTAATTCAAAGTCAATCTGATAAGAACCTTTCAGATAAAGATATGCTGCAAGATAAATAGCTTCTGCTTCAAGGTCTTTTGTATTAAGAGGCATGTGTTTTTTCAGGTCTGTTACACTTTCCTTTACATATTGTTCTATAGGGTCCATAGATGGAGCTTCTGATTGCAGAACTGACTTTATCGTAGATTCAGACTTACAATTGTTTACACTTGAAGATGATTGTGAACTCACATTTTTATCTTCCTTTTTACCGAATAAAAATTCAAAAAAATCCATGTTATTTGTATGATTTAAAGTTTAACACTCTTTTTCTTGTTTCTTTGTAATTGTACCTACATTCATATTGTAATATCTTAAATAAAGATTCAATATTACGACTTGTTAATTTGCCATCCTCCGCACAGATTCCTGTATAAAACAACAAAGCTATTGATTTTGCCTGCTCGTGTTTTGCTGATACAATTTCATTATATGTTTTTTCTTCAATATCAACATATCCTCCCGTATCATTAGGTTTAATAGATGCGTGTTGATAATAGGTAAGTGATTTCATATTATACTTCCATCCCGAAGATATTGATATTTGGGTTGCTAATTCATTACAATAATGCGCATAGTACATATCAGAAATGTACAACAAGTCAGGATTGATATTTATTGGAATTATATACCTTGCCATAGAATCCATAGCAATAGATGCCCTATTTACATAAGCTTCCTGTTGAAAGATTTCATCATTTGTTGTACAGGCTAATTTTGTCAAATATAGATAATCATATGAATAAATCTTTCTATATAGTTCCATATGGTTTTTAGGGCACATCAATAGTAATAATCTAAAAGTATTTGCTGCCCCAGCTAATCCATAATCACTATTCCAATATCGATTCGGGAACATTGCAAGTTGATTTATACTTCGATAAAGATAATTTAGCCCTTCTTCGAACTTTTGCCCATACATATACATACCTGCTATATCAGCAAGTATATATGGATGCTCTGTATCTTTAAATTCAAATATGATAGAATTTAATACAAAAGTAGGAATTTCATATAATGCTAATGAAATTCCCCTTGTACGCCAAGGAGAATTTAAATCTTTGAATTTAGGCTTGTCATTTTGTGCATTTTGAACTTTGAGGACATAATTATCCACAAACGAATCATCTATGCACAAACTTCTATCAATCATAGTAATTTCAGACATTTCATAATTCTTACATTTATTGTGTAGATACAGTCCCAACTCTTTAAGTAAAGATATGATATACTCATTGTGTATTTTATTCACATAAAAATCAAACATCATAGGAAAGAGCCAATTGCCCTTTTTCTCTTGAAAACAAATGGGATGTTCATGTGCAAATTGACTGAACGATTTTGGGTCAGCAGACTCAATTTTCTCAAGGAGAGTTTTGATGTAATAATTATCTTCCATACAAAAAACTTAATTATCAATGTTATGATAGATTTTCTCCCTGTAATGTTATCAACCGCTTCTTAACAGTCCCGTTCTTACAGGATTTTACTATAGAAATTATGACTTCATCCATACGTGGCACTTCCAATTTTCTGTATTCATTTGTATCATCACAGAAAACCACAAGATACATCTTTTCGATAATTATGTCATAATTTCTTTCGAGAATATAGCGATATAGGTTCTGTTGAATACAATAATGCCAATATGGCGTATCCTCAATTTGATTGAGTTCACCTAACCCTTTCTCGCCATAGTTGTTTACCGCAATCGGTTTACCCCAAAAATCGACAATGCGATGACTACGTTTCCAATCATATATGTCAAAAACATCTCCACGTTTATGTATCATATCTATTGTACCAGCAATTTTTAGTTCGTCATCATATATAGCCCATTCTGTTCTAAACGGTTTAAATTTGTGGTTTTCGAGAAACTCTATGAATTGCATATATTCAAGTTCAAGAGAAATTTGTTCTTCTATGTGAACATATTTTCCGTCATATTTGAAAGAGAATTCTTGTTGATATGGAAGTCCCTTATAATAGTTTTCTATTTGTTGGTGCATAAAAGTTCCGACATCACGTGAACACGCACCTTTTGAATCCCATTCTTCAAGAATCTGTCCTTGTGATATATTTCGTTGATTAGCTTTATATTCTGACCAATAGTATGAATCAAATGGCTTAAAGAAACAAGATATCACACTGCTGACAGGAATAAATTGTTCCTGTCCATCATATAGATAAATATGTTCTTGTGGATAGAATTGAATATGAACGTCTTTTTCGCAAAAAACAGGTTCTCCTATTTTATAGTTTACTTTTCTATTTGAAGAAAACACCAATGGTTTCATTCTCTTGGCACAAACCCTTTCTTTTTCCGTTTGTGTTATGTCTGCAATTTCAAGTTTCTCATTGTCAACAATACCAAATTCATGGTTCAAGTATTTCTCGCGAGTATTTTCACTTGCCATAACTTTGGCTTCGATTTCTGTCCATCGTTCAATTTCCTTTGGAGTAGAACATGAGAGAAAATCGATTGGTAAAACCATAGAGGGTTGTATATAATGAAGAACTTGTGCTATAAAAGCCGCACATCCCTTAGGATTGGAAAAAACTTGATATTCAGTAAAACGAATAACAATCCATCCGATATTATTCAGAAGTGCATCACGAAAATCATCTCCACATCCTATATAATGTATAGGTTTTCGTGTAAATGCAGCATATGGTTCGTCTATTTCAATGTCTATTCTTATAGATGGGTGCTTTTTGCATATAATCGCTATATCTGGTTCAAAAGGCCTGTTATCTTCTACAGGAAGTATATTGCAATCACCGAGTATAAGTAAATCACATCCCCTGAAAGTATCTTGTAGATAATTTTGGAATTTAGCTTCACTGAACCCTCTTCTTGCTATAGCTTTTCTTCTGTATGGAAAAACAATACAGCCATCTTCAGGATATTTAGTTACTGGATATTTCCAGTTACTCTTATCTTGGACAACTGATGGCATCAAATAATCAACATATTGAACATCAAAATCATCAACCACTCCAACAGCATAATCACTTTCTATTTTTTTCTCTGTTTTGCAAATGACATCTATCAATTCTTTATCTACGCTTTTAGACAAAGCAAAATCTTTAACCTTCTTGACTTTTTCTTTTGCCGTCTCAATATCAGCAGACTTTAATGCATTAGAAATAGAATTGATTTCATCTTTTATTTGTTTTTGTTGCTGCACTTCTATGTTCTTTTTATCAATGAGTTTTTGCATCTCTTCCCGAGAAAACTCTTTCATTAAAGAAATATAAACAATACAGGGCTTTTGATGCTTAAATTTCTGTATTACAGATTCGCATCTTTTTACAAACAAGTCTTGTGTTGTTACTCCATCAATAATAACAACATAGTTTGAAGATAATTCATCTATATGATGGAGAGCACATGATTGAAATCCAAGTACAGCCAAATCAAGAGTTAAAAACTGAACTTGAAGATTTTCATCGAATTCAGCCCCATATGCGATTACTTGCACAGGGACACCCAATGATTTTATAAAGTTACTAATCTCTATGTTGATATAAGAAGGGGTATTTATTTTTCCCTCCTTATATTTATCTATATTAATGTTATTCTCTTGCGTCTGTTTAAAATGAGTGTAATCTAAATCGGTTGCAGTGCAAAAACTTGAAAAAAAGAATTGCCATATGCGATATTCTCCTTGTATGATATTTCCTTTATAGTCGGTTTTTTGAAAATTCATGTTATAAAAATAGCAACCAGAATGTGGCGTTGTAGATTTTTTGCTACGACATAACTTACTAAAAGCTATTTGTGCCTTTTCCCATTCTTCGGTACTTAAAAACTCTTTTTGCCGCCTATCGAAATCTATTATTTCCGTAATATTACTTATTATTATTGATTTGTTTGCAGAAGGATGTTCTTTTTGCCAACAAGTAAGTCCATCTGAATAGTTGGCTTTAATCATATTATATTCAGTTGATACCTGCTTTTCTCGTTGTATTCTTTCCAATTCGAGCTTTTCTCTCTTTTCCCATTCAACTTTAGGGAATGAGAGGAATTTATTTATATCTTGTTTTGTAAGATTGTTTTCAGACTGGAATATTCGTAATTCTTTTCGAAAGAAAGAGTATGCATTAGGATATATATCTTTTTGATGCTTAAATTTCTTTATTAAACGCTTGGTTGATAAATTTGATATAAATATAAAAGCTATAAGAATGGCTATTAAAATTCCTATAATTATGCATACGACTTTAAAACCTTGAGTAAGTCCCCAAGTTATAAGTGCTAGTAGGGCATATCCAATACAACCCCATTTTTTTTCTGAATCCATAATTCTTACTTATAAATATATAAAGCGTGAACTGCACAGCCACGTCTTTATTTGGAGGTCGTAGGAAACCTTGCATACAGATGTAGTAATAGCAGCCCACGCTATAGCGTGAGAACCACTATGCCATCTGAGTATGCAATTTGAAAATTTCCTACGTTTCCAAATACTTGATGCGCATAACGCTTCTTTCTTATCTAATATGTTTTGGAAAGAGTTACCTCAATCCGATACAAAGGTAAGAAAAATCCGTGATCTGCCATTCAAACATCACGGATTTTTTTGATTTACAGTTTCATACTCCTATTCTGTCTTGGTTTCGGTATTCCGATAGCTTCTCTAAACTCATTCATTTTCTTTCTGAACCAGTTCACGTGTGAAACCCCGTCTATCTTGAAATCGAATCTACCGTTTTCGTCCTGTCTGATGGAACAGACGGAGTGTCGGGTATCAAAACTTCGGTTAAATTCGGAAGAATAGAGTTCGCCTTTTATCCCGACCTCCTTGAACTCGCACAGTCTTCTGATTATTCCGTCATTGAACCCCAATCGGTCACGCAGGAAGTTTATTACAGGCATCAGCTTCTCCACATACGGGAAATAGCGTCTGACAAAATCCGTAAACTCCGACAGCTTGCGGTGCTGTTGCTCGTAAGCGTTTCTTATCTCCTGTATCTGTTCGGCTTGTTGCCGTTCCCGTTGTCGGGCTTCGTCTTCAAGTTCAAGGATGCGGTCTTGCAAGTCCTCGTTCCTGCGTTCCAACGATTTCATTCTTCCACTTCCGAAAAGAGAACCCACACTGCTTGCAAGGGCGGTTGCCGTATCGGTGGCTGCGCTTTTGAGCTTGTCGGTGCGGATTTCCGCTTTTACCTGTTTCAGTTCCTCCTGCGCCTCGGCTTTCTTCTCCTGTAACAGTCTGGTTTCGGTTTCAAGGGTTTCATTTTTCTTTTTCAAGTCCCGATAATACTGCATGGTGGTAGTGTGCCGTGCTTCCGAGCCCCGTACCCCACGTTGCAATCCGTATTTCGTCATCACCCTTGCGTAATTGTCGTGGTAGGCAATCAAGGTCTGGCGGTTGAACAGGTCATCGGCACACAAACGGACGGAATTTGTTTTCTTGCGGTACTTGCGCTTACCGTCCGTCTGTTCTTTCTTGGCTTTGCGCCTTTCACCCGTCACGATAGGAACAACGGCTGCGTGGATGTGCGGAGTCTTCTCGTCCATGTGCAGATGGGCGGCAACCACATTGTCTTTGCCGAATGTGGCTTGCAGCCATTGGATGCTGTCGTTGCACCATTCATCGAGTTCTCCTTTTTCCTGTATGTTCATCATGTCCTCGTGCGTACCCGACAAGACCACCCGGACAACACGGACTTGGTCGTGTGTGATTTTCCGTCTGATGCCTGCCGTGTTCAGCCTGTGGGCAATCGCTTCATCCCTGCCGTGAACGCCATCGGGGTATTCGACAAGCACCCTGTTCAGATGTGTTCTTGTCGGGTCTGCGTTTTTAGGTATTATCTTTCTCTCTATATGGTCGGACTGCGTGGTGTCCGATGTACCCTTTGCCTTCTTAATGTCCAATGAAAAATATCCCATATCATTACTGTTTTTGCGGTTATCGTTATGTTTCTTCTCTCTGCCTGTGGCATCGGCTCACAGGGTTTATTATGCAAATGAACCATTGCAGCACTCGGCATAATCCAAACGAGTTTGGCTTCTGCTCTCGTTTGCACAAGGTTTCCAAAGGGATTTCCCTTTGGCTCGATAGGGTGTTTTTAGCGTTACGGAGTAATGCGTGAAGAAAACGCCCTATTGAGCTATGGTATTTCTGTCTAAATACCTTTGGGAAAGCGAACGTGCATATTACAGATGAAATCCCCCTTTCTTTTTCGGTGGCTGCATCATCCGCCTTGCGGATTGGACTTGCTTCTTCTCCTTTATCGGCTCTGCCGATTGGGACAAGGGCTTACCGCACAGGTAGTCGTTCAAGTCCTTATACTCACGATAGTACATTGACTTGTCAAGCAGGCGTTCCCCAAACTTCTCTTTCAGTTTCGTGCAGGTGTTCCGTCCTGCCGTGTCGTTGTCAAGGAAACAGCCGACTTGGGTGTAGGTCTCCAATATGCTTTCCGCTTTTGCAAGATTGGAAACGGAGTTCAATATGATATAGTCCTGTGTGTCCAATCGCGGGTGTTGCGGATTGTTTTCTACTCGGATGGTAAGGAATGAAAGGTAATCCATGACCCCCTCAAACAGGTAACACATACATCGTTGTCCGCCCTGCTGTCGGATATGGGTGATGTCTTTCGGGGCGACACATCCCTTGAAGTATCTGTTGCGCACTTCATATCCTCCTGCCATGTTCGGAAAGCCGATGGCAAAATAGGGTTTGTCGGCATTCATAAACCGAAGCTCCCTGCATTCTCTTTTGGCAAGTCCGATGTTTATTCCCCTTTCTTGCAGATAGGCGATAAGAGCAGGAGAGGACAACTCACCAACCCTTAATCCCTGATAAGGCTGATTGTCGGAATGCTGTCTGCCAAAAGAGAACGATGCAGGGCGGATGTATGCTGTCCGCTCCTCTATGCGTTTCAGCAGATAGGCTACATCTTCCGAACGGTAGAGTTCCGCTGCCAATGCAATGATATTACCGCCTTTGCCGATGCCGAAGTCGTACCATTTTTCAAGCTCGGTGTTTACCTTGAACGATGCGTCCGTTTCTTCCCGTAACGGTGATTTGTACCACAGGTTCCTGCCTTGTTGCTTTACAGGCGTATAGCCCAGACTTTGCAGATAGTCTGCCAGTTTGATTTGCTTTACATCTTGGATTGTCATATTACATATGGTTTTGAAGTTGATGAAAATTTGTTGATTTGATGAATTGTCAATGTAATATATTTATATACAGCCTCGTAACCTCTCAACATCTTCTCAACAAACCACTCGCCAAAAGAAAAATCAACAAACGGGTGTCGGTGGTCTCTCAACTTCTCTTTTGGCTTGTTGAGATTTTGTTGAGAATGTATATCGTTTATTGTCAGTGTATTTATACCCATATTCAACAATTCAACAGAAAAATGATAGTATTACAGGGATTCGAGTTGCTCCCTTGTGACGGTGTAGAAGCGTCCCACCCTCTTTATCGGCTCATAGTGACAACTTCTGTTGTAATTGCCCTGATAAGTGGTGTAGGTAAGCCCGTTTGGTGCAGGTGTTAGTTTCCAGCACTCCTGCACCACCTTACGCACTTGGTGCTTTTCCGCCTTTACCTGCGAGTGCACCAGCAGTACGACAAGGTCGTTAAGGCAGAATGAAACGCTATCCACATCCATTGCAACCATAATGTCAAGCAGCAGTTCCGACATCTCTATCTCCAGCCGATTGCGGTTGCTACGGATAATCTTCTGCAAGGCTTCTGTATGCAGCAATGTGGGGTTGAACCACATCCGGCTTTCCTTATTGGTGGATAGCTGTCTGTGTTGCAGGAAATGAAGAAAGGCGGGTATCTCCGCTTTCAGCTTTTGCAGGAAGTCGGTATCATCAGACTGCAAGCGGTCTATCTTGCGTACCCAATAGCGTGTTTCCCCTGCATCAATGATTACAGGCAAGTACTCGTTGTTGGAGCATAGCACGAACTTGGCAAAGAACGCTATCTCGTCACGGTCTTTGCCTTTGGCTTCCACCTTGTAGGAAAGTGTGGTGCTGAGGTTCTTCAACCGCTCGCTGTCCTCCCTGCGGTTGAGCAATACCTCGTCCACCACGATGAGCAGTTTTCCTGCCCAGTCGGAATTGAACTGGCTGCGGAAGTCCTCGTTGGTATTGAAAGTGACATTGTTTTGAAACACAGCTTTCAGGAAGTTCAGGAATGTACTCTTGCCCGTGTTGCGTTCTTCTGATACCAACAGCAGGATAGGCAGTTTCTGCACGGGTTGCAGGTAGAGCAATTGAAGATAGTCCATGCCCAATTCATACTGTTCACCGAAGATATGGCGCACCAATGACCGGATACAGGGAAACTCGCCTTGTTGCGGACGGTGTCCTATCGGCTCGTAGAGGTTCAGGAACTTGTCCACCACGGGACGGTAGTCCACATGGTCGGGGACGGTGCAGAAGCCGTCGTACTTCGGCACGGTGGCGAGATAGTCCTTGCCGTAGTCCTGCCGCAGTGTTTCGTTGTTCCACACGATGCGCTTCTTCACATAGCCTCCGTTCAGACGGGGCTGGTTCACTAACTTGTAGAGGGTAGTACCCACACGGATAAACTCCTCATTTTCAAAGTTGCCTTGTTTCATTAGCACTTCATTTTTTTGTTTAATCAGTGCAAAACTCGGCAATTAGCGCAGAACGGATTAACAACTCACGCATACCTCACGTAAGATTTTCTTGGATTTGGCTTTATGACATACAACAAAAGCCCGAAGAAATGCCATTCTAATGGATTTTTCTTCGGGTTTGTCGTAATCGTACGTATGAATGGCAATACACCTATTCACATACTCGTATAAATACATTGTTGGCAATGGGAATACGCATAGGTCTCACTACTTCATGTCGTCATATCATTAGAACTTATGCCTGATAATTAGACATATCCCAACCATTTATACCCAGCGAAAAGAAGATATTTGTTTTCTCTTTTCGCAAGTACAGCCTTTTAAATATGGCATTGCGCACCTGTTCCGCACCGAAGCTGTCAATGCGGAAAGCAAGTGCGACTATCATCGGAAAGCTGAACACATCGGCATGATACCCGTTCTCCTGCCGAACATACTTCTGTACCTCGTATTCTTTTAATGCTCCACTGTTATAGATGTTTCTGATGGCAGAACGAAGTGTCGGAGCAATTACTCCGAACAGTTCCACCAATTCCGGCTCGCTCATCCAAATGTTTGAGACATTCTCCGGCATGATGATATTGCCGGATTCATTCACTGTTATGCTGTTTCTTCTCATACTCATGACATCGTTATTCCGTTAAACGTCTTACTCAGTTTGTCGCCGAACATGGTCAGGTCGTTGTCGAGCTTCTGCGTGGTTATCTTTGCGTAGAGTTGGGTCGTGACTATATTCGTATGTCCCAACACACGGCTTACGCTTTCAATGGGCATCCCCTTGCTCAAAGCTAATGTTGCGAAGCCATGACGACTGCAATGAAATGATATTGACTTGGTTATGCCACATTCCCTTATCATCCGTTTCA
>OGES01002496.1_pt1 | contig 12237 bp, 11 predicted proteins | sample 1570711 | NCBI WGS metagenome assembly OGES01 (sample SAMEA2582133, study PRJEB24529) | metagenome | biome: Human gut stool | place: China | collected 2011 | reverse complement strand
GGGCGGCGAGGACGCCCCTCCTCTACAACGCCCCAATGATACAGGCCGCTCGGGGTTATCCCGGGCGGCCCGTCAGCATTATTGGGAATTTGCCGTGCGCTCTGCCTTCGCCAGCCTGCGCTCCTCCTTCGTGCGGAAGAAGTGCTCGAAGACCGGGATGAAGAACATGCACACGAACGCCGCCGTGAAGCCGCCGTTATACAGGCAGAAGCCGCCGTGCAGCAGAGGCACGCTCGTGACGAGCGTGAAGTGCAGCATACCGGCGAGGATGCCGAACGGCCAGCCATAGCGGCCGGAGATCGGCGAAAGGCCGTTTGCAAAGCAGAGGCCGACGACGATGGCCTGCGCGTTGATGGCCTGCGTATAGGCCTCGCCGACACAGAACCACTTGCCGAGGAACGACGCGGCAACATAGCCCACCATGATGGGCCAGACATTGCCTGGATGGCTGCCGGAGCAGCAGCAGGCCAGCATGCAGAAGATGCAGCCGAACGTCACGGCGTTGAACGTCGCGCCGACCAGATTATAATACAGCACGATGAACAGGCCGTAGACGCCGACGTTCATCAGGAAGGCGGCATTGCCGTACTTCTGCGAGAAGTCGACGCTGTAGCCGGGGTCGCGGAGCAGACGCCAGTAGTCCTTCGGGCGGCAGCCCAGCACGAGCGCGCCGACAATGCACAGGCCGAACACGCCGAAGCAGAACACATTGGCCACATTCCAGCTCGAGACGCCGAGATCGGTGCTCGCGCCGCCGGGCAGCGTGCCGCCGAGCGCCTGATAGAGCAGGGCGCGGACGAAGAAGGCCGTCAGGCCGACGGGCACCGCGGCGGAATAGAGGTCATAGCCCTTGTGCATTTTCGGCGAGTGGACCAGCCCGGCGGGCAGGCAGAAGCCGATGAACAGGCCGATGGCGACCGCCAGCAGGATGCCCTGCCAGCGGAAGCCGACGACATCCGCATGGGGATAGCGGATCATCAGGTCCGTGAACAGCGGGCAGATGCCGGTCGTGAAGACCATGGCGTTGATCTGGTTCGCGGGATTTTCGCGCTTGACCAGGCAGTACAGCAGCACGCCAAGGAAGCCGAACCAGAGGTTCAGGATGTTGACGCCCCAGAAGCAGAACCCGGCCGTCAGCAGGAAGGCGAGGCACGACGTGGCGTTGACCTTGACCTTCGGGAGGCTGTAGAGGGCCGTGAGGACGAGGCAGACGAGGCCCGCGTTCAGGAACGTTCCGGCGTAGCCGCCGTTATCAAAATAGTTGGTCGAGACCTTCGAGGACTCCGTCATGATGCGGCGCAGACCGGTGAACATCTCCGCGCGGTCCGGCGCGATGAAGGCGGAGCATAAGAAGGCGAAGGTAAATGCGGCGAACAGAAGCCTGAGGAAGCTGCTCGCCGAAAGCTGCTTCAGCTTATGCATGATTCTCTCTCAACTTTCCCGTCCGAAAATCAGACGCGCTCGGCAGCTTCGATGACATGCTTCATGAGGACGGACGTCGTCACGCTGCCCACACCGCCGGGGACGGGGGTGATGGCCTCGATGCGGCGGTAGAGGTTGCGGCGCATCCAGTCGGGTGAGCCCATGAAGACTTTGGGATTGCCGCCGTTGCCGAAGTACCAGATGCGGGCGTGTTCGAGGAAACTGTCTACAATACGGGTGACACGGATGTTACGACTGTATGACTGTCCGGGGATGAGGCAACAGATACCACGGACGATAAGGTCGATTTGTACACCGTGTTCGGAGGCTTCGTAGAGGCGGTCTATCATGGTAGGGTCTTGGAGGGCGTTCATTTTTAGGATGATGCGTCCTTGCTTGCCTTCGTCTGCGAGGGATATTTCGCGGTCGATCAGGCGGTTCAATTCGGGGATGAGGTTGAAACGGGCTACCAAAAGGGTGGTGAACTTCGGGTCTTCTTTTCCTTGCAGGGTACGGAAGAGGTTATAGAGGTCGGCCACTATTTCTTTGCGACAGGTGAAAAGACCGCAATCGGCGTAAAGGGTGGCGGTTTTTTCGTTAAAGTTGCCGGTGCTGATGTAGGCGTAGCTGGGGATTTTCTCACCGTTTAATCCGCGACGACGGATCAGGGCTACTTTGGCGTGCACTTTCAAACCAGGGATGCTGTAGATTATCTTGATACCGGCGGCTTGCATCATTTCGGCGGTGGCAAGGTTGTTTTCTTCATCAAAGCGGGCTTTCAGTTCCACAAATACGGTGACTTTCTTGCCGTTTTGGGCGGCGGCTATCAGGGTGTTGATGACGGCGGAGTTTTCCGCTACGCGGTATTGAGTTACCATGATTTCACGGGTTTCCGGGTTGTGCACGGCTTCATATAGAAAGTGGATAAAGTGCTCGAAAGAGTGATAAGGGTAATATAATAACAGGTCCTTTTTGGCGACGTAATTGAAAATGGATTCTTTCTCATCGAGGACGGTCAGCTTCATCGGCTTCGGTTTTTCGAGGCTATGAAGGGATTTGTTCGGGTTGGGAAGATGACGCAGGTCTTCGAGGTTCAAATGCTTATCACCGGGGACAAGTTCGTCACGCTGAATACGGAAGGCATCCACAAGGAAGTCCAGGAATTCAGAAGGCATAGCACGGTCGTAGACGAAACGGCAGACGTCACCGATCTTGCGTTTCTTCACTTTCTTCTTGAGTTGGGCGACGAGGTCGGCACTGCTGGCGGTGTCGTCAATCAATATATCAGCATCACGGGAGATTTTGATGCAGTAGCTGGAGTCGACATCGTAGCCGGGGAAGATCAGGTTGAGGTTTGCCTTGATGATGTCTTCGGTAAACATCAAATAATGATTTTTCTCGCGAGACGGAAGTTCGATGAAGCGGGGCACTTTGGCGTAGGGTTGTTTCATCACAAAGTAAAGGGGTTGTCGGAGGTCTGTTACATTTGGCCTTGCTGCTTCCATACCTACTTTTATACCTTCTCCGTCATTTCTTTCATTTATGCACTCTCCGGTATATTTTTCTATATTTTCTTTAGGTTCTTCTCCTTTGTTTTTTTCTTCTTTCTTCGGATAGACTCGTATTGCCAGGTAAAGACGGTTATCCCGCAGGAAGGAGACAATTTTATCTTTGGATACAGGCACAGGTTGCAGGTAGGGAAAGATTTCCTCCCGGAAAAAGTCTTTGATAAACTGTTGGTGGAACGGTTCTACATGGTTGTCCTGATAAAAGATGATATGATTTTTGCGCAGGGCAGGCAGTATTTTTTGTTCATAGATGCGTACACGGTCATCCAGCTGGCGGGTGACTTCTTTATTTATTTCCTCTACCAGTTCGCGGGCTGACTGTACGGTTTCTTCATCGCTTTCCGTAGCGCCGGAAGCAACAGCTTTATGGTCGGCTACACGGATTTTGTAAAACTCTTCGAGGTTGGAAGAGTAGATAGAGATGAAGTTGATACGTTCGTAAAGCGGCAGACGCTCGTCCAGAGCCTCCAACAATACGCGATAATTGAATGAGAGCCAACTTATATCTCGCTTGAAATAATTATATTTGCTTTCCATGTGCTTTAAGATTTTTCCAAATATAGTATCTTTGTGGGATTAAACAAAGAATTTTATGACAAGAATTGGATTATTATCTGATACTCACGCTTACTGGGATGAGAAATACCTGGAATATTTTGAATCGTGCGACGAAATCTGGCACGCCGGAGACATCGGTTCACTGGAAGTAGCGGAAAAGTTAGCCGCATTCCGTCCATTCCGGGCGGTGTACGGAAACATTGACGGACAGGAAATCAGAAAACTGTATCCTCAAATAAATCGTTTCACGGTGGATGGTGCGGAAGTACTGATAAAACATATCGGCGGTTATCCGGGAAAGTACGATCCTTCCATCATTGGTAGCCTGATGACGCGACCGCCCAAGCTTTTTATCAGCGGACATTCGCATATATTAAAGGTGAAGTATGATAAAACGCTGGATATGTTACATATCAATCCGGGAGCTGCAGGTATGTCTGGTTTCCATAAGGTGCGGACTTTGGTGCGTTTTGTTATCAATCAAGGGGCGTTTCAAGACTTGGAAGTTATCGAACTGGCGGACAAATAAAATAAATGTCCCCGCCTGACTGAAAAATTATTTTAAAATTTTGCCACGTCGGAATTCTTTCCGACCTTTGCACACTGTTAATGAATAACTCAGACGAACATGAAAGGAATTATTCTGGCCGGTGGTAGTGCCACCCGACTTTATCCGCTTTCCAAAGCGATTTCCAAACAAATCATGCCTGTGTATGACAAGCCGATGATTTACTATCCATTGTCGACACTGATGTTGGCAGGAATACGCGAAGTGTTGATTATTTCGACTCCACGTGACTTGCCTATGTTCCGGGATTTGCTGGGAACGGGTGAGGAGCTGGGTATGTCTTTCTCCTATAAAATACAGGAACAACCTAACGGACTGGCACAGGCTTTCGTATTGGGAGCCGATTTCCTGAACGGTGAACCGGGCTGTCTGATTCTTGGGGATAATATGTTTTACGGACAAGGCTTTTCTGCCATGCTCCGCCGGGCTGCCAATATAGAAAAAGGCGCCTGCATCTTCGGCTACTATGTAAAAGACCCGCGCGCTTATGGTGTAGTGGAATTTAACGAACAAGGGAAAGTTATTTCACTGGAAGAAAAACCGGAAATGCCGAAAAGTAATTATGCCGTTCCCGGACTCTATTTCTATGATGCCAGTGTGACGGAAAAAGCAGCAGCTCTTCGTCCTTCAGCACGTGGAGAATATGAGATTACAGACCTGAATCGCCTGTATCTGGAAGAAGGCACATTGAAAGTGGAACTCTTCGGCCGCGGATTCGCATGGCTGGATACGGGTAACTGCGACAGTCTGCTGGAAGCATCCAACTTCGTGGCCACTATTCAGAACCGGCAAGGTTTCTACGTCAGCTGTATTGAAGAAATCGCCTGGCGTCAGGGATGGATTCCGACGGAGCAGTTGCTTCTGTTAGGTCAACAACTCGAAAAGACCGAGTATGGAAAGTATCTTATCGAATTGGCAAAACAATCCTAAAATCAACATAATAGAATAAAATATGAAAACTTATCTAGTGACCGGTGCCGCAGGATTTATCGGGGCAAATTACATCAAATACATCTTGGCCAAACATAACGACATCAAAGTCGTGATATTGGATGCTTTGACGTATGCAGGTAACTTAGGAACGATTGCCAAAGACATCGACAACGAACGCTGCGTCTTTATCAAAGGAGACATTTGCAGCCGTGATGTGGTAGACGGTCTTTTTGCTGAGTATCGTTTTGATTATGTGGTGAATTTCGCTGCCGAAAGTCACGTTGACCGCAGCATTGAAAATCCGCAACTGTTTCTGATTACCAACATTCTCGGAACACAGAACTTATTGGATTGTGCACGCCGCGCATGGGTAATGGGAAAAGATGAACAAGGATACCCTACCTGGAGAAAAGGTGTACGCTATCATCAGGTATCCACCGACGAAGTGTATGGTTCACTAGGAGCCGAAGGGTATTTCACAGAAACAACCCCGCTTTGTCCTCACAGCCCGTACAGTGCCTCTAAGACTAGCGCAGACATGGTAGTGATGGCTTACCATGATACTTATAAAATGCCGGTAACAATTACCCGCTGCTCAAACAACTATGGTCCGTACCATTTCCCGGAGAAATTGATTCCGTTGATTATCAAGAATATCCTCGAAGGAAAACATCTCCCCGTCTACGGTGACGGCAGTAATGTACGCGACTGGCTTTATGTAGAAGATCACTGCAAAGCGATTGATCTCGTTGTACGTGAAGGTAAAGACGGAGAAGTGTACAACGTTGGCGGACATAACGAGAAGACAAACCTCGAAATCGTAAAACTGACTATTTCAACTATCCACCGTCTGATGGCAGAGAATCCCGAATATCGCCAGGTTCTCAAAAAGAAGGTGAAAGACGAAAACGGAAATATTTCGATCGACTGGATCAATGAAGATCTGATTACGTTCGTTAAAGACCGTCTGGGGCATGACCAACGTTACGCCATCGATCCTACAAAGATTACAAATGCTTTAGGATGGTATCCCGAAACAAAATTCGAAGTCGGTATCGTAAAGACAATCGAATGGTACTTAGCCAACCAGGCTTGGGTGGAAGAAGTTACCAGCGGAGATTATCAGGGTTACTACGAAAAGATGTATGGGAAATGATTTTCAACTTACCAACATTCCTATTGCAATAAGAACACCCATAAACAGCATATTACGCGAAGTCTCGCCTAATATGCTGTTTAATTTTTTACCACTATATATTTTCACCATCCGTTTCCAGGTGAGGAAATGAGGAATCAAATAGAGTTGCGGAAGAAGAGCGGCTAAAAAATGACCTTCACGAAGGAAACACAGACAGAGAAAAGAAGCTGTAACACCCAGCATCAAATAAAAATAGCGGCCGAACTTCTCACCGAAACGAACGATTACCGTTCTTTTTCCACTGCGCGCATCCGCTTCCCGGTCACGGTAGTTATTGACTACCAGTAGCGTATCAATCAATAGTCCACAAATCAGAGAGGCGATAGTGACATCCGGCGTCCATGTTAACGCTTGCACGTAATATGTTCCGCCAACAGGCACAAATCCAAAGAAGACAATCACCAGTACATCTCCCCAGCCGTTGTAAGAAAGAGGATAAGGGCCGGTGGTATAAAGAAAAGCGAATAATACACAAAGCACTCCTACGACAATCAGTTCCCATCCGGCAAAGCAAAGTAATGTGCAACCGATAAGACAGGCAAGAGCAACCGTAATAATAATCCCGGTTTTCATCGCTTGCGGAGAAATCCATCCCTGTGCACAAGCACGTTCGGGTCCCAGGCGATCTTCCCGATCTGTCCCTTTGAGGAAGTCGAAAAGGTCATTGATGAAATTAGCGGCAATTTGCATCAGACTTGCGAACAGACAGCAGATCAGTGCCGGCAACCAGTGAAAATGCCCGTCCATCGCAGCGAGAGCTGTACCTATCAGAACAGGGGTAACGGCTCCTGTAAGAGTTTTGGGACGTGCAGCTAATATCCATGCTTGTAGCGAGTTACGCTTTACTTCTTCCATACTTTAATATATTATAAAGAGTTTTGACGGACAAAGATACATGATTTTTCGTATCTTTGCACCCCAGAAAACTTCAAACTAAGAGAAGATGAAGAAAATAAATGCTCCTGTGATGGAGAAAATAAATACCCTATTGATGAAAAGAATAAATACCCCATTGATGAAGAAAATAAATATCCCATTGATGAAGAAAACGATTTATCCACTGACGAAGAAAACAATCTACCCTGTTATCCTGTTGACATTGCTTTTGCTTGTTTCCTGCAAGTCGAAAAAGAATATGGTGGCTAGCTTGCCACGCCCTGTCTTACATACTGATTCCATTTATCCGGATACGACTAACGCCATTGCCGGACTGTTCGCTCCCGACCACTCGATACTCAAAGCACTGGCTGTTTCTAAAAACAAAAAGCAACATACAAAGAAAAAGGAGACTGATACCGACGCGGACAAATCCGACCGGATGCTCCGTGGACCCCAAATAACCTCTTCCAGCGTAGATGTGTCATCTGTTTATACAGGAGTGGATCGTGTAGTAAAATACGACTTCACCCACCGCGATGTACCTGAAGCTTTTGAAGGTTTCCGCATCGCTTTCATTTCCGATTTACATTACAAAAGCCTGCTAAAAGAGAAAGGATTGAACGATCTTGTCCGTCTATTGATTGCCCAAAAAGCAGATGTTCTTTTGATGGGTGGTGATTATCAGGAAGGTTGCGAATATGTAGAACCTTTGTTTTCCGCACTGGCACGTGTAAAGACACCGATGGGAACCTATGGAGTGATGGGTAATAATGATTACGAACGTTGCCACGACGATATTGTGAACACAATGAAACATTACGGAATGCGTCCGTTAGAACACGAAGTAGATACACTCCGGAAAGACGGACAGCAAATCATTATCGCCGGAGTGCGCAATCCTTTCGATCTGGGGCGCAACGGAGTATCACCCACTTTGGCACTCTCTCCCAAGGATTTTGTCATCTTGCTGGTTCATACGCCGGATTACATAGAAGATGTTTCAGTAGCCAATACAGACCTCGCTCTCGCAGGACATACACACGGCGGACAAGTCCGTGTATTCGGAGTCGCCCCGGCACTGAACTCACACTACGGCAATCGTTTTATCACCGGACTGGCATATAATACAGCAAAAATTCCTTTGATTATAACAAACGGAATAGGAACTTCAAAGTTACCTATCCGTGTCGGTGCTCCGGCAGAAATCATCGTCATTACTCTTCATCGATTGACGGAGTAAGGTATCGTGACTTGGTACAATAACAAACAAAAATAGCAACATCACACACTTTTCTGATACGACTTTCTGTAACATACCACACTTTTAGGGTACAACTTTTTGTTAAATAGCACACTTTTAGGATACGACTTTTTGTTATTATCCTTTTTAGTGCTTACATTTGTACCTATAAGTAGCTGACAATAAAAGAAAGAAGTATGAGAAGAAATGCAATGCAACAATTGTACGATTGGAAAGAAAAGTCTACACGAAAGCCTTTGATTATTCGCGGAGCCCGTCAGGTAGGAAAGACATGGCTTATGAAAGAGTTTGCGGCTACTGCTTACAAACAGTTTGCCTACATCAACTTCGAAGACAATGAAGTGATGAAAGAGGTTTTTCAAAAAGATTTTGATATCGAACGTATTTTGATGGCTATCCAGTTAGTAACCGGAAAAGTAGTAGATACAGATACCTTAATTCTTTTTGACGAACTTCAGGAAGCCCCACGCGGCTTGACAGCCATGAAATATTTCCTGGAGAAAGCGCCACAGTATCATGTTATTGCAGCTGGTTCTTTACTGGGCATCGCTATGCATCAAAATGACTCTTTCCCGGTGGGAAAAGTCGATTTTATAGACCTATATCCACTTTCTTTTTCCGAGTTTTTAGAAGCTATCGGACAAGAGTCTTTTGTCAGCTTGCTTGCAAAGCAAGATTGGAACCTCATTTCTACCTTCCGTTCTAAATTCACCGACTTCCTTAAACAGTACTATTTCGTAGGAGGAATGCCCGAAGTAGTCAATGCATTTATTGAGCATAAAGACTATACCGAAGTCCGCCAGTTGCAACAAAACATACTGGATTCTTATGACCGTGATTTTTCCAAACACGCTCCTATTGCCGAAGTCCCTAGGATTCGTATGGTGTGGCGTTCGGTTCCTGCACAACTGGCTAAAGAAAATCGCAAATTCATTTATGGAGTTATAAAAGAAGGAGCAAGAGCCAAGGATTTTGAACTGGCCATAGAATGGCTGATAGATGCCGGTCTTATTTATAAAGTAAACCGGGTAAAGAAAGGTGGAATACCTTTATCGGCCTACGAAGATTTTTCCGCATTCAAACTGTTTATGCTAGACACCGGATTAATGGGAGCAATGAGCGGACTCCCCCCACAAGCATTATTGGAAGGCAATGTTTTATTTACCGATTATAAAGGAGCAATTACCGAACAATATGTGTTACAACAACTGAAATCAGTGAAAGGCTTGAATATCTATTACTGGTCTTCAGATACTTCCAAAGGAGAATTGGATTTCCTTTTGCAAAAAGAAATCTGTATTATTCCGGTCGAAGTGAAAGCTGAAGAAAATTTACAGTCGAAAAGTCTGCGCTCTTTTGTTGAAAAGAATCCAGAACTACATGGCATCCGTTTTTCCATGTCAGATTATCGGGAACAAGAGTGGCTAACAAATTATCCGTTATATTCTGCCGGATATGTATTTTAATATATTCAAAGGCGTATATTATCTTTCTTGATAGCCTCCCAAGCTCTCGGATGTAAGAAGTAACGAATATCTTTCCCTGCATTCAAGGCTTCCCGAATAAAAGTGGAACTGATTTCAAAAACAGGGGAATGAACAAGACGCACGGTTTCCGGCAATTCCTCTTCTTTTACCGGAAAGCCGGGACGAGGATAAATGAGGAGTTGATTCTCTTTAATGATGCGTTCGGACTGATACCAGCGTCCAAAATGTTCCCAATTATCGGAACCGATAATGAAATAAAATTCCCGGTCGGGATACGTTTCACGAAGTTTTTCCAGTGTATATACGCTATACGAAGGACGGGGCAAATGAAATTCAAAGTCTGAAGCTCGAAAACGAGGATAATCACTGATGGATAACTCCACTAATTGAAGACGAAGCTCGTCGCTCCATAATTCAGCCTTTGTTTTCAAAGGATTCTGCGGACTGACCATAAACCATATTTCATCCAACCCTTCATACTCACAAAGGTAATTGGCTAAAGCGAGATGCCCGATATGAATCGGATTGAATGACCCGCTGAAGATTCCGGTTTTCTGTTTTTTCAGTTGTACCACCCGCTCTGTTACAATAAATAGTTATTTATCTAATAATTCTTGAAACTTCTCCACTGCCTTATTTACCTCAAATTCTATTATCTGATAATCAGCAATCGCATTAAAAGGATCCTCTTTCACTATATTCTCTACCTCCATCTTGCTTTTCGCCTGACAAAGTATAATCCCTCCCTTGCGGGGAACTTGCGGACCGGAAGCTAAAAAATTACCAATCGCATAATACTTTTCCAAATAACAACGATGTGCATCCAGCAGCTCAAGAACTTTTTCGAGAGGTGCTTTATAGGTCAAGATTAATATAAACATCTGCTTTTATTCCTAAACTAGGAGTTCAGAAACTCTTTGATTACTTTCAACGCTTCTGCCTTCGCTGCTTCCAAATCGTCATTGACAATCACACAATCGAATTGCGGAGCAAAGCCCAATTCATATTCCGCCTTAGCAATACGGCTTTCAATGATTTCCGGGGCATCCGTTCCGCGCCCTTCTAACCGGCAACGTAATTCTTCCACCGAAGGCGGTTGAATGAACACTGACAACGCACGGTCACCATAAAACTTCTTGATATTACATCCACCTACCACATCAACGTCAAACACTACATTCTGACCTGCTTCCAGTTGCTTTTCCACTTGTGCCTTCAACGTTCCGTAATAACGGTCCTTATATACTTCCTCATACTCCAAAAATTCGTTGTTCTCAATGCGACAACGGAATTCCTCCGGCGTAAGAAAGAAATATTCCACTCCGTGCTGCTCCGTCCCACGCGGAGGACGGCTGGTAGCAGAAATAGAAAACGCAAGATTCAAATTCTGCGTCAGCAGATAATTGATAATAGTAGATTTGCCCGAACCTGACGGGGCAGAGAAAATAATTAGTTTACCGGTCATTATTAAAGTTTATTTGACATTAAGTTATTTACGATTAGACGATTTACGATGTACGATTGATATTATTTTTTGAAAGTATAAATATCCAAATGTGTACACTATTATTTCGCAATACTAACTTCAATCGTACATCGTAAATCGTCTAATCGTAAATGAATTTATTGTGAGTAAATTACATCACGTTCAACACCTGCTCCTTAATCTGCTCCAACTCATCTTTCATCTGAACAACGATTTTCTGCATTTCGGCATGATTGGACTTGCTACCTAACGTATTGATTTCCCGACCCATTTCCTGGGCGATAAAACCAAGTTTCTTACCTTGTCCGTTACCGCTTTCCATTGTGCTGATGAAATATTTCAGATGGTTGCTAAGGCGTTGTTTTTCTTCATTGACATCCAGTTTCTCAATGTAATAGATCAATTCCTGCTCCAAGCGGTTCTTGTCGTAATCCACACTTAATGTCTTTTCGAGAGCATCCGTGATGCGTTCTTTCACTTTTTCCACACGTTCTTTTTCGTAAGGAGCAATCTTTTCGAGCAGGCTTGAGATATTGGCGATCTTTTCACGGAACTTTTTTTCCAGTGCAGCACCTTCCTGTTTGCGGAAATCTACTAGATGACTGATAGCATCGAGCACAGTGGCATGCACCATTTTCCATTCCTCTTCGGTCAGTTCCTGGATTTCCGTTTTAGTCATCACATCCGGCATACGGAGCAATGTCTGAAACCAGTCGGCAGGAACAGGGATACCAAGATTCTGCGAGATTGCCAAAATCTGTTTGTAGTAACCTTCCACCAATACTTGATTGATAGGAGTCGCATTTTCTGCCGTTTCTTTCTTCTCGATCCACAGGCTGAAATCAACCTTTCCACGTTCCAGCACTTTAGAAATCTC
>OGES01002494.1_pt1 | contig 12245 bp, 5 predicted proteins | sample 1570711 | NCBI WGS metagenome assembly OGES01 (sample SAMEA2582133, study PRJEB24529) | metagenome | biome: Human gut stool | place: China | collected 2011 | reverse complement strand
GACAACCAAGATCTCTGCCTCTTATTTCAAATCTCCCCTCGTTCCCTTCAACGCTATCGCAGTCTGGGAGTGCTTCCCTACAAGCGTTTGGGGCAGAAAACATACTACACGGAAGAGGATGTGATGCAGTTTGTAGAGAATAATGTCAAAGAATTCAAGAAAGAGAATGTGGAGCATTACTTGACTCGCATTCATCAGAAATTCAAATAACAACAGTATTCACTATTAAAAATTTACAATTATGGTACAAAAGAAAAAGAGTGATGAACAGGACGTGCTGGTAGTCCGTGACGAGAAGACGGGCGAGATCAGTGTCGTTGCCGGACTCAGCAGGGACGGCACACCGAAGCGAGCGCCCGCCAAGGCGGAGAACACGCCCGACTTCCTGCGTTTTGACCGCAACAGTGACTTGATGGACAGTTTCTTTAGAAACTTCTTCCGCCAGTGCAAGGAGCCAAGCCGATTCGGATTCTACCGCATAGCGGCAGACCAGGTGGAAAACCTGCTTGGCGTGATGAAGGAGTTGCTGAAAGATCCGGAGGCTAACAAGGAGATTCTTTCCGCCCACAAGGTTGACACCTCCAATTATGAGAAAGAGGCAAAGCAATCGGAAGGTCAGGCGAAAGAAACCGCATCATCGGACGATGCGTCCAAGACGCAAGCTAACACAGAAAAAGAGAATGTATCATCTGAACAAACCAACGAAAAAGAGAACGACATGGAACAGAAACCAGAACAGACCGCAACCGAACAGCAGGCACAGACCGCTCCGGGTGTAAAGCAGAACCTCATCAGTGGTAACGATGTGAACCTGCAGGAACTTGGTGCCAAATATGGCATAGACTTCAACAGTATGAATGAGAAGGATATGAAAGCCCTGCTCAACTACGGCAAGACGGGGCTTGTGATTGTGAAGCCGACCTTCGGCGGTGAACAGATAGAGATACAGGCCCGTCTGTCATTCCGCAAGGACGATAACGACCAGTTGCAACTCGTGCCGCATTTCGTGCGCAACGAGCCAAAACTCGATGTCGCTTACAAAGGCTATACCTTCACTCCAGAGGACAAGAAGAACCTGTTGCAGAACGGTAACCTCGGAAAGGTTGTGGATTTCCCCGACAAGAATACAGGTGAGCTGCGTCCTCATTTCATCAGTATCGACCGTCTCACCAATGAGATTGTTGACATCCCTACCAACAAGGTGCGCATACCCGATACCATCGGCAAGACACCTATTACCAAGGACGACAAGAGAGTGCTCTACTCAGGTATTCCGCTTCGCAAGGAGATTGAGCTTGCCAATGGGCGCAAGTTTACACCGCTGTTGCAGGTGAATGTGGAACAGCGTGGTGTGGAGTTCGTGCCTGGCAGCACAAGACAGGCGCAAGGTCAGAAACAGAATGGAGACAAGAAGCAGACCGCTGACAAGCAGGAGCAGAAGGCAGAAGGTGATGCGGGCGGTCAGAAGAAGCAGCAAGATCCCAACCACTGGCTCAATGAGGACGGGACCATCCGCCGACTCAACACCTATTTCAAGAAGGAACTGACCGAGCAGCAGAAGGACGACTATGTGGCAGGCAAGACCATCGAGATCAAGGAAGTGCCGAACAAGAACGGCAGCGGTACCTATACCGCCTATGTGAAGTTCGACTTCGACAAGATGCAGCCACGTTCCTACCGCAACAATCCAGACCTCAAACAGGCAAAGGAACAGATTCCGACCAACGAGAACAAGGTACAAGTCGCCGTCAACGAGCAGGGCAAGACCCATGAGGCGACCAAGCACACCAAGGAGCCGCTGAGTCCGGGACAGTCTGCGCCAAAGAACGAAAAGCAGCAGAAGGAACAGAACGCCGAGGAACAGAAGCCAAAGAGAAAGGCAAGAAGCGTGAAGATGTAGTTGCCGCCACTTGATCCACAGAGTTAATCATCCATTATAACAACCGACATCTGCGACCGTCTATCCCACGGTTGCGGATGTCACAAAAACAACAGACAATGAAGACAATCATCGCAGAGAAACCAAGCGTAGCCAAGGAAATCGCCCACATTGTGGGAGCTGACAAGCGTGAGGAAGGCTATATGCAGGGCAATGGCTATTATGTGACATGGGCATTCGGACATTTAGTGCAGCCAGCCATGCCGGAAACCTACGGCATGAAGGGATTCCATGCAGAGAATCTGCCTGTGATTCCCGACCCGTTCGTTCTTGTTCCCCGACAAGTCAAGACTGAGAACGGCTACAAACCAGATGCAGGTGTGCTTGCCCAGATTAAAATTATCGGCAAGCTGTTTGACAGCAGTGAGCGCATTATCGTAGCAACTGATGCCGGACGTGAGGGAGAGTTGATTTTCCGATACCTCTATGTGTATCTCGGTTGCCAGAAACCTTTCGACCGTCTCTGGATCAGTTCGCTTACGGACACCGCCATCCGTGAGGGACTTCTGAACCTCAGGGATGGCAAGGAGTATGACAATCTCTATCATGCAGCCAAGGCACGAAGTGAGGCAGACTGGCTCGTCGGCATCAACGGCACACAAGCCCTGACGATAGCCGCAGGACGTGGCACCTATTCCGTAGGTCGTGTGCAAACTCCGACCCTTGGTATGGTGTGCGAACGCTATTGGGAACACAAGCGTTTCGAGTCAAAACCGTTCTGGCAGCTACACTTCGGTGTGGTTGATACAGACAGTGGCAATATACTGAAGTTCACATCAGTCAACCGCTGGACAGACAAAGCTACCGCAACCGATATATATAATAAGGTGAAAGAAACAGGTTCTGTCATCATCACAAAGGTCGCAACCAAGCGAAAGGTGGAGAAGGCACCGCTCCTTTACGACCTCACCACCTTGCAGAAAGAAGCCAACTCCCAGCATGGTTTCACGGCAGAGCATACACTCTCCATCGCCCAGAAACTCTACGAGGCAAAGTTCATCACCTATCCAAGAACATCAAGCCGCTATATCTCGGATGATGTATTTGCCACCCTTCCCAAACTCTTCAAGAATCTGGAGAATCATTCGGAATATGGAGAAAAAGTGAAACTCTTGCCTGGCAGTGAGGACTACAGCAAGAACAGCGTGAATGCCGCCAAGGTGACCGATCACCATGCCCTGCTCATCACAGAAAATGCAGCCATTGGTCTTTTCAAGGACGAGAAGATCGTTTATGACATGATATTGTGCCGGATGATTGAAGCGTTCTCGGCAGACTGCATCAAGGACATCACATCAGTAACGGCGCAAGTGGATCATGACGTCGAATTTGGCATCAGTGGCTCCATCATCCGACAGACTGGCTGGCGAGCGTTGTCGCTAAAGGAAAAGAACAACAGGCTGGACAAGGATGCAGACGCAACCGACAATGAGGTCAAGGAGCAAGTCATTCCCAACTGGCAAGAAGGACAGCATGTCACTCTTTCGGGCTGCACCATCACGGAGGGCAAGACCAAACCGAAGCCATTGCATACGGAATCCACATTGCTTGCAGCAATGGAGACCGCAGGCAAAGAGATAGAAGATGATACGATGCGCCAGGCAATGAAGGACGGCGGTATTGGCACACCTGCCACACGTGCCGCCATCATCGAAACCCTGCTCAAACGAGAGTATATGGTGCGCCAGCAGAAGAAACTTGTGCCGACGGAAAAAGGACTCGCCCTGCATTCCGTGGTGAAGAACATGGCGATTGCCAATGTGGAGATGACGGGCAAATGGGAGGCGGAACTTGCCAAGATTGAACGAGGTGAAGCAAGTGCAGACGGGTTCACCCATAGTATCGAAGGTTATACCCGTGAAATCACTGCGGAATTGTTAGGTTGTGACAGACTTTTCAGCCACAAGGATTCCGGCTGCCAGTGTCCTAAATGCAAGCAAGGTACCATGCAGTTCTTCGGAAAGGTAGTAAGATGCAGCAACAAGGAGTGCGGTATGCCAGTGTTCAAGCAGGTAGCAGGAAAGTTGCTCACTGATGCCGACATAACCGACTTGCTTACCAAGGGCAAGACCAGAACGCTCAATGGTTTCACCAGCAAGCAAGGCAAATCATTCTCCGCAGCCATAGCCTTTGACGAGAATTTCAACACGAAATTCGTCTTTGCAGAGCACAAAACAGCAGAAAAGCGAGGAAATGTGAAGAGATACAAGAAATAGTTTGTACCTTTGCCACCGAAACATGGTTCATAAATGGTGTCTTTATTCAGGATGCTTTTATTTACTGTGGATTAAGTGGCGGCACTCGGAGGGATACCGAGTGCCTTTTTCTTGCTTTCACACAAACATCAACCGCCATCCACGGTTTATTATTCACCACTTAATCCATTCAACAGACAGATGAACAGAAAGAAACAGGCACAGACAGAACTGTCCTATTACGGACTGTATCTCTTGAACCATCTCAGAGAGAACCGTTTTCCACAAGCCAGCGATGCGGACTTTATCCGCGAACGTGCAGACCATGCCGCAGAGGTATATGAGCAGGCTCGGCGTGATGCCCTCTTTGCCGATGCGGCACAAGAACTTGCCATGTCAGCATTGCTGAAAGGTCTCCGCTTTTCCAAGTACAGCATCCTGTACGATGTTGTTGACAGTGAGTTTCCCCTGGAGGTAGCAGTAGAAGACCAGGAAGCGTTTGTCAAGCACCTCCTGCCTTTAGTTGACAACGTGTATTCCATTTACGACCTCACCGATGACGATTTTGCCCAGTCACCGGACTACGACCAGCTCTATACAGAGTTGACGGGAGCCGTAGCCCTTTTCATAGAGTCAAATGGCGTACAATAGAAAACAACGTCTGAACGACAACATCAAGGCGATAGAGACGGCATTCATCCTTGACAGGGAACAGCGCACGCCGACCGCCCGTGAGCGTCTCCTTCTGGAGCGTTATTGCGGATTCGGTGGATTGAAGTGCATCCTGAACCCTGCCAGGGAACTGGCGGATGCCGTCCATTGGGCAAAGTCAGACCTTGAATTGTTTGCTCCAACAGTGGAGCTGCATAGACTTATCCGTGAAAACAGCAAGAATGAAAGCGAGTACAAACAGTTGATGGACAGTCTGAAACAGTCTGTCCTCACGGCATTCTACACGCCGTCAGCCGTTACGGAGGCTCTGACGGATGTGTTGAAAGAGCATCAGATTATCCCCGAAAAGGTGCTTGAACCATCGGCAGGCATCGGTGCCTTTGTCGATTCCGTCTTGGATAACAATCCCAAGGCAGACATTATGGCATTTGAAAAAGACCTGCTTACGGGAAAGATACTCCGCCATCTGCACCCGGAGCAGAAAGTGCGCATAGAGGGATTCGAGAAGATAGAAAAGCCTTTCAATGACTACTTCGACCTCGCCATCTCAAATATTCCCTTTGGCGATGTTGCCGTGTTTGATCCGTCCTATACAGCCATGAAAGGCATGAGGGCACTTGTCACCAGACGCATACACAACTACTTCTTTGTCAAGGCTCTTGATACGGTAAGGGACGGCGGGTTAGTTGCCTTCATCACCTCACAAGGCGTATTGAATGCCAAAAACAACAGTGCCGCGCGTTTTATGATGCTCTATCATGCTGATCTCGTGTCAGCGATTCGTCTTCCCAACAACCTGTTCACGGAAAATGCCAATACGGAAGTGGGCAGTGACCTCATCATCCTCCAGAAAAACACCCAAAAGGAGTCGCAGCGAGGAGACGACAACCTGCTTGATACCGTCTATAATGACGAGAACCGCATTCCGACAAACAACTACTTTCTGGAGCATCCGGAACGCATTATCCATACAACGGCAAAGTTGGATACTGACCCGTTCGGCAAACCTGCAATGATATACACGCATGAGGATGGCGTGGAAGGCATTGCAGAGGATTTGCGAAAGATGCTCCATGAAGACTTTAAGAAGAACCTCAATTTGAACCGATACTTGGGGATAGAGGAAACAAAGGCTGAGGAAGTTAAGGAGGTTGAAGAAACAGAAAAGATAGAAGAAACAGAGAAGATAAAGCCTTCCATTGAGGTAAAGCAGAACGATACGGTAGTATCCTTGCAAAAGCAGGAAAAGCCTACTGATGATGCTGAGCTATCCCAAAAGTCCAATCATCAGCAGCCACCAGTCCAAATGACTCTGTTTGACCTTTGGGGAATGGAAGAAGAAAACCGTCAGGCTGTACATTCAACGAAGAAGAAAGCAGAGGTAACAGTGGGTGCTGCCGCCAAGAAAGTGTCAAGGAAGAAAGCAAGTCCGTTGGTAAAAAGCGTCAATCCGACTTTTGAAGTTGTGACAAAGCCTGTGGAAAAAGAAGAAAAGCCTTCGTTGACAGATGCAAAAGAGCAGGAAACAACACAGGAGACAAAACCAATCCTGCCTGGTGATGAACCATACGCAAGCATCTCTTGGGAAGAGAATCCGCCAATCAACGGCTTTTACGAGATGATGATGACCATGGCTCCCGAAGACAGGGTGCTGCTGCGCCAAAAGGCGGAACTGCACCGTCAGGAACAACTCAAGGCTTTGGGCGTTGAAGATACGCTTGATCCGAAGTTCAAGCCGCCGATGGAACCGATAGAAGTTCTTAAAGCTCAAATCGGGCATGGACAGTCGGAAGAGAATGAGGCAAAAGCAGATTCCAAGACTCAGAACACTTTGGAAGAAACAAATCATGAGCGGGAACAACAAAAAGAGCAAGAAAGAAAGCTGGAAGAGCAGGCAAGGAAGAAAGAGGATGCAATGAAGCCCCGTCCATTTGATGAGAACCAGGAAAGTTTTCATCGTGAGGGTTCTATGGTGCTCGACTCTGCCAGAAACATCGGTGTATTGAAAGACCTTACCAAGTATGGTGCTACCTTCATGCCGTTGGATCTGAATATGGAGCAGAAAGAAAAGGCTGTCCTGTATATCGCCCTCCGTGATGCCTATCAGAAACTTTACACCTATGAAGCGGAAGAACAGACGGAAAACAAGCAGATGCGTGAGAGTCTGAATGTCTATTATGATGCTTTCTTCATCCGCTTCGGCAACCTCAATGCCAAGCAGAACGTGAAGTTCATCCTCATGGATGCCTCAGGGCGCGACATGCTGTCGTTGGAACGGGTGGAAAACGGACAGTTCACAAAGTCAGACATCTTCGACCACCCGGTCTCTTTTTCGCTTGACGAGGTCAGTCATGTCGATTCTCCAGAGGAAGCGCTCACCGCCTCGCTCAACAAGTTCGGCCGTATCGACTTGCCGTATATGACTGAATTATCGGATATGCCGGAACCGGAACTGACGGAAGCGCTTAAAGGGCGCATCTATTACAATCCGCTCATAGACGGCTACGAGATAGCCGACCGCTTCATTGCTGGTAATGTCATAGAGAAAGCGGAGCGTATAGAAGAATGGCTGAAGGAAAATCCCGACCATGCAATCGTGAGGGAGTCGTTGGAAGCCTTGAAGGCAAGCATTCCCGAACCGATAGCCTTTGAGGACCTGGACTTCAACTTCGGTGAACGTTGGATACCTACAGGTGTGTATTCCGCTTACATGAGCCACCTCTTCAATACACAGGTCAGCATCGTCTATTCCGACAGCATGGACGAATATTCGGCAAAATGCAGTATGAAGACCATGGCCATCACGGATGAGTATATGGTGAAGGGATATTACCGCCACTATGACGGCATGAGTCTTCTGAAATATGCCCTGCACAACACCTGTCCCGACATGATGAAGAGCATCGGTGAGGATGAACACGGCAACGACATCAAGGTGCGTGACAGCGAGGGCATACAGCTTGCCAATGCCAAGATTGACGAAATCCGCAACGGGTTCACTGAATGGCTGGAGGAGCAGTCTGACTCCTTTAAGGAACGCTTGACCACAATGTACAACCGGAAGTTCAACTGCTTTGTGCGTCCGAAGTATGACGGTTCTCACCAGACCTTCCCCGGTCTGGATCTGAAAGCCCTTGGCGGAAAGTATGGTGTCAAGAGTGTGTACCCAAGTCAGAAGGACTGTGTATGGATGCTTTTGCAGAACGGCGGCGGGATATGTGATCACGAGGTCGGTACTGGCAAAACCCTCATCATGTGCATGGCTGCGCATGAGATGAAACGCCTCGGTATGGCTCACAAGCCGATGATTATCGGACTAAAAGCCAATGTGGCGGAGATAGCCGCCACCTATCAGACAGCTTATCCCCATGCGAGGATACTCTATGCCTCGGAGAAGGACTTTTCCACCAAGAACCGTGTCAGTTTCTTCAACAACATCAAGAACAACGACTATGACTGTGTAATCATGTCGCATGACCAGTTCGGGAAGATACCGCAATCGCCAGAACTCCAACGGCAGATACTGCAGGCGGAGCTTGATACCGTGGAGGAAAACTTGGAGGTGATACGTACGCAGGGCAAAGACGTGTCGAGGGGAATGCTCAAAGGCTTGGAAAAGCGGAAGCAGAATCTGGAGGTGAAGTTGCAGAAGATAGCCTACAGCATCGAGCAGCGCACCGATGATGTAGTGGATTTCCGCATGATGGGCATCGACCACTTGTTTGTGGACGAGAGCCACCAGTTCAAGAACCTCATGTTCAACACCCGTCACGACCGTGTGGCAGGACTTGGCAACAGCGAGGGAAGCCAGAAGGCACTCAACATGCTCTTTGCTATCCGTACCATACAGGAGCGGACAGGCAGAGATCTGGGAGCGACATTCCTGTCGGGAACAACCATCAGTAACTCACTGACAGAGTTGTATCTGCTCTTCAAGTACCTGCGCCCCAAGGAACTGGAGCGTCAGGACATCCGCTGTTTCGATGCGTGGGCGGCAATCTTCGCCAAGAAAACTACCGACTTCGAGTTTAACGTCACCAACAACATCGTACAGAAGGAACGTTTCCGATACTTCATCAAGGTACCGGAGCTTGCTGCCTTCTACAACGAGATAACTGACTATCGCACAGCGGAGGCGGTTGGCGTGGACAGACCGGAGAAGAACGAGATCCTTCATAATATACCGCCGACACCCGAGCAGGAGGACTTCATCCAAAAACTGATGGAGTTTGCAAAGACGGGTGATGCCACCATCCTCGGCAGACTGCCATTGTCGGAAACAGAGGAAAAGGCAAAGATGCTCATTGCCACGGACTATGCCCGAAAGATGGCGCTCGACATGCGCATGATAGACCCGACTTGTGAGGATCATCCCGACAACAAGGCAAGCCATTGTGCGAAGATGATAGCCGACTACTATCATCGTTACAACGGCCACAAGGGCACACAGTTCGTATTCTCAGATTTGGGAACATACCGACCGGGCGAATGGAACGTATATTCTGAAATCAAACGCAAGCTGATAGAGGATTATGGAATACCTTCATCTGAAATCCGCTTCATTCAGGAGTGCAAGAACGAGAGGGCAAGAAAGGCGGTGATAGCAGCCATGAACGAGGGTTCGGTACGAGTATTGTTCGGCTCCACATCCATGTTAGGTACAGGCGTAAATGCACAAAAAAGGTGTGTTGCTATTCATCATTTGGACACACCGTGGGTGCGACATGAAGTCGCATAGATAATTGTTGGAATGATACTTTAAGTATCAGTTTTAACCCGCTGTTCCGTCAGCGGTAGCCTACCGACCGATGCACCTTAATGTTGTATTAAGCGGTCGGGACGAAGTACACTTTCGCAAGACAAGACAGAACCGTGAGGGGAAGTCAAGTACGGTTAGTATCATACCGTAGAGTGGCGAGGCTGGATAGTATGGTTAGCGCAAGCGAACTGTTAGTAAACTTCGTAATGTCACGAAAGAGTGTAAGATACTGGCACACTCTACCCAAAAGGGAAGCGGTCGGTTAATCCTCTCCATGGTAGGATTACACGGATATAAGCACCGCCGGAGGATGAGACAGAACCTAACCTATCCGTTAGTTATCTATGTGGAACATGGTAAGCCTGTACATCTCCTGTCAGACAAAAGACAGGTAAGCTGAAAGTAATGGATGCTGAATGATGTGCAGGTATAAGATAACAGAGAAAGCGAATGCCGTTCTGTAATGGGACGGATAGGGTTTGAGCCACTTATCACGAGTTGACAAGGGACAACATCAACCTACCACGAAAGTGGGCAGACTTCTGTGGTAATGTTTGGGAGGCAAATACCCAACATTAGCCAAATGGTAATTCTTTACAATAAACTTTTAGAACTTTTTAAAGTAGGAATGCAAATGAACGATAAAATCAAAGAAAATCTCCTCGACCAATCGTGTGCGCCGACTGACAACCTGCAATCAAATTGGGACAGAATAGACTGGACTAAGGCGGAGCAAGCTGTTAAGAAGCTTCAAGCTCGTATTGTAAAGGCTCAGAAGGAAGGCAGACATAACAAGGTGAAAGCCTTGCAATGGACGCTTACCCACTCTTTTTACGCAAAAGCCTTAGCCGTAAAGAGGGTTACTTCTAACGGGGGTGGTTGTACTCCTGGGGTTGACAAAGAAATATGGGATACCCCTAAAGCTAAAATGCAAGCAATAACCCAACTCAAACGCAGAGGCTACCAGCCAATGCCGCTGAGAAGAGTTCATATCAAGAAGAGCAACGGCAAACTGCGACCGTTGGGAATACCGACAATGAAAGACAGAGCCATGCAAGCACTCTATCTTATGGCATTGGAGCCTGTATCAGAAACTACAGCTGATACTCGTTCATACGGTTTCCGCAAGGAACGCTGCTGTATGGATGCAATACAGCAATGTCATAACATTCTCCGAAAGGGATATTCTCCCGAATGGATTTTGGAGGGTGACATAAAAGGGTGTTTTGACCATATCAGCCATGAGTGGTTACTTGCCAATATCCCAATGGATAAGGCAATACTCCGAAAATGGTTGAAATGTGGCTATGTTTTCAACAAGCAAATGTTCCCGACCGAGGAAGGAACACCGCAAGGTGGTATAATTTCTCCGACACTTGCCAATATGACTTTGGACGGATTGCAGAAAGCTCTTGCAGATAGATATAAGCGCCATCATGTTAATGGTAAGTTGTATTCACCAATGGTGAACCTTGTACGTTATGCGGATGATTTTATCATCACTTGCGAGAACAAGGAAACTCTTGAAAATGAAATCAAGCCATTGGTTGCTGAATTTATGTCTGAAAGAGGTCTGACCTTATCAGAGGAAAAGACGGTGATAACCAACGTGCATGACGGTTTTGATTTTCTTGGCTTTAATATCCGCAAATACGGCAAGGACATATTGACCAAGCCGACAAAGAAATCCGAGAAACGCTTTATGGAGAATATCCGTAAGGTAATTAAGGAGAACAAGGGTTGCAGACAGGAGTCGTTAATCAGAATGTTGAACTCTAAAATCCGAGGATGGGGATGTTATTATCAGCATGGGGCGACACGTGATTCATTTCACAGAATCGACCATCAGATATTCCTCTCACTATGGCAATGGGCAAAACGCCGTCATTCCAAGAAAGGGAAACGGTGGATAAAAGACCGATATTGGCATGACATTCGAGGGAACAAATGGACTTTCGCTTCAAAATTCAAGAAACCAAACGGAAAGGAAGACCAATTGACATTATTGTCTCTGACTTCATCGTTTCCATTCCTGCAATACACGCAGATTAAAGGAGACATGAACCCGTTTGATGCAGACTGTCGTCTGTACTTCTATAAAAGAAAGAAGTCGAAAATGCTTGTTACGCTAAAAGGACGCAAGTCACTGCTGTACCTATGGGAAAAGCAAGGACGCAAATGTCCTATATGCGGTGAGCCTATTGATACGCACAAGGCATGGAATGTCATGCCAACCGTTCAAAACGGAAAGAAATGCAATCTGTTGGTTCATGATGAATGTTTTAAATTATCCCGCAAATCAAATGGAAACAAGAAGTAGTTTGAGCCGGTCTCTGCATACAAACAGAGGCTTAGAAAAGCTTGAGCCGTATGAGGGGAAACTCTCATGTACGGTTCTTAGGGGGGAAGAGGGCAGCAATGCCCTTGACCTACCCGATCGACCGTCAGACTTGGCACAGCGTGACGGTCGAGGTGTGCGTGCCGGCAACGAGATTGCCAAAATCTATGCCGACAACAAGGTGGATGTCATCATCTATGCGGTGGAAAAGTCGCTTGACTCGTACAAGTTTAACCTCCTGCACTGCAAGCAGACTTTTATCTCGCAGTTGAAAAGCGGAGCCTTGGGGGCGAGAACCATTGACGAGGGAGCGATGGACGAGAAATCGGGCATGAATTTTTC
>OGES01002489.1_pt1 | contig 12258 bp, 8 predicted proteins | sample 1570711 | NCBI WGS metagenome assembly OGES01 (sample SAMEA2582133, study PRJEB24529) | metagenome | biome: Human gut stool | place: China | collected 2011 | reverse complement strand
CGAGGTTGCAGGTGCAATTGCTATTATTTCTTTAGCTGTTATATCTCGTGATGCACGTCACGCGAGAGAATGGGTTGTTAGTTTGGATAATAGTTTCACTTTTATACTAAGGATAGCCGTGGTCTTGTTCGTTTTTGTGTTGACTATCGAGTATTATCACGAGAAAAAGGCGGATGTTCTCTTGACAAAGACACGAGGAACGGAACCTGTGAATTGGAACGAGCTAAAGACATGTTACGAGCGTTTGGGGGGTAATCCTGATTTTGTCCTGTGTTACGGGCGAACTTTGTTTACCCGTGGCGAATTTTCGAACGCTTTACCCGTTCTTGAAAGAGGTTTTTTGTTAAGACCGACTTCCGAACTTGTTTGCGATCTGGGTAGATGCTACATGTACCGGGGACAGTGGAAGGAGGCAGAACAAAAATATCGTCTTGCAGCCAATATGGTTCCCGCGTATATCACGCCCCGTCATCTCTTGTTTAAATTGTATGATATGCAAGGAATGTCACGAGAGGCAGGGCAAGAGGCAGAGTACATGCTGACAATGCCCGTGAAGATTGTAAACTCTTCCGTGATTAGAGCCCGTGGACAAGCAAGGGCATTTTTGAAAAGTAAAGAGTGAATGTCATGACACCAAATATATTTTTTGCAAAAAAGAGTTTTTGAACCTATTGTATGAATTATTAAAAAGTTGATTATGAAAAAAACGAAGTTTTGGTTTTTGGGAATAATCTTAGCCTTGATTTATTCCTGTTCAGACGACTTTGACGCCGTCGAGGAATCCCCTCAAGATTTTGGGATTTCGGAAGCACAGTCTTATTTTGAAAAGAATGCGACGGATTTAGCTCCGCTTATGTTCTCGAATCCTCTTGCGAGGTCGACTAATTTGGTGATGCCGGAATTGATTCCGGAATGGGATAAGGCAATAGAAAGTATTGAAGATGATTACCAAATAACAGAGATACCTCTTTGGTCCCAGGCGAATGTAATTTGCGTGGAAAGTATCATTAAAGATTATGAATTCTTTGCTGAAAATAGCATATCTTGCGGACGTCGCTTGGTGATTGCACGAGGAAGTGATGGGAAGACGGATATGTTTGTGGCCACGTTGATCCCTGATGAGAAATATTCAAAAAATCCTGAGGGAGCTTTTACTGGGCGTGTACTTTATTCGGAACTCAATGGTAAGTTTAGAAAAGCCGTGAGGTATAAAAATGGAGAATTAGAAGGGGATTTGTTAATAGGAGGAGCTTATGGTTTTGCAATACAGACAGAGAAAGATGTCCCCACGGGTTATTCTAAACTTACTTTCATGGAAGGAAACCCCGTTTCACGAGCCGCAACATATTCTAATAGTGAAAGTGGGGGAGGAAGCTGGGGAGGAGGAGGAATTGGCGGAGGAGGAATTGGTGGCGGTGGTAGCGGAACAGGAGGAAGTGGTGGTGGAACAGGCGGGGGAACCGGAGGTGGATATGACCCAGATTATGAATTAGGAGTTGCTGCTCGTGAAAAAATAATATCAGATTTGAATTATGGTAAGACGCAGATGGTATACGTGCAGCCGAGAAGTATTGGGGGATATAATTTACTTGATGGAGCTGGACTTGTAACAAATACGTATGGTATAGCCACGTCATGTTTCAATTTTTTAAATGAAATGACGCGGAAGCAACTTCAGCTATTTGGTAATTCTGTAGGATATTTGGGAGTAGGGATAAGTTTTGCTCAAACAATTATCGCATTTACTGATGGTGATATTACGGGTAACGACATTTTAGGAGCTGTTTCTACGGCACTCGGTGCTGCTAGTTATGCTTTTGCTGCTGCTGGATTGTTTCCTGTTGCTGGAGTGGTTGGCATTGCTGGATGTGTTGTTGGCATTGTTTCTACAATGATAAATTTAGCAGGACAATCTTTGTTAATTCAAGTTCCTTTAGAAGATGGTCATAATGTTTATGTATACATATCACCGAATATGACATCATTTGCTTAATTTTGTTGTGAACTAACGTTTTTGTTAATAGCATTATTCTGAGTAGCTTGATATTTTTTATATTAGGCTACTTGGAATAATGTAAAATATTAAAGTTAATGAAAAAATATCGTCGTTCTTTTTGGGCAGCATCCTGTGTAAATTCAATGATAATACCATGGATAGTAGCGTTTGTATTCAGTTATTTATCAGTTAAAGATAGAATAGATATTTCGAGAGTACTTTCTTTTTATGGATTGATATTTGGGGGTATTCCAACTTTAGTCATTTTGGCTTATTTCTTCGTGTCGGAGTTTTATGTTATCTTGTCAGATGATGCGTTGATCTTAAAGAATGCGATTTGTCCGTTTTGGAAGAAGAAAGTGTATTATAATGACATGGTGAAAGTAAAGATAATTTACTATGGAGGTGGTCCTTCAATTCCTTTCATGAAAATAGCTACCACCAAGGCACAACGATCGGGGCGTTATTATCTGGATCGTGTTCGTCTTAAAGATTTTCCAGAGATAATAGATTTTTTGAGAGATAAGGGGATTGAAGTTTATGTGGAGGGGATGGAATGTTTTAGATGAGACGTGGTAGAAACCAAGAATTATAAATAATTTTGTAAAAACAATAACAAATGAAAACCTTCCGTCGTTCTTTTTGGAAAACATGTACATTTAAATTTGGTCTTTTGCCAGGATATGTATTTCTCTTGTTATTAGGGGGATATTATCTTCATGATATGCAAGTACCTGTTGTGGTATGGATCTATTTGATCGCTATTTGTATTGTTGGATTTGGCGGGATTATTATTCGATGTTTTTACCTTATCTTGATGGATGACAGATTAATTATAAAGAATCGGTTTTGTCCTTTCTGGTGTAATAAATTTTATTACAGTGATATTGAAAAGATATATATAGAACAACCGGGAGTGCTTGGTGTTTGTTATATACAAGTGATTACCCGAAAGAATAGAAAACATAACTGGAAATATATTCTTGATTTTGTTAGTCCCAAAGATTACACGGAATTGGTACCCATACTGAAAGAAAAAGGTGTTAATGTTAAAACTAAAAATCTTACATATCTATTATGAAAAAATATCGTCGTTCTTTTTAGGCTGCATCCTGTGTAAATTCAATGATAATACCATGGATAGTAGCATTACTATTCTTCTAATTGCGCAATCACTGATTGCGTAATTGGAGAAACATTCCCTTCCATTATTGACTTTCCGTCTGGCTTTGATTTGTTCTCGGTTATCCCAATTGCCCTTTTGTTATTCATAAATGTCCCTATTTACAGAGATATATTGAAGATTTAAAACATAAAGTTAAACCTTTCCTTTCGTGAAGCATTGAATCGCTCAATCTCCAAAGCAAGTGATTTCTTTAACTGCCAAGCCATAAAGTCCAAGAAAGGGTGATTGGTCTCTTCGTTCTGACATTGGCGCAAGGAAAGAATATATTCTTCCCTATCCTCTTTGAAAATCTTGGTCGGGAAAAGGTGATAACAGAACTGAATATAGTTCATCAGCAATCGGGCAGTTCTTCCGTTGCCATCTATCCACGGATGAATCGTTACTAAATTAAGGTGGATATTGAAGCTTAATTCATATTGTTCCCGAAATGTTCCCATTGTCTTTTGCTTCGCTTGCAATATGGCACAAAATTCATCTATTTTGGCAGGAACTTTCAGATAGTTCATATAAGAATGTCCGCCAACACCCGCCGTAACACCACACAAGCGAAATTCACCTTTCGAAGAATCGAAAGAACCGCCCGTTACACTGTGTACACTACCTGTGGTACGCATCAGCGTTGCATTCAACCTTTGCAGAAAAGCAGGAGTTACAGGTACAAGGCTGACGGATTCTGTCTTGGCAAGTTCATACGCTTGTTTCAAGTCCTCATTCATCAGATGATGTACAAGTGGTTTCCCTTTTGCTGTTACTCCCTCGTCAAAAAGAAGTTGCGTATCAAGCTCCGTAAGCGTTGAGCCTTCAATAGCTGTGGAATGGGTGATAAGAGAATACAGGTAGTACTTATCATAGTCCACCGCTTCATTGATTCCAAGTTCCTGGAACTTTTGATATAACTGTTCTATCTCTTGCCAAACACTTTGTTCCATTGCTTTTTATTTAACAGGCTTTATTTATTTTCAAAGGTAGTGTATTTACCATGTTCAGCCAAAGAAAATAATGAATTGCTGCTATATTTTTTGCACGTGTAGGGAAAATACAAGCAAATAAAAGCGAAGTTCCTAATAATCTAAATGCTTTGCTTTTTTGTTACCAAAAACGTATAATTCCATTCGTGACGGTGAATATCCTTTCCTCTATTCCCGTGGTATGATTATGTAGCCAGTATAACGCTCCTTGGGGGACATTGTCGTATTCGATTTCAAATCCCGTGGCGGTTTGTCGCCCGAGGGATTTCCAGCCTTTCAAATCGTGATAGAAGAGTTCATACTCGTTATCAGGGTATATTCCGTTACCGTCACTTCTCGGAAGGCAGATAATTTTGGATAGATTGACAGGTTTGCTAAAATCGACACTGAATGATTCTTTGCCTTGATATATATTGCTAAGGGGGTCACGGTCAAATACTGCTTGAAATATAGAGTCTGATTGTCCTTGTATGAGTTTTCCCTGGGAGTCAAAAAAGTATAGTTCTGCAAACGAGAGCGGATGTGGATGAGAGATTCGCCAATAGCGATATTTCTTGCTTGTATTTATTTTTTCTTCACAATAGGTTGGTGTCTGAGAGACAGAGCGGAGAATGGTGTCCGGGTGTTGGAAAGAGGATTGATTCGAGGCTTCAAGCATGAGATTAGAGAGCATTGTATTGTAACTGTATAAATTCCCATTCGAGGGATATTTTCTTGTTAGTATCAATTTTTGTCGGTTATTGGTGTCCGGAACAAGATGTTTTACTTCACCTTTTAAGGAAAGGATAAACGGATAGTTGAAAGAGGTGAGTTTTTTATCATGGTAATAAGCGGGTAGGTATACTAGATTTTTACCCATGTCATTGAATTTGACAGAGGCATGTGCTATGTACCCGATAGCGATAGGGGTCCATTTTAAGTTATTGAAAACACACAGGTAAGCGTAGTCGGAAGAATTTTTTAAATACTTGGGAACATGGATGGAGACATCGGTCGTTTGGAGGTACTCGTTACTAACATCCAAGAGAAACGGATTTTTGAAAAATTCGGGAATATATTCCGTGGTTTCGGTTTTGATTAGTGGATGACGAGAATATGTTTTTCGATATACTTTAGCTGTTTTGCGTTCGAGGGCTCCGCTGATTTCTGAATTCTTTGATTCCGGAGATATGATTTTATTCCAGTAATGATAACCGTTACGATTCGCGTAATGTGGGATAAAGTCGATGGCAACGGGCAAACAAGATGCTCTTGATTTGAAATTTCTTTGAGTGGTAATATGTTGACAATCCCTGTAAATATCTTGACGGAGTAATTCTTGAATAAAATGCGATTGGAAAAAAGTTGTCGCTTCGGAAAACTTTAGGGCATATTCCATTTTTGTTATTGTGTACTTGACATCATCACTGAATAATAATTCTTGTAGGGCCTTTGGCGAGAGATGTAGGGAGTCTATCCATAAATCCGGTCGTTCGTTTGCGAAACGGTACGGGAGGATGTATTCGAGGAATAGATCAAACGGGATGTCTTCCAGCCAAGAATACGAATTTAGATTTTCAAACGAGCGGTCGATATGTCGGATAAGAAACTCTGCCTTGATGTTTTGCACGTCTTCCTTTTTGTTGGCAGTATGGCGGAATTGATCCATGTGAGAAAGAGATATGTCCAGGGTTTTCTTGGCAAAGTAAGATGCCGTCGTGTCGGCATCGATCCTTTCCCGGCAAGCGTTTATTAAAGAACCTTCCAGCGTGTAGTGTCCCGGCATATTCTTGATAAGGAAAGTCGCTGCCTGCAATTTGAGACTGTCAGAAGGATTTTGAGAATAGTGGTAGAGCACTTTTTCTAGTTCACCTCGATTTTCTCCCGCGAGTTTCAGGGCGTTTTCCAGTTCGGCATTGTATTGTCCACATGAAATGCCGGAAATGCAAAAAATGATATAAATGATTCTTTTCATGGCTTGTCGTGTATCTTACAGCAAAGATAAAGAGAATGAAAGAAAAGCAGGGGAATATCGGTTGCACGTGAGTTGCAAATTTGACTTGTAGGATGGTTTGTTTGCTAATGTTGGGGGATACACCCTTGGAGCGTGAGTAATAAAAAACCGCCGTCCTGCACTGGACGGCGGTTTTGTTTTATATAAATTTCTCCCGGTTTCGGGTGTTGTTCAGTCCGAAGATGATAAAGAGGACAGAGGCGATCAACATATTCATCCGGCAATGGAAGACCGTGTTGAAAAATATCTGCGGGTTCTTATCAATGGGGACATCGTAGGGATTCAGGAAAATGTTCCATTGGCTATCCCCGATAGCTCCCTGTATCATGGAGAATAACAATCCGATAATGATGATCACCACGGAAGTTCCGTTTCCGTTCTTGATCATCGTGCTCAGCATGAATGAAAGCGTACCGATAAAAAGAGCCGGAACCATGGCTTGTAATGTCAGTCCCATCGGGGGAACTGACACGATGGCTAAATCCGTTAATAGAGCAAGGAAACAGGTAATCACAAAACAGATCACGTAAGAAATGATGAGTCGTAATAACCAGACCTTATAACTATAGTTCGGGATTCCGAAAATAATCTCCACGATCTTGGCGTCCTGATCGTTCTGTATGCCGAAACACATCGGGTAGAAAACCAACAGAATGCTCGGTAACATCAACATGGAGTAGGCTGTTGCCTGCGTGATCTCGTCGTCTCCCAGTAATTTCACGATCACCGTGATCACGTAGAAGGCGAGGGCACTCAACATGAAATATAGGAATTTATTCCCGAATATAATCTTGATGTTATATTGTACCAGCTTTTGTAGGGTTATCCAAAATTGCACCATAGTGGTTTGTGTTTCTTTATTGTGTTATAATTTGCTCTTTGTTCTCGATCTTTACGCTTCTCAATAGCCACAAGTAAGAGTCCTCCAGAGCCGGGAGAATCTTCTCGGCAGTCTCGGTGGGCTTATGCTCGCTAAGGCAACGTACTTTGATCATGTCGCCTTGGCGGATGTGGTGGACGATCAGCATATCGGACGGTAATTTTGCGAAATCCCGTACGGGAACTTCAAAGGTCCACGTAACATCCTTGGCAATATTGGCCATGTCACTCGGCGTACCGTGGTATTTCAGAATACCCTTGTTGATCACGCCGACCTGGTTACAGGAACTGGCAATATCCTCTATAATGTGGGTAGAGAAAATCACGATCCGGTTTCGGGACAATTCTACGAGCAAGTTTCTGAAACGGATTCTTTCCCGCGGGTCCAGACCGGCTGTCGGCTCGTCCACCACGAGTATTCGGGGCAGGTTCAACAGGGTTTGTGCGATACCGATACGTTGTTTCATACCACCAGAAAAACCTCCGATCTTCTTGTCCTTGTTCTCGTACATATGCACGGCGGAAAGTACTTCGGCAATCCGGTTGTGACGTACCTTTTTATTATATATTCCTTTCAACAGGGCTTGGTACTCCAAAAATTCCCATGCCGTGAGGTTCTCGTATGTTCCGAATTCCTGCGGTAAATAACCGATCAAGCCTTGCAACTCTTCCCGTTTCTTCTGGGTATCGATGCCGTTAATGAATATTTTCCCGTAACTCTGTTCGAAGACCCCGCAAATGATACGCATCAGCGTGGTTTTACCCGCTCCGTTAGGACCCAGCAAACCGAACATTCCGGTATGTATCTCCATGGAAACGGAATTCAACGCCTTGAACGGTTTCTTCTTCACCCCGATAAACGGAGCCTTGGAAGCTAGACGAAAAATGGTCTTTCTCAGCATACGGAACCGACCGTCAATCAAATCAATATTAATGTTTTCCTTGTTGATCTTGTTGGACAGGTAGCGGGCAGCAATACCGAGATACCAGAACATACCGAGGAAGATAGCTCCCCCGCTGTTCTCGAATTTCTTGCTTGACCAGATCAGGATAACCATGGGGCCGGCATAGTAAATGACGATAGCGATGATTCGTAGCGTCTTGGCGATAACGTTCTGTTTCCGGTTCTCGCAAAACTCCCTGAAAATGTTCATGATACTTAGCGTCATCATCCAGGTAATGAAAGCAAAAACAATTGCCCAAAAGAACAGTACTTGGTAGCTGAACGTGAAGTAATACATGAATCCCAGCACCGGCAACGACCACAACAGCGGTTGCATATCCCGCCATTCGCGATAATTCCCTTGCAGTCCGAGACGTTCCCGAATTTTCAAACCGGAATTCCATTCCCGGTTGAAACGTGACGGGTGTCCGTACACTTTAACCAGATTGCATATCTTGATCTCCAGCTCTTCGTCAGCCGGAATGATATTACTTTGTGCCCGGCGTAAACTGTCTTCCAAGAACCAGGTCACTCCCGGTACGAGAATCACCGTCAGGATCACGTATAGAATCCGGTTCAATAGAGTATAAGCCCAGAAGTACACGCAGATTACGGCCACGACAAAAAGTACGATTTGCAATAGTTTCATGAAAAGGCTTTGTGTCCGCAGGCGGAATAGAGCGTCTTCCATTCCGGAATACAATGTCGGGATAATGACCAGAGTCAACAGCGTACTCATGGTAAGTCCCCCAATTACCGTAATGGCAAATGGGGCTCCCAGCCCGGACACGTATTCTCCTTGTCCCATGGCTAACGGGATCATGGCCACGATAGTTGTGATTGCCGTGATCAGAATCGGTCTTAAACGGGATAACCCGGCCGTTATAATAGCCCGTTGTTTGCGATTCCCGTTCCGACGGAGTAAAGACGTGTAGTCGATAAGGATGATGCTATTATTCACCACGATTCCGATCAGGATAATGAATCCCACGAAAACATTGGCATTCATCAATGAATTGCTCGTGAATAATAAAGCCAGTAAAGAACCGATGGCGGCCAGCGGAATGGTAAACATCAGCACGATGGGAGCCGTGGTCGATTCAAACACGGCGGCCAGAATCATGTAAATCAAAATGAAGGCGGCCAAGATGAGGAAAATGAAATCATCCATTTCGTTTTCCTCGTGTACGACTTCCACGGCGATACCCGTTGGGACATCCATATTTTGCACCAGTTCGTCAATCTCTTCCCGTGCGGCCTCCAGCAAATCTTTTGATTCGTTGATGTCGGAATTGAACATGTAAACAAGGTTCACCTCCTTTTCCTGGTTGATACGGGTGATGTTTCCTTTATCACGTCCTAGATTAATGCGGCTGAAACTCCGTAATTGGACTAACCCGTTGTTTTTATTCGTGACATCCAGATTGCGTAAATCTTCCAGTGTCCGGGTTTGAGTCTTCTGATCATCTTCATCATAGTTGATGTCTCGGATCAGAATGTCATACTCTTGGTTCCCGGCTTTATATTTGACCTCGGCTTTACTTTGAGGCTGGAAATTGGAAAGTTCTTGGCTTACATTAGCGGGTTCAACCTCGTTCATTCCCATCAGGTACTGGTCAAAGAAAATCTTAGAGACTGTGCTTCTTTGGGAAACTGAAATATAGGAATTTGAAATGTTATCCAGATCATCAAGTTGGTATTTTAAATATTCGGCAAAATTCGCCATAGCCTCGAAATCCTGACCCTTGATGAGCACTTTTTCTGTTTGGCTACCCATTCCCATCATTCTGAGCAAGGAACTATTACCCAGCATTCCTCCACCTCCGCTGCTTCCCCTAAAGTTCTCGCTACTCTCGCTGGCTTCCAAGCTGATCTGGTTGATATTGACCGTCTCGGCTAACCGGAGTACTTCGGTTTTTAGCTGGATGAGAGATTTCTTATTTATCTTTTGATAATCATCTTTCAGTCGGATCGTGAGTCGGACATCCTCTTTCATAATGTTGGAAGAGAATTCTTTTATTTCTGGAACTTCAAGTAATTCATCCTCGAAAAGCCGGATCATCTCGTCGGTTCTTTGGAGCGTGTAGCCTGTCGGGGGGGTGATGTACACGTTGAACGTGTTCAATTCGACCTCTTTCAGCGTGTTCAAGGTTAAAGAGGTCGATAGCACCACGGTAACCAGTAATGTAACTAGAGCGATAATGATCACTTGTGCCGGACGGCGAAGCGACATCTTGAGTATGGCCACATATATCTGTACCAATCTGTTATGGATGGACAGGTTACTGAAATTGACATCTTCCGGGGTCTTGCGCAAAATAGCGTTTACCGCCATCGGTATTAACAGCAAGGCCACGACCAGCGATATGGTAAGTGTTGCCACGATAGAGATTCCGATGTGTTCCCCGATCAGCTTGACCAAGTAATTGTCCGCGAAAAGGAAAGGCAGGAACACGGTAATCGTGGTGACCGTGGCCGCCATGATTGCCTTCCATACCTCGGTAGTCCCCCGCACACAGGCTTCGTCGGTGGAAACTCCCAACCCCTTCAACCGATAGATGTTCTCCATGACGACGATGGAGTTATCCAGCAACATGCCGACGGCGAGTGCGATACCCGTGAGGGTTAGCGTGTTGATTGTTATTCCGAATAGGTAAAAGAAATAGAATGACGAGAACACGGAAATCGGAATGGCAAAAGCCACGATGGAGATGATCCGTATTTTCCGGAGGAATAGGAACAACACGAATATGGCCAGTAAAGCTCCCGAAAGTCCGAGATCGATAATTTGGTCAATGTTTTTGTTCATCACATCGGCAGCATCATCTTCCACTTCAATAAGAACCCCTTTGGATTCTAATTCTGCATTTAAACGATCAATTTCCTGCCGAACCTTTTCGGAAAGGTCGATCACGTTAGCTAACGGGGATTTGGACAGGATGCAGGAAATCACCTCTTTCCCGTTGGTACGGGCGTAGGATTCCTCTTCCTTCACGCCGAACCGGATTTCAGCGATGTCTTTCAATTGGATCGGACCATCGGCAACCACGATACTTCCCAAGTCTTCCGTGGCAAGGTATTCGGCTGTCACGTTGACAAAGTAACGTTTGTTGTTCTCGTAAACCGAACCGGCAAAACTCTTTTCCGCCAAGTTGCTCGAAATGGCTCTGCTGATCGTTGATGTCGTAATGTTTAGAGCCTTGCATCTTTCCGGATCGACAATAACTTCGATGCTTTTTTGTCGTCCTCCCATGATGGTGACATTAGCGATTCCGTCGATATTTTCCAGGTAAGGAACAATCTCGGAATCGGCAATGTTACGCACGTAGTCAATGTCGTCCTCCCCGAGAATCCGTAGGTTCATGAACATATCACTGGCGGAACCCGAAGAAGATTTGTTCACGTTTAACTGGAAATTATCAGGTAGATTCGGGGTGATGCTTTTTATTTTTTCTTCCAGTTGTAGGAAGGTATATTTCAGATCAACGTCCTGTTTGAAAGAGACGGTTACCTGTCCTCCTCTCGAATAAATCTGGGTTTCTATTTTTTCTACCCCGTTAAGGGCACTGACGGCTCCTTCGACGGGAATAGCTACTTGATTTTCTATATAGGAAGGGTCGGATTCTGTTTCGGAGTTAATGCTCACGCTCAACACCGGCAGTTCGGCGTTGGGGTATAATTCAATGGGAAGGTGTTTATAGGAGAAAATTCCCATAAGTACCAGCCCGATGAAAAGCATCGATACAAGAACCCTTCTTTTTATAATCGTGTTCATGATTTCTTTCTGTCAATAACGTAATACACACACGGGATAACGATCAGCGTCATGATAGTCGAGGTCAGCAAACCACCGATCACGGCAAGTGCCATGGGCGAGCGCAAGGAAGCTCCCTCCCCGAATCCGAAACACATGGGCAGCAATGCCAGAATCGTCGTGGCACTGGTCATGATAATCGGACGTATGCGGTGTTGTGCTGCCATTTGGATGGCCTCTTCCAGAGGGTGTCCCTCCTCTTTCAGGCGATTGATCGCATCAACGAGTATGATAGAACTGTTCACGGCAATACCAGCCAGCATGATAATCCCGATAAAGGCCATCATGTTGAGTGTTTGTCCGGTGAGCAGGAACGCCCAAATACATCCCACGCCGGCTAACGGAATGGTCAGTAGGATCGTGAACGGGTGGCGCAAGGATTCGAATTGTGCTGCCATCACCATGTATACTAACAATATGGATAGAAACAGGGCGAATCCCAACCCGCTGAATGACTCTTGTCGCATCTCTTCCTCTCC
>OGES01002486.1_pt1 | contig 12276 bp, 8 predicted proteins | sample 1570711 | NCBI WGS metagenome assembly OGES01 (sample SAMEA2582133, study PRJEB24529) | metagenome | biome: Human gut stool | place: China | collected 2011 | reverse complement strand
CTTCTGGAACTCCGGCTGCCAGTAGCGCTGCAGCACGATGTTGTTTTCCAGACTGAAATCCAGCACCAGACCGTGCTTGTGGCGGTCCTCCGGGATGTGACCCATGCCGTCCTTGGAGCGCTGGCGGATGCTCTCGTGGGTGATATCCTTGCCGTCCAGCGTAAGCTTGCCGCTAGACAGCTTGCTCAGGCCGGTCAGGCCGTAGATGAACTCGGTCTGGCCGTTGCCCTCGATGCCCGCCAGACAGACGATCTCGCCTGCGTGCACCTTGAAGGACACGTCCTTCACCACGTCTTTCTTGCGTTGGTCGTTGTGGATGGTAACGTTCTCCACGTCCAGCACGGTCTCGCCGGGGTGCGCGGGCTGCTTTTCCACCTGCAGCTGCACGTCACGGCCCACCATGCGGCGGGAAAGCTCTTCCTTGGTGGTGCCCTTGATATCCACCGTGCCCATATATTTGCCCTTGCGCAGCACGGTGCAGCGGTCGGCCACAGCCATGATCTCGTTGAGCTTATGGGTGATGAACAGGATGGACTTGCCCTCCTTCTTGAACCCGCGCATGATCTCCATCAGCTCGTCGATCTCCTGCGGGGTCAGCACAGCGGTGGGCTCGTCAAAGATCAGGATCTCGTTGTCGCGGTACAGCATCTTCAAAATCTCTACGCGCTGCTGCATACCCACCGAGATATCGCTGATCAGGGCGTCCGGGTCTACCCGCAGACCGTACTTTTCGCTCAGCGCCATCACCTTTTTGCGTGCCTCGGCCTTCTGCAAAAAGCCCATCTTGTTGGGCTCCACGCCCAGAATGATGTTGTCCAGCACGCTGAAGCATTCCACCAGCTTGAAGTGCTGGTGCACCATGCCGATGCCCAGTGCGTTGGCATCGTTGGGGTTGCGGATGGCAACCTCCTTGCCGTTTTTCAGGATCTTGCCCTGTTCCGGCTGATACAGGCCGAACAGCACGCTCATCAGCGTACTTTTGCCCGCACCGTTCTCGCCCAGAAGGGCGTGTACCTCGCCCTTGCGCAGTTGCAGGGTGATATCATCGTTTGCCTTGATACCGGGGAATTCCTTGGTAATGTGGAGCATCTCGATCACATAATCCTCTGCCAATCTGCTCACTCTCCTTTCGTGCCGTAACGACACCTTTTCTATACTACAAACCATTATACCTGATTTTTTGCAGTTTGCACACGGCTTTTTGATTTTTTGTCAAAAAGCACAAGTAAAAGTATTACTTTTGTACGGTCTGCATGATTTGCTCCCTGATTCTCCCACACAGGCATACAAAAAGGGCGGGGTGCCCCTGCATGAGCACCCCGCCCCTATTACGGGAGTAATTCCGGGAAAGCGATTACTGGATGTAGTTGACCTTGGTGAACTCGCTGACGGTGGGCTTGGTAGCGTCGTCGGAGCTGTTATCCACAACAAGCTCGCCGGAAGCGATCTTGGTCTTCAGAGTCTCGTACTCGTCCTTGGTGAAGGTCTTGAAGTTCCAGCTGTCATCGGCAGTGGGCAGACCAACGTAGTTGCCATCCTCCAGACCGAAGTTGCCGTTGGTAGCAGCGATGTTGCTCCACTCGCCGGCCTCGATATCGCCCAGAGCGGTGCTGACAGACTCAGACAGACCCTTCATGGCAGAGGTGATGAACGGGTTGTAAGCGTAGCCGTCCTTTGCCACGCCGTTGACACCGATGTAGTTCTGGTCAACGTCAACGCCCACAACGTAGCCGTTGTTCTTCAGAGCAGCCTCGACAGCGGAGGTGTAGATGCCGCCGCCGCAGGCAAAGACGATCTGGGTGCCGTTGGCATACCAGCCCTCCATACGGGAGGTAATGTTGGCATCGCCGTAGAACTGACCGCCGTAGAAGTAGTTGATGTCGATGTTGGTGCCCAGCTCCTTTGCAGCAGCGTCAGCGCCCTGCACATAGCCGTAGCCGTAACGGATAACAGCGGGCACAGCCATGCCGCCCAGGAAGCCCAGCTTGGTGTAGCCGTCCTTAACAACGGCGTAGCCTGCCAGATAACCTGCCTGCTCCTCCTTGAAGGTGATGCAGTAGCAGTTGGCGGGGATGCTGTCGGTGCCGATATCGCCCTGAGTCACATCGATAGCGATGAACTTGATGTCAGGGTACTGCTCAGCAGCCCATGCCAGAGATGCACCGTACAGGTAGCCAACGCAGACGATAACGTCAGCGCCCTCGTTGACAGCCAGACGGATCATGGTCTCACGGTCCTCATCGGAAGCATCGGACTCGGGGATGTAGTACTGGCAGTTGCTGCCCATGTAGCTGGAAACAGCAGCCCAGCAAGCCTGGTTGAAGCTCTCATCATCGATCGTGCCGGTATCGCAGGTCAGAGCGACCTTAGCGATCTTCTCAGCGCCGGAAGCTGCGGCAGAGCTGGCAACTGCGGAAGAAGCAGTGCTGGTAGAAGAAGCGGAAGAACCGCCGCAGGCGGTCAGAGCAGCGGCAGCGGCAGCAGCACCGGCCACAGCCAGAAAGTTACGACGAGAAATCTTCATAAGAAACTCTCCTTTTATTTTAAAAAATTGCGTCAAAAGAATGAAATGTGCGCTCTGGCACATTTACTGGCTCAAGTATAGCGGGTGGATGTGACAGATGCAAGCAATTTCCGATTACAAATTCTTTACAAATCCCTTATATAATTTATAAAAAAGCAATGCTTGTTCACCAATTTTCCCCTGCTTGCGCTGTTTTTCAAAGAAGAACACTTACTCCCCTTCCACGGCGCTGTTGCCCGCCACGTTGGAGGGGCCAAAGCCGAAGGGCAGCAGCTCGTCCATGCTGCGCTCAATGAAATCCTCCGGGGTCTTTGCCATAATGACGTTCAGCTCCGGCCCGCCGAACTCGAACAGTGCCTGACGGCACACCCCGCAGGGCGAGGTGATCTGGCGGTTCACTTCGCCCCGGCGGCTGCCCACCACGGCGATATCCGTAAACTCAGTCACGCCCTCCGCCACCGCCTTGAACAGGGCGGTGCGCTCGGCGCAGCTGGTGGGAGTAAAGGCGGCGTTCTCCACGTTGCAGCCGGTAAAGATGCGGCCGTCCGCAGCGCGCAGTGCAGCGCCCACCATAAAATCGCTGTAGGGTGCATAGGCCTTTTCCCGCGCGGCCAGTGCCATGCGGATCAGCTGCTGCTTTTCTTCCATGGTCAATTTTGTCATGCCGTTTCCTCCTTTTATGGGCAAAAACAGCGCGGCTGTGCCTTGGGGCGGCAGCCGCGCTGGAAAATTATGCGATCAGTACTCTGCGCCCAGAGCGACCTTCATCATGTCGGTAAAACTCTTCTGGCGCTCCTCGGCGGTGGTGATGCCGGGAGCCACAAAGCTGTCCGAGATGGTCAGCAGGCAGGCGGCATTCTTGCCCAGCACCTGCGCGTTGGCAAACAGAGCAAAGCTTTCCATCTCCACGCACAGGCAGCCGTCCTCGTCCCGCAGCTTTTCCCAGTAGGTGGGCTTTGCGTCCGAGGGCTGGCGGTAGAACACATCCGAGGAGTGGATGTTGCCCTCGATCAGGGGGATACCCTGCTTTGCAGCGGAGGCACGCAGCTTTTCATTCAAAGCTGCGCTGGGCAGGGTGATGTTGCCGGTAAATCCGCTCTGCACCCGGGCGTAGTTGCTCTCGCTCACAGCACCGGTAGCCAACACGGTGTCGAACAGCTTGGCCTTCTCGGTGTAGCTGCCGGCAGAGCCGATGCGGATGATGTTTTCCACGCCGTAGAAGCTGAACAGCTCATAGGAGTAGATGCCAATGGAGGGCATACCCATACCGCTGCCCATCACGCTGATGGGGCGGCCTTCGTAGGTGCCGGTAAAGCCCAGCATCCCGCGCACGCCGGTCACCTGCCGGACATCCTGCAAAAAGGTATCGGCAATGAACTTGGCACGCAGGGGGTCACCCGGCATAAGGACTGTCTTGGCGAAATCGCCCATTTCTGCGCTGATGTGAGGGGTAGACATAGATGATCTCTCCTTTTATCTTATTGTAATTTATCGGTTGCGATAGCTGCTGCGGTTGAACACGGTCTGCGGCGAAACGTAAGCGCCGTTGCGCCGGATCTCGAAGTGGCAGTGGTTGCCGCTGGAACGTCCGGTGCTGCCCACATAGCCGATGAGCTGACCCTGCTTGACCGACTGACCGGCGTGCACCACCAGCGACAGGCAGTGGGCGTACACGGTGGTGTAGCCGTTGCCGTGGTTGATGATGATGGAGTTGCCGTAGCCGTTGCCTGCACCGGCGCGGTTATAGCCGGCCTTGGTCACCGTACCGCCTGCCGAAGCATAGATAGGCGTACCGGCAGCGGCGCAGATATCCACGCCCTTGTGGCTGCCGCCGTACCAGCGGGAGCAGTACCGGTAGCCGGGCACCGGCCAGATGAACCGTCCGCTGCCGGTGATATAGGATGCACCGGAGGAAACCTTTTTGGTGCCCACCGTAACTTTTTCAGTCACAGGCTCCTTGGTCACCACAGCGCTCAAAATCTGCTGGGAAAGCTGATTGCCGTTTGTATCGTACACCCGCTGTGCCGTCACGGTGCGGATGCCGTTCTCACCCTTCTGGGTAACGCGCTTGGTACCGGAGTTCAGCTCGTTGGACTTGGTGGTCTCGGTGGTGTAGGCGATCTCTTCCTCCCAGCTTTCCACCTTGGTGATGCGTACCTCCAGCGTTTCCTCCTCCCGCACCACGGTCAGTGCATCGCCGGGCAGGATCTTGGAGTTCTGGGTCAGGCCGTTTTCGCCATTGGCGGTAAAGCCGGTGTTCATTTCGCACAGTTCCTTCACGGTCAGGCCGTTTTTCTGGGCAATGGACCAGATGGTGTCGCCGCTCTGCACCGTATAGGATTTTTGTGCCTGCTGCACACCGGAGAGCAGCTGCTCCACCTCGGCTTCCTCCTGAAAGCTCTCGTTGAAGTAGATGCCGTTTTCCAGCGTGACATCCTTGTTGAAGCCCACGGTGGTGTTGGGGTCGTCCGGGTTCTCGTAGGGTTCCAGCAGGCTGCTGATGTATCGTTGCAGACCGGTGCCGTCCGCGCATACGGCGGTCAGCTCGCCGTCCAGATACAAAGCCGTACCCTCGCTGATCTGGTCGCTGGAGGTTTTGAGGATAGCGTCAGCCACGTCATTTTCGTCCATCACGTCATGGGCGATGGTCACGGAATAAGTAGGTTCCACGGTAAAGCGCGCCTGCTCTGTACCGGAATAGTTGATACGCTGCTGCACAGCCTCCAGCGCAGAGTTGAACACCTCTTCGTTGGCCACATAGCCCACAGTTTTATCGTCCACCTGCACCTGCAAAGCGTAAGGCTGACGGATGGTGGTCTGGAACACCGTCACCATAACAGCCAGTGCTGCCGCCGGCAGCACATACATGGCCATGCGGGGCACAAGGCGGATGTTATCGGCGATGCCCTCCGCAATGAAGTGCCCACTTGCGCGCAGCGCAGCGCCAAAGCCTTTTTGCTTGCGCACCCGGTGTGCGTGGCGCAGCAGCGCCCCGGTGCCCCGCAGGGCAAGCACCACCGGGCCAAACAGATCCCGCAGCAGCCGCGCCGCCCCGGGAAAGGCCATGGATGCAATATTTTTCAGCAGATCTCTGCCCATCTGCAGCAGACGCTGCAGCCCGTGCTGCAAACGGCGCCCGGTACGGATGACCGCATACTCGGCGGAAAAGCCGATGGCGTACAGCGTCTCGCCCACCATGGGCGCTACGGGGTTGTGCAGCAGCTTATGCCACAGCGTTTCCCGGCGGTGCTGACGCTTGCGGCGCAGTCTGTGCCGCCGCAGCACACCCCGGCACTGGAGCTGTGCCCACAGCGAGCGCAGCTTTTGGCGGCGGGTCTGCCGTACCGGCTGCGCAGCGGGCTGCTGCTCCTTTGTTTTATCTTCAGTCAACGGGATTTTCTCCTTCCTGCGCCGCTGCAGGGCATTTTTTCGGCCCGGAACGCAGCAGCTAGATGGTGTACGTTCCCCTGTTCAAAAGGCCAACAGGGCTTGTACACAATACGCTCTCTTTTTTATTATACACTTTGCATGGTTTGAAACAAGCGCTTACATAAAATTTGGCTACTTTTTTCACGCAGTTTTCACGAAAAAAGCGCTTCCATATCCGGCGGCAGCGGGCTTTCCACCGTGACCGTGCGCAGCTGCAAGGGCATTTCCACCCGGATGCCGTCCGGCAGCGGGGTGTACACAGGCACCGCAAAGCTCTGCCGGGCGCAGTGCAGCGCCTGCCGGCCAATGCGCTCCCGGCTGCCGCCGTAAAGGTCGTCCCCGGCAAGCGGATGGCCGATGGACGCAAAATGCACCCGGATCTGGTGGGTGCGGCCGGTCACCGGCACACAAGCTGCAAGGCTAAGGCCGTTTTCTTCCTTTATAATAGTATACTCCGTGCGGCTGGGCTTGCCCTCGGGGGTGACGCAGCGCCCGATGATGCTGTCGCCCCGGCGACCGATGGGTGCATCGATGACCCCTTCCCCCAGCGGCAGCGCGCCCTGCGCAACGGCATAGTACAGCTTTTCCACCCCGCCCGCCAACAGCGGCGCGGCGTAGGCGTTTTTCGCCGCCAGCACAAGGCCGCTGGTGTCCTTATCAATGCGGTTCACCGGGCGGAACACCGGGCTGTGGCCGTGTTCTGCCGCCCACGCGGCGTAGCCGTTTGCCAGCGTACCGCCGGGGTAGTTCAGGGTGGGGTGCACTGCCAGCTGCGGCGGCTTTTCCAGCACCACAGCAAAGGCATCCTCGTAGACCACGTTGACCGGGATCTCCGGCTGCGGGGTCACACCGTCCCCTTCCGGCGGCAGGGCAAAGGAAAGCACCTGCCCGGGGAAGATGCGCCGGTTTGCCAGCACAGGCACACCGTCCGCAAAAAAGCCGCCGCCCCGGAACTTGACCGCCCGGGCAAGGTCGGTAGAGACAGCACACTGGCGCAGAAAGCTGCGCACCAGCACCCCATCGTGGGTGGTAGCCGTATCCGGCACGGCAAAATACAGCTGCATGGCCTGTCCCCTCCCCTGCAAAATTTACAAAAACACAAATGATATTATAACAAAAATCCGTTTCACTTGCAAATCTTACTTTTTTATGGTATCATGAGGAACGGAAAACGAGTGGAACATACGGCGGCGGGGCGGCTTTGACCGCTCTGAGGAAAGTCCGGGCCTCACAGAGCACGGTAACTGCTAACGGCAGCCGAGGGTGACCTTAGGGAAAGTGCAACAGAAAACAAACCGCCGCAGCAATGCGGTAAGGATGAAACGGCGAGGTAAGAGCTCACCAGCGCATGGGTGACCATGCGGCTTTGTAAACCCTACCGGAAGCAACGCCTATATGGGACGTACAGCGCTGCTCGCGTGTCCCGAAGGCGGCACGAGCCTGTCAGCAATGGCAGGCCTAGACAGATCGTCGTTTAATACAGAACCCGGCTTACGGTCTATCTCGTTTTCCCTTTTGTGGTTTTGCGCTGTCTGCGGTTGCAGGCAGCGTTTTTTTGTTGCAGCAACGTAAAAAGAGGTCACCGCACAGGATTTGTGCAGTGACCTCTTTGTTTTTAGCAAGACCATTGAAAATGCCCGCCGCGTGCGCTTTGGGCATTTTCAGCGGAATGATCATTTTTAATTGCATTTCGGGAAGATCTGCGGATCTTCCCGAAATGCCTTTTCACGCAAAAGGGTTGCTCAGTTCCCGCCTGCTCCAAGGATAGCGTCCAGCACGGTGGAGGCAGCGCTGTACAGCGAGCCTGCGGCCTGCTCTACCTGCTCCTGCGTGGGCAGACTGACGGCGGGCGTCTCGGTGCCGCCGCCCTCGGCGGGGGTCTCCGGCTGGGGCGTCTCGGTAGCAGCGGGCTGCTCGGCAGGCTGCTCGGTGGGCTGCTCTGTCGGTTGTTCGGCGGGCTGCTCAGCGGGCTGCTCCGGCACGCTTTCCGCAGGTTCATCCACGATCACGCTGTCGGCAGGCGTTTCGGGCACTGAGACAGCGGCATCCGGGTCGGCGGTGGGGGTGTACACGTCCGTCTTTTCCGGGGTCTGGGCGGTGGAGCTTACCGTGCCCTCACCGCCCAGCACCGCCGCGATCATCTCTTTGGCCTTTGCCACAGAGTTTTCATCCGGCTTCATGACGTAGAGCTTCTGCCCCTTGGCAGAGTAGCACTTGGTGCTGCTGCCGGAGGAGCCGGTAACGGTATAGCTTTCAATATTCCACTCCGCAAAATCGCTCAGCTGCATCCGCACCAGAGCGCTGATCTGGTTCTGAGAAAGGCTGGTGACGAAGCAATCGGCTGCAGAATCCATGATCTTGGAAAATCCCATCAGCAGCGCCGGGGACTTGATCTTGTTCAGCATGGCATCGATCACCTTCATCTGGTTGATGCCGCGCTGCACATCGCCGGTCTTAAAGGCGTGGCGCTCGCGGGCAAAGGCCAGCGCAGCTTTGCCGTCCAGATGGTTCCAGCCCTCGGCAAAGGTGGTGGGGTCGTAGTAGCCGGGGCTGCCCACCGAGGTGAACGCCTGATCGGAGTACACGTCCACGCCGCCCAGCGCATCAACGATGTTGATAAAGCCTGCAAAATTGATGCGGATGTAGTGCTGCACATCCACCCCGTAAAGGTTGCCAAGGGTGTCCATGCTGGTCTGCACGCCGTAAAGGCCGGCATGGGTCAGCTTATCCTTGCTGTTTGTTCCGGCAAGATCCACATAGTAATCGCGCGGGGTGTTGATCAGCACCACCTGCTTGGTCTCGGGGTTCACGGCGGCAAGGATATTCACATCGCTGCGGGCTTTTTCGGTCAGCTCGCCGCGGGTATCCACGCCGCTCAGGTACACCACAAAAGGCTCTTTGGTGATCTTTTTCGCCTCGGCGTCGCTCAAAAAGCCGGTGGTCATATCGCCCAGCGCCGTCAGACCCTGCTGCGCCCACACGCAGCCCAGCGCCATGGCAGCACACAGCACCACCGAGAATGCCCGGGACACTGCGCCTGCAGTTTTGTACTCCTGACAGCGCTTGACCAGCAACCACAGCAGTGCAAGCAGCGCCGCCAGCACCACCAGATACAGCACCGGCAGCATCTGGGTGCGCCACAGCTGCACCAGCGCCAGAACGCTTAAAATTGCCTGTACGATCAGCAAGATCTTCCCTCGTTTCGGGGGCTGGTACGCCCCATTTGCCCCGGGCACAGTGCTGCGGGGGGTGTTTTGCTGCGGGCGGCGGGGCGGCGGAGCGGATTGCTCCGGCGGCAGCTCCGAGAAAAACGCGGCGCTGTCCACCTCCACAGTGGCGTCCTGCTGCTCAGCCTTGTGCAAAAGACGGTGCAAGGAACGGCCGTCCTCCTTGCGGGAATGCTCGTTTTCGTCCAACATGAGAATACTCCTTTTTTAGCCCACCGGAACGATGGTCAGCACGGCGCGGGCAGGCAGGCAGGTGGCGGTCTGATCCTCCGCCGACAGCCAGCCAAAGCCCTCGCAGATGTGATCCGGGCAGGGCGATTCAATAAACCGCGCGCTGCCGTCCTTTACCTCTATATGCACCGTATAATAACCGGTGTCCACACTGTAAGTCTCGTCCTTGTCCAGCGGAATGTCCAGCACGGCATTGTTGTCGCCGTAGATCAGCTGGGCAGCCAGTTTTCCGCCGGTGGCGCTGTGGCTGCGCACAGCCAGCAGTACCGCTGCGATGGCCAGTACCACCGCTGCAAACAGGATATTGGTCAAAAGCTTTTTGTTCTTCATAGCTTACTGATCCCCGGGCTTGAGCTGCTCCAGCTCTGCCAGCCAAAGGGTGGCGCAGGCATCGCTGGGCATCCGCCAGTCGCCCCGGGGCGAAAGGGTCACGCTGCCCACCTTGGGGCCGTCCGGCAGGCAGCTGCGCTTGAACTGCTGGGCAAAAAAGCGCCAGTAGAAGTTGCGCAGCCACTTGTACAGCACGGCGTCCGTGTACTCTGCCCTGCCCGCAAAGGCAGCCTTTGCCAGCCGGTAGATCTTTGCCGGGCCAAAGCCGCAGCGCAGCACATAATACAAGTAAAAATCGTGCAGCTCGTAGGGGCCCACCAGATCCTCGGTGATCTGTGCAATTTCGCCGTCCTTGGCGGGCAGCAGCTCCGGCGAGACCGGGGTAGCCAGAATATCCAGCAGCACATCGTGCAAAGCGGCGGTGGCGGCAGTCTCGGCTTCGTACTGCACCAGATAGCGCACCAGCGTTTTGGGCACACCGGCATTTACGCCGTACATACTCATGTGGTCGCCGTTGTAGGTCGCCCAGCCCAGCGCCAGCTCCGAAAGGTCGCCCGTGCCCACCACAAGGCCGCCGGTGCGGTTGGCAAGATCCATCAGCTCCAGCGTGCGCACACGCGCCTGCCCGTTTTCAAAGGTGACGTCCAGCACCTTTTCGTCCTGCCCGATATCCGCAAAGTGGCTGCGCACAGTGTTGGCAATGCGGATCTCCTGAAAGCTCACGCCCAGCTCCCCGCACAAAATTTCGGCGTTGCTGCGGGTGCGCTTGGTGGTGCCAAAGCAGGGCATGGTCACCGCCAGCACATCGGCGGCGGGGCGGTGCAGCTGCTTCATGGCGCGCACTGCCACCAGCAGGGCAAGGCAGCTGTCCAAGCCGCCGGAAATGCCAATGACCGCCGTTTTTGCGCGGGCGTGCTCCAGCCGCTTGGCAAGGCCGTCGGCCTGCATTTTTAAAATCAGCTCGCACCGGGCGGCGCGGCGCTGCGGGTCGCCCGGCACAAAGGGCGCAGGGTCAATGCGGCGGGTGAGCACCGTTTCCTCCGGTGCAAGGTCAAATTCCACCGTGACGTAGCCCTCGGCGCTGGGCTCAAAGCTGGTGTTGCGGGCACGCTCGGCTTCCATGCGCTGGCAGTCCAGCTCGGTCTCGGCATGGTCGCCCGCAAAGGGCGCAGTCTCGGCAAGAATGCTGCCGTCCTCGGCGATGAGGTCGTGGCCGGCAAACACCATGTCCGTGGTGCTTTCGCCATGCCCTGCCGAGGCGTACAAGTAGCCGCACAGCAGCCGGGCGGACTGGTTTGCCACCAGCGCGCGGCGGTACTCGGCTTTGCCCACGGTCTCGTCGCTGGCAGAAAGGTTTGCAATGACGGTAGCGCCCGCCAGCGCGTGGAAGGTGGAAGGCGGCAGCGCGCTCCACAAGTCCTCGCACAGCTCCACGCCCAGCACAAAGCTGGGCATCTGGCGGCAGCGGAACAGCAGCGACGTACCAAAAAGCACCTGCTGCCCGCAGACAGTCACCGTCTGCACCTCGGTGCTGCCGGGGGTGAACTGCCGTTTTTCGTAGAACTCGCCGTAGTTGGGCAGGTAGGTCTTGGGCACGATGCCCAGCAGCTGCCCGCGGCACAGCACGGCGGCGCAGTTGTACAGCTTGCCGTGTACCAGCAGCGGCAAGCCCACCAGCGCCACGGTATCCAGCGTGCGGGTCTGCGCAAGCAGCCATTCCAGCGCATCCAGTGCGCCCTGCTGCAAAGTGCGCTGCAAAAACAAATCGCCGCAGGTGTAGCCGGTAAGGCAAAACTCCGGGAAAACCGCCAGCTTTACCCCACGCTGCGCGGCAGCTTGCAGCTGCTCCAGAATCTGCTGCGCGTTATAGGTGCAGTCTGCCACCCGCAAGGCGGGCGAAAAAGCAGCCGCCTTTAAAAAACCATCTTTCATAAGAGGATTTCACATCCTGTCTGTTTCAATGTTGCCATGGTGACCCATGTTGACCATAGTATACCACAAACCGCATAAAACGGAAAGTAACAGTCTGGTAAAAGAAGTGTGAACGTGGGAAAACCCTCTCAGTCTCGTTTTTCCGGTTAGCGACTTCCCGGAGTGCACCCCTTCCGTCTGCTCACTTCGTTCGCAGCCACCTTCCCCAAAGGGACAGCTTTGGGCGGTGATGGCAAACTTTCCGGCTGCACCTAAGGCGTCCCCTTGGGGGAGCTGGCACGGCGCAAGCCGTGACTGAGGGGGTACTGCCGCAGGCTTTCCGGCTAAAGTGCAAAGTTTCCGGCAGCGCAAAAAAGCTCCCCCTTCGGGGGAGCTGGACGCGACCAACGGGAGCGGACTGAGAGGGTTCAGGCGGGAACAGCACCCCTTCCGTCAAAGCCTACGGCTTTGCCACCTTCCCCAAGGGGACGGCTTTTCGCTGTGGCGGCAAACTTTCCGGCATTGCCAAAAGGCGCCCCCTTGGGGGAGCTGGCGAGCGCAGCGAGACGGAAGGGGTAAAAAAACACCCCCGCAGGCATAAGCCTACGGGGGTGTTATTATGCT
>OGES01002475.1_pt1 | contig 12301 bp, 10 predicted proteins | sample 1570711 | NCBI WGS metagenome assembly OGES01 (sample SAMEA2582133, study PRJEB24529) | metagenome | biome: Human gut stool | place: China | collected 2011 | reverse complement strand
CCCGCTACAAACCCCTTTGACAGTGTGTTTTCCTAATAGGCGCTAATCATATGAGATTATTACTACATCCTGCTTCAAATCCAAGCAGGATGAATACCTTTATCCGTGGCAGACTATTATGCTCTCCCTCTCTAATTTTATAGAGAAAGAGAGCATCCCCATTCCTAATGCATATATGCAGGCCGGCAGTGCGCTGTTCCCTACAATGAAATGCTTCGGCGTATTGAGCCGGAGAAAATTATTTGCTACAACACGCCTTTTCCGGAGATGCAGGGCAATATCGTGTATGTGGATTATGAGCGCAGCTCGTGGAAATATATGAGCTATGAGAGAAATTATAAGGCAGAAGATCTCGACGCTTTCAAAATTGGCGAGACATATCGACCTGAATGTGATACAATAGAGCCATACTTGATCGGCGGCACTTATAAGGGCGGCGGCAGCGCCTATGGCGGAAAGTGGAAGCCCTCTAAGCCGGATGATGAACGTTTTTTAGGTGAACCCGGCAGCATCAACCGCACAGCTGATCGTAACGGGGATTTAAGAGAAACTAAGATTGGCGCAGACGGTAGGGCAGTCAAGGAACGGCATTACTCAAATCACGGCAATCCCAAACAGCACTCTATTCCTCACGATCATAACATTGTATGGGAAGGTAACCGACCAAACTGGGGCAAAGCAGAAAACTATTGGGGCGGAGATATTCCTGATTTCAAGTCATATTGGAGGTGTGGCATGCCCTATCGCATTTTAAAATCCAAAAACTCATTGGAAGATAACCGTTTTAAATCGATCAGCGATTTTAAGTGGTGTATGAAATGTGGCGGAGAAGTAGAAATTGAATGGAACGGCATTCATTATGGCATTATTCGATATGGAACAGATGACAAAATCACAATTTATGTTTGGAATTGTCCCGAGACGGAATGCTGCTTTAACACCGCTGATGATGCACTTGAGTACATGGTCGGTTCCGATCGTCTGCGTGATGTGATCACACAGGTCACTGTGCTTGACCGTTCAATTTAGGATGAATACCTCTTGCTGACCACCAGCAAACCATTGATATATCTGTATTTTCTGAGATCCTATAATTACACTCGGACCAGCCAAAAGCCTTGAAATCGTATGATTTCAAGGCTTTTTTGCAACTTTTAAGAGCGAAATGCGCAGTGTGAAAATGCGTGAAAACTCCAAAAGCGCACAACTCGTCTAAAAATGTTGCTGCGGCTGCTTTTGCATGATATACTTAAAATATTAGTGAATTTAAAAACAGTATTCAAGGGGGCTGCCAGCGATGAAGAAAAAACTTTTTTGCATTTTCGGTTTGATCCTGATCGTCTCGGCTATCGCCTATTTTTGCCACGATCACAGCGTACTTCCGCTCGACGCCGAAAACGCAAACTATATCAGTTTTAAAATTTACCCTCAAAATGAGCCGAATTATATGGTGACAAACGATGACCGAATGAAAGAGATCGTGCGTGCTATCAATGAACTGGATGTGCAGGAAACAACGGATCAAGTAGACAGGATGTCGGATAGCTTTTACTATTTTGGGATTCAAATATCGGACAAAGATATCCCTGTTGAACTGGATGAAGATACCATTTCGATCAATAATGAACGCTATCAGGCGGACACATCGGATTTACGCGAGCTTTTGGACAAGACGTATCGTGATGTGATGAGCGGTGTTATCGATTGATGAAGATAATATCCGCGTTTAAAGGAAAAATTGCTTGGACTTCGATTTGTAGATAGCAAAGGAGCGGGGCGCAGCTCCGCTCCTTTTTTCTGTTTTCACCCCTCCAGCGGCTTGATCCCCTTATGCTCCACGCGAGGCAGCTTGCAGGCATCGGCAGGATTGAAGCGCAGATAACCGATTGCCACCGCCTGCTGCAGCGCCTTGTGCAACACACCATGCGCAGCAGCAGAGTTCCGCTATTCTCCACATTCCCGTCATCATCCCTTGTGCTATACTCCCGATAGGAGAGTATAGCAGTGCGCCCTTTAGTTCCTAAAGGGATTTCCCTTAATACTTTTTCATCAACTTATTAAAAATGATAATTCCTGTGATAATTTGAAACATTAAATATCCGCTGAGATAGAATATGATCATGCGAGCATTGTCGATAACTTCCAATGCTCCGAGAATACTGAAAGCCAAAATAGAGAAACAAATAACCACCAGTCCTATGCCGTAAGCATATCTTCCGGCTCTATCTCTAATTTTTGTTTTCAACTCGTCATGTTGCTCAATTCGGTCGTTCTCCAAACGTTCTTCGTATTGCTCTTTATTCTTGGGGGAACTCCAATAAAAATATTTGCATATCATCATAATTCCAGGGAAGATACCTGCGCCAGCAAAGCCCCATAAAATGCCCTCTAACTTTGTTTCAATCAATAGCGCAACAATCAAACAAACCACACCGAAAAGCACATATAGTATCCCGGTTATCAAATTACTCTTTTTCATTTTCTGCACCTCTTTCATAGATAAAGATTTCTTCAATCCGTTTACCAAAAAAGTCTGAAATTGCAAAAGCTAATTCCAATGATGGATTATACTTTCCTGTTTCGATTGAACTAATGGTTTGTCTTGATACACGAAGCATTTTTGCAAAATCATCTTGATTTAATCCTCGCTCCTTTCGTAACTGCTCAACTTTATTCTTCAAAAAAACGCCTCCTTGCATGACAAGTTTCCTTTACAAACTTACTATAGCATGACACGCCCATCTTGTCAAGTTTCCTTTACAATGTTTACTTCTTTTTCATGGGAAAATTACAATTTATTCATACAGTAAGAGCGCCCAAACATTTTTCGTCCGAGCGCTCTCAGTATCAGTCATGGATCATCCGCTTTGGCAATATCTGTCGAAAAATTCACCGACGCCTCGCCGGAGTCTGATTTTTCCGTGAGCGGGCAAAAAAGAGCGCTCGCCAAATGACGGGCGCTTCCCCTTTGTTCACTTCAGGTATTTTGCGACTTCCTGCTCAAGCTCCTGCCACACGGGATATTTCGCGCCGTTTTCATCGAAGAAGGCCTTCAAATCGCGGTTCAGCGCGCTCATTTCGTCGACCGCGTTCATCGCGTGGTCGGACGCGCAGATCTTTCCGAGGCTCGTGGCGGACATGAGCTTAAAAAAGCGCAGACAGGTCTTGTGGTACGCCGCGCCTTCAAACTCCACGTTGTCCTTCGGCAAAATTTCATGTCCCGCGTTTTTGATCGCGCGGTAGCCCTCGATATTAGCGTCGATCAGTCGGCTTAAATAGGCCGTGTTGCCCTTGAGCTTTTTGAGGTCGACGGACGCCACATACTTCCGCTCCCGATGGCCTGCCGAGGACACAAAGGCAAACATCACGTTTTTCTCCGGCAGCGAAGCGCTCAGCGCACTTGCGCGCATGTCGTTTCCCACAAAGACGATATTCTTTGTCGGATTCGTCCGCAGGGTATCGAGGATCGCGTCGAGCTGTGTATAGCGCAGGACGACGAAGATCACGTCGTACTTGTCCTCCGCTTTCAGCTCCGCCGTGACCGGAATGCGGCTGACCGACATGCGGGGCGAAAACTTATCCTTGATCCGAAGGCCGTTTTTTTTGGATGCTCTCGCCCCATGCTCCCCGCGCCAGCAGCGTGATGTCCTTTCCCGCGCGGAAGAAATTCCGCGCCAGATTGCAGCCGAGCACGCCCGCGCCGAATACTAAAATTTTCATAGCCAAGTCTCCTTTTATCCTAAAAATACCTGTTTCCTTCGTTCTGCCTCGTCTCGCTATGCTCTCGTTCCGATTTTCTTTCGTTTTGCGTCAGTTAGTCGTCTCTAACTAAAACATAGCAACTGACAGTGCAAAAGTCAAGATGTCTTTTTACCGCTCTCCGGTGCTTCCTTGCCCTTTTTCATCTTCTCCTTCACTCGATCAACAAATCCCCGCTTCAAAAGGGGCTGCGCATTGTTCATCTGTACTGGCCTGTTTTTGTCACTTCGCCAGATTTGTTTAAAAAATATCTGCTTTCACAAATTTTATCTTGCTTCTTCCGGATATTTTCATATAATGTTGACGATTGAACAGGAGGTACCACCATGTATGTTACCTACAGCAACCTTTTTAAGCTCCTCATCGACAAGGGCTTAAATAAAACGGAATTTGCGCGCGAGGTCGGCATCAGCTCCAACACGCTCGCCAAGCTCTCGAAAAATGAGCTCGTCTCGCTCGAGGTGCTTGTGCGCATCTGCCGCCAGCTCGACTGTTCGCTCGGCGACGTGGTGCAGCTCGCCCCGCCCGAGCCGCCGATCAAAAGCGGCCTTGAGCGCATGAAGAAGCGAAAACCCACCCACGAGAAAGGAGGCAATGCGTACCGCCATGAGTAACGAAACCAAGGAGACCGGCTCCAGCTTTATGGAAAAGCTGTCGACGGTCATTGTCGACAAGCGAAATCTCATCTTTCTGCTCACGATCATTCTGCTCGTATTCTCCGCCTTTTCCCGCAACTGGGTCGAGGTCGAGAGCGACCTGACGTACTACCTGCCGTCTGATTCCGAGACGAAGCAGGCGCTCGACATCATGGACGAGCAGTTCACGACCTATGGCACGGCCGAGGTCATGGTGGCCAACATCACACCAGAGCAGGCCGCCGCGCTCGAGCCCAAGATCAAGGAGATCAAGGGCGTGCAGAGCGTGGACTACGACGAGACCACCGCACATTATAATAACCTCTCCGCCCTCTATTCCATCACCTTTGCCTACAGTGAGGATGACGAGGCCTGTCTCGACTCGCTCGAAGCCGTGAAGGAATACCTGTCCGACTACGATCTGTATGTCGACACGGACCTTGGCAACACGCAGCAGGAGACCATCGACCACGAGATCAGCGTCATCATGGTGTATGTCGCCATCGTCATTGTCATCGTACTGCTCTTCACGTCCGAGACCTACGGCGAGGTGCCGGTGCTCATTCTGACGTTCGTGGTCGCACTTGTGCTGAATCAGGGCACAAACTTCCTGATGGGCAAAATCTCGTTCATTTCAAACTCGGTCACAAGCATCTTGCAGTTGGCGCTGTCCATCGACTACGCCATCATCTTCTGCAACCGATTTAAAGAAGAGCACCGGCTGCTGCCGCTGCGTGAGGCCGTCATCGTCTCGCTGAGCAAGTCGATCCCCGAGATCGGTGCGAGCAGCCTCACGACCATCGGCGGCCTTGTCGCGATGCTCTTCATGCAGTTCAAGCTCGGTCCCGATATGGCGCTGTGCCTCATCAAATCCATTCTCTTCGCGCTGCTGGCGGCGTTCATCGTGATGCCAGGCCTTCTGATGCTTTTCGGCCCGCTGATCGACCGCACGCAGCACCGCAGCTTCGTGCCGAAGATCCCGTTCGTCGGCAAGCTCGACTATGCCACGCGCTACATCATCCCCATCGTCTTCGTGGTGCTGGCCGTCATCGGCTACCGCCTGTCGTCCGACTGCCCCTACGCCTACGGCTATGGCCTCATCTCCGCCCCCAAGCAGAATGAGACGCAGTTTGCCCAGCAGATGATCGAGGATAACTTCACCTCGAAGAACATGCTGGCGCTCATCGTCCCCACGGGCGACTACGACAAGGAGTCCGCCATTTTGGACGAGCTCGGCCAGTACGACGAGGTCGACTCCACGATGGGTCTTACCAACATCGAAGCACTCGACGGCTACATGCTGGCCGACAAGCTGACGCCGCGCCAGTTCGCCGAGCTCGCGGGTCTCGATTACGAGGCCGCGCAGGTCGTCTACGCCGCCTACGCCGCGCAGCATTCAGAATATGGCAAGCTTGCGGGCAATCTCGCCACCTACAAAGTCCCGCTCATCGACATGTTTCTCTTTGTCTGCGATCAGGTGGATTCCGGCATCGTGACGCTCAGTGACGACCAGACGCAGATGCTCCAGGATGCCGAGGTCCAGATGAACAGCGCCAAGGCCCAGCTTCAAGGTACGGATTACGACCGCATGCTCATCTACCTCACGCTGCCCGAAAGCAGCGACGAGACCTACGCCTTCACCGACAAAATTCTCGAAATTGCCGAAAAGTATTACCCCGATGAAAACGTCTACCTCGCGGGCGAATCGACGAACGAATACGAATTCGAAAAGTCCTTCGCCGTGGATAACAAGGTTGTCAGCATCGTGTCGGTGCTCGTGGTTATGCTGGTGCTGCTCTTCACGTTCAACTCCGCCGGTATGCCGGTGCTGCTGATCCTCGTGATTCAGGGCTGCATCTGGCTCAACTTCTCGTTCCCGACCATCACGGGCAAGTACATCTTCTTCTTAGGATATCTAATTGTTTCTTCCATCCAGATGGGCGCGAATATCGACTACGCCATCGTCATCGCCAGCCGCTATCAGGAGCTCAAATCCAAAATGCACCACCGCGACGCCATCGTCGAGACGCTGAACTTCGCCTTCCCGACGATCATCACCTCCGGCTCGATCCTCTCGATCTGCGGCTTTTTGATCGGCAGCATGACATCTGAGCCCGTCATCGCGGGCATCGGTGAGAGCCTTGGCCGCGGCACGGTCATCTCTATCATCATGGTCATGTTCGCCCTGCCGCAGATCTTGCTCATCGGCAGCGGCATCGTCGACAAGACCTCGTTCTCCGTCCCGTCCATCACGGAAAAGAAATCGGGTCACGGTAAGGTCTCCGTCAACGGCATGGTGCGCGGCAGCATCAATGGTACGGTGCATGGCATCATGCACGCCACGGTCGAGGGCGACATCGACCTGAATCTGATCTCCGGATCTGCAAATGAGGAGCAAGACGATGAAGAAGACTAATCATTTCTATCGCTTCTGCGCGCTTGCACTCTCGTGCCTGCTGCTCATCTCGCTTCTCCCTGTCACGCAGGTCTTGGCAGACGGGGACGGCGCCATCCATATCAAGAGCGCAGAAGACTTACGATCCCTCGCGCATTCCTGCACGCTCGACTCCTGGTCGCGCGGTAAAGCCGTTGTGCTTGACAACGATATCGAGCTGACCGACGATGACGAGCTCCCCATCCCGACGTTCGGCGGCACGTTCAACGGCAACGGCCACACCATCAGCGGCCTTTCCATCACGCAGAGCGTCTCCCCCGCCGGTCTTTTCGGCGTGCTGCAAAAGGACGCCGTCATCAAAAACCTGAATGTTGAGGGCACGGTCACACCGTCCGGCGACAGCGAAAATATCGGCGGCATCGTGGGTGAAAACCACGGCACGATCGAAAGCTGCACATTCAACGGAAGTGTTTCCGGCAAACGCAGCGTCGGCGGCATCGTGGGCCGCAACCTCGCCACGGGCATCGTGCGCGCGTGCGACGCCTCGGGCGCGATCTTCGGCCAGAGCATGACCGGCGGCATCGCGGGCGAGAACCTCGGTTCCATCGTCTCCTGCCGCAGCCGCGCCTATGTAAACATCGAGAGCACCGACCCCTCCATCGACCTGAGCAATTTGAACCTCGAATTCTCGCTCGACCTCGCCAAGCTCTCCCGCGCCGACACGCTCAACACCGCCACCGACACCGGCGGCATCGCGGGCTATTCCTCCGGCGCGATCGCGTCGAGCACAAACTACGCCGCCGTCGGTTATCAGCACATCGGCTACAATATTGGCGGCGTGGTCGGCCGCAACAGCGGACAAGTGCTCGCGTGCAGCAATGAAGGCGCGATCTGCGGGCGAAAGGACGTCGGCGGCATCGCCGGCCAAATGGAGCCCTATATCCGCATGGAGATCTCCGACGGTCTGCTGCAGCAGCTCAAAACACAACTCAACGAGCTCAGCGGTCTTGTCAACACAGCAACCAACCATGCCGAAGGCGGCTCGAATGAGATTGCCTCGCGCCTGAACAGCATGTCCGGCTATGTGGATAACGCCGCCAACGAGCTGAACAACGTCCGGCTGAACGCCAGTATTGACAGCGTCATCACCGGCGACGGCTCCCATTCCTCCGACACTCTGATCGGCGGCGGCAAGGGCGCAGCCGGCGGCATCGACCACGAGCATTTCGACAGCGGTCACAGCACCACCATCTGGGGCGGCAGTGCCGCAGGCGCGGGCGCGAGCCACGAGGGCAATGCCTCGGGCACCGTCACCGGCTCGACTCAGATTGTCGCTGCACCGGATCTTGGCGGGCTGACCTCGTCGATCAACGGCCTGAGCAGTCAGGTCACGATGCTCAACAACGCCGCCAGCGGCACGGTCGGCACATTGGCAAATGATATTCGTTCGATCAACAACAAGTTCAACGAGCTGACAGGAACGCTGTTTTCCGCCATTTCCTCGCTCAGCGGCGGCACGGGCGACATCATTGTCGACACCTCCGATGTCGACATCGATTCCGTCACGTTTGGTAAAGTCTCTTCCTGCCGCAACAGCGGCGCGGTGTACGGCGATGTGAATACCGGCGGCATCACAGGCTCCATGACCATTGAATACACGCTCGACCCCGAGGACGATGTCGCGGGCCATCTTTCGAACATCTACCGCAAGCAGTATGAGTACCGCTCCATCATCCAGAAGTGCGTCAACACCGGCGATGTGGCCGGCAAGCGCAGCTATGTCGGCGGCATCGTCGGCCGCATGGACCTCGGCTATCTGACCGCGTGTGAGACGTCGTCCTGCTCTATCACGAACGAAAACGGCAGCTACACCGGCGGCATCGCCGGTCTCACCGGCGCAACGGTGCACGGCAGCTTTTCCAAGTGCACGCTCAGCGGCAAGAAGTATGTCGGCGGCATCGTCGGCTCCGGCGTACAGGAAAATGTCGACGGAAGCGGCAGCAGCGTGAGCTGGAACTACTCGCTCGTCGATATCACCGACTGCCAGCAGTACCAGGGTGCGATCTCCGGCAGCGACACGGGCACATTTGAGCATAACTACTATGTCTCCGACGATCTCCCCGGCATCAACCGTCAGGGCTACGCCGGACGGGCCGAGCCCATCAGCTATGCAGAGCTTCTCACGCTGCCCGATCTCCCCGAGAGCATGAAGTCCTTCACGCTCACCTTCGTCGCCGACGACAAGACGGTGCTTAGCCACACTTTCAACTACGGCGACTCCATCGACGAAAGCGACATCCCCGAGCCGCCCGCCAAGAGCGGCTGTCACGTCCACTGGGACCGCACCGACCTCACGAATCTGCACTTCGACACCGTCGTCACCGCTGTTTACGAGGCCTACACCCCCGGCCTTGCCTCTGAACAGACGCGAGAGAGCGGACAGGCTGTCATCTTGGTCGAGGGCAACTACAACGACGGCGACGCCATCACCGTGACCGCCCAGCCGCTCACGCCCGCGGCGTTCGACGTGCAGTCCGGCACTGTGCTCGACCGCGTGAAGGGCTACTTCTCCTGCCTCAGCCGCGGCGAAATGCCTTCGATGGTTGCCAACGCCGAAGTGCTCGAGCAGTGGCGCATCGAGCTTGCCGACGACGGGCAGGACACGCACACCGTGCGCTATCTCCCGCCCGACGGGCAGAAGGAGCTGCGCATCTACACCCGTGAAAACGGCGCCAGCTGGCAGGAGGCCGACTGCGGCACGATGGGCAGCTACCTCACCTTCTCCACGAGCGGCGACAGCGTTGAGTTTGCCGCCGTGCGGACGCTCGACGTCTGGGGCATCTGGCTCGGCGTGCTCGCCGTGCTGGCTGTTCTGATCCTTATCATGGTTCTGCTCGTCCACCGCCACAAGCGCAAAGCGCGCAGACGCGCCGAAGCGCTGGCGCGCAGCGCGAGCGCCGTCTCGCAGGCCGAGCAGATCGTCCGCGGCGAGGACGCCAATGCGTCCACAGCAGACGAAGCCCCTGCCAAGACGGGTGCCCCCGCGTCTACAGCGGTCGAAGATGCCACTCAGGCGGATGCGCCTGTGTCCGCTGAATCTACGGCAGTCCCCGCCGCGGTCGAGGGCGCAGAAAGCGTTCCCACTTCCGAACCCGCTCCCGCAGCCGATCCCGACTCCATCGAGGCGCGCCTTGCGCGCGCGGAAGAGGAACTTCGGCTTCTTCGCGAGGAGCGCGAGGCACGCGAAAACGTGCTCACGCAGCCCGCAGTACCGCCCGCGCCGAAAAAGCGCAGGCGCCGCCGCTTCCTCCCTATTCTCATCACGATTTTAGTCTTGCTCGGCGCGGCTGCGGCGTTCTTCCTCCACTCCGACTTTAAGAAGGACCTCGAAGCCTACCGCCTTGTCGAGGCGCGTGTCAAAGAGGACCCGATGACCATGGACGTCACGGTCGACGCCTCCTATGGCAAAATCAGCCTGAGCGCGGATGCCTCCGTCGCCCGCACGAAGAAGGACGGCGCTCCCATCACCTGCATCGACCGCGACGGCGCGGCGCTCTACTACGCAGACGGCGCGATCTACCTTGAAAACGGCAAATCCTACGCTGTCGGCGGCGCATTCCCAAATTACGCCGAGCTCATGGATGAGACCGCCGAGCTCTGCCGCACGCTCACGGTGACGAAATCCGTTGACGGGCAGGAAAAGCGCTACACCCTCACCGCCGAGGGAGACGACGCGAGCACACTGCTGCGTCTTCTCACCTCGGACGAGATCGCGAACGCCGCATCGCTTTCCGCGATCCGCGTGGATCTCACCGCCGAGAGCGGCGAGCTGATGGACGTAAGCTTCACGGCGGAAAACTCCGGAGATCTTCGCGTGGAGGCCGCCGCGCACTTCACCGACGCGCTCGCGCCGGTGATCCCCGACGATGTGCTCACCGCCATCCATTCGGGCAGCAATGACGACGCTTCCACGCTGACGGACAACGCGCTCCGTCTGCTGGGTGCCTGGGGCGAGCTGACCGCGGACGATCTGTCCGCCGACATTGCTCTTTCCGCCGACTGCGGCCCGATCGTGCTGAACAGCACGCTCCAGTATGACCGCAGCAGCATCGACGGTCAGAGCTACGGCAGCATCCAAAAAAACGCCCTCGCCGTCTACTTCTCCGGCAGCAAGATCTGCGACGCGGACGGCAACAGTATCGACACCGCGAGCCAGCAGCTCGTCGATGCCACGTCGCTCATTGACCTCTGCTACCAGTCCATTCTGAACGGCAGCGCAGGCTGCGATAAGGTGAGCGACGGCTATCTCTACGGTCTTTCGCTCGACTCCGACGCGATGAGCGAGCTCGCCGCCGCCATCGCGCCGGATATCAAGGCACAGGATGTGACCTTCTCCTCCGGACGCATTTCCGTCCGCGTGAGCGAGCAGGGCGAGCTCCAGTCCGTCAACATCTCGTGCAGCGGCGCGCTGCACCTCATCCTCTCCGACGCTCCGGTGTCGCTCTCCGCCGTCATCACGTCGGCGGATCGTGCATTCTCGATTCCCCAGCCGGCGCTCAACGCGCTGAAACAATAGAAAAGCGGAGGGAGATTCATACTATGGGAAATCGCATCATCAGCATCAGCCGCCAGTTCGGCAGCGGCGGCCACGAAGTGGCCGTGAAAACAGCGGATCTCCTCGGCATCCGCGTCTATGAGCGCGAGCTGATCCGCCTCGCGTGCGAGTACGGCGAGCTTTCGGAAAAAACGCTCTCCCCCTCGGACGAAAAGGCGACCAACCCCTACCTCTTCCAGACCGTGCACGAGGGCAACCACCATGTGCTGCGCGGCAAACCGACGAGCGAAGTGCTCTTTGCCCTGCAAAGCCACGAGATCCGCCGCATCGCCCGCCACGAGGAGTGTGTGTTCGTGGGGCGCTGCGCAGACTATGTGCTGCGCGGCGAAGACGTGAGGCTTCTCACCGTGTTCGTCGCCGCGCCGGACGAGCACCGCATCCAGCGCAAAATGGCGCAGGAAAAGCTCACGCGCGACCAAGCCATCCGCCTGATCCGCAAGATGGACAAGCAGCGCCGCAAGTATTACGAGAGCTACACCCACAAGGCCTGGGGCGCGCCGGAGGGGTATGATCTTTACCTTGACACCGGTGCGCTGTCGACCGCTGACGCGGCGGCGGTCATTGCGGAGCGCTTCCGCAAGCTGTAAAAAAGAAAAGAGCTGTCTCTCTCGAGAGACGGCTCTTCTTTTTCGCACAGGTGCGAAGTGCTTTGCGGCATACATGCCGCGTGATGCGGCCCCCATTTTCTTTCCCGAGAAAGAAAACGGGCGTCGCCCGTCCAAAAGAAAGGCGTTTAGATTGGCAGTCTCAGGCTTGAATGACCTTTGTGCCTCCGGAATGCGACTTCCTGCGCGCGGCGTTGCCGCGTTAGCATTGCGATACGACTTGCCTCTGCTCCCATCATCCGCTGTTGCGCAGCCGTTGGCGGCTCTGCTGCCTTACGGATGCGGCACACCC
>OGES01002461.1_pt1 | contig 12361 bp, 10 predicted proteins | sample 1570711 | NCBI WGS metagenome assembly OGES01 (sample SAMEA2582133, study PRJEB24529) | metagenome | biome: Human gut stool | place: China | collected 2011 | reverse complement strand
AGAGCGCCGGTCTCCGGAACCGGGTGCGCAGGTTCGAATCCTGCTAGGCGCACCATGAATAATTGGTTAGTTATTATAGTTGCATATAAGTGCTTATTAAATTTAATATTATGAATATTATCAAGATAGTCATTCCTATGATAAGTGCATGTTCGGTATAGATATTTAACAATAAATTTTTCTGGAGTTTTGAGATTTTCTGTGAACATTACAAATTACAGAGTAAATAATTTTATATTCTATTAAAATTCAATATATTAATGCTCATAATAAGGATTTATCCAAATTATGAGCATTTTTGCTATTTTATATTGTATTAATTTTAGAAATAATCATCTATATATAACTGTACCATGAATGGGTTATCTAATCTATAACTTGCTTCTACTAACTATTCGATTATTTACTAAATTTTAGCATTTATTTTAATGAATGCTAAAGTAGTCATAATGGCTTTGGAAAATAAATTTACTAAGTTTTTGTGATAAAATATAATATAATAATAGCTATTTGATTTATCGATATATGAGCGTATTGCTGACTTTAGAAATGCTTTATCTGCTGGGCAGAGAAGAATTATACTGATTTAGATTTATAACGAACTTATATAAAGTTATATAAAAATTGTTCTAGATCAATATTTTGTGCTTTGATGGTATAGATTTATATTGTTGATTATTAAACCTATAATATAGTGTTAATATAATTTATTCTTAATTATATAAAAGAATAATGGGTATATCTGGAGTGTGTTTATGGCAAAACAAGTAAAATCTAGACAGCGAGTTACTGATCATGGAGAAGTGTTTACTGCAACCCGTGAAGTAAATGCAATGTTAGATTTAGTAAAACAAGAGACTGAACGTGTGGATAGTCGATTCTTGGAACCTGCATGTGGTGATGGGAATTTTATGGCCGAGATTTTACAGCGTAAGTTAGAGGCGGCAAAGAAGCGAGCTATTCCTCCACGAAAGAGGAAACCATTGCCACTTGAATTTGAGAAGCAATCTGTTATTGCAGTAGCAAGTATATATGGTGTTGATTTATTGATTGATAATGTGATCGCATGCCGAAATCGACTCTATGATATTTGGTACGAAGAATATAAAAAAATCTGTAATAATGAAATGAATGAGGATTGTAAAGCAGCAGTAAGATTTATTCTTGAACGTAATATTGTTTGTGGAAATGCATTAACTATGAAGTGTGTTGATGAGAATGGAATTGAAATTGAAGAACCTATTGTTTTCTCAGAGTGGACGTTTATAATGGGGTCGATAATGCAACGTAAGGATTATCGCTTTGATAAATTGTTAGTAGGGAATTATATGCCTAAGGCATTAAACAAAAAGAAAAAGCAAGCAGATGAATATACTCAGATGAACTTACTATCTATTGTAGATGAAAATCTTAGTGATGAGGGTGAATTCGTTACTTCTTATGTTGCCGATTATAGGAGGGTTCAAGAACATGGTTAATAAACAATACAATAATATGTATAATCCAGATGTTTTATCCTGTATTGCAAATTTGTCAAATGATGAAGTATTTACTCCTCCAGAAGTAGCTAATGCTATATTAGATTTGTTGCCCCAGGAACTATTTAGTAATCCCAATATTACATTTCTTGATCCGGCTTGTAAGAGTGGTGTATTTTTGCGTGAAATTGCTAAAAGACTGCTTAAGGGTCTAGAGTTAATATATCCTGATTTAAAAGAGAGAACAGAGCATATTTTTAAGTATCAACTTTTTGGTATAGCTATTACAGAACTAACATCGTATCTTTCCCGACGTAGTCTGTATTGTTCTAAGTTTGCAAATGGTAAATACTCTGTTGTTAATTTTGATAATATTGATGGTAATATACGTTATAAAATTCTTCAGCATAGATGGGAATACGGCAAATGCATATTTTGTGGTGCTCCCCAAAAAGAGTATGATCGTCCAGGTGATTTAGAAACTTATGCATATGAAATGATTCATACTATAAAACCGGAGAGGATATTTAATATGAAATTTGATGTGATTATAGGTAACCCACCATATCAATTAAGTGATGGTGGTGGAACGGGAAAAAGTGCAAAGCCGATTTATCAACTCTTTGTTTCCCAAGCAAAAAAATTACAGCCACGATATATGTCTATGATAATTCCATCAAGATGGTTTGCTGGTGGAAAAGGACTAGATGAGTTCCGTGCTGAAATGCTTTCAGATAAGCATATACGTAAGCTTGTTGATTATGATAATTTTAAAGAAGTATTTCCTGGCGTAGATCTGGCGGGAGGTGCTTGCTTTTTCTTATGGGATCGTGATAATCCGGGGAGTTGTGAGGTTACAAATATTAGTGGTGGTATTCGTAATACGGCAATTCGTGAACTTGATGAATATGATACGTTTATTCGCTCGAATCAAGCAATAAGTATTGTTAAAAAAGTTAATTCCATGAATTATAAGAAACATTTGAATGATGTTGTATATTCTAGGTTACCATTTGGAATTCCAACGACATATACGCCTGTAAATAGTGGTGTTCCCTGTTACTTTACAAAAAAAATTGGTCTGCGGCATGTAAGACGGAATGATGTGAGAGATCCCTTTGGAATTATTAATAAATGGAAGTTCTTGGTTCCAAAAGCGCCTATAGCTGGACAAACTGATTTTTCAAAACCAGTAGCTTTTTATTATGATGGGAATACTAGAATTGCAAAGCCAGGAGAGGTTTGCTCTGAATCTTGGCTGGTAGCGGGCGCCTTTGATACCGAGGGTGAAGCGCTTTCCTATAAATCATATATTTTTACAAAAATAGTAAGGTTTCTTCTCTTACAAACTGTTGTATCTCAGAATATTTCGAAAAAGAATTATTGTTTCATTCCAGATTTAGAAAAATATAAAGGTACATATACAGATGCTCAATTATGTGAAATGTGGGGTATTTCAGATGAGGAGTTTGAATATGTAAAATCTAAGATTGGTGAAATTGGAGGTGAGAATAATGGCTGAGATAGAACTTTTTCCACAGAGGCCGGATTTACGTCCAATGATTTATGCTTATGAAGATACTAATCCACAGTATAAGGGACTATTAAAAGTTGGCTACACTACTATAAATGTGGAGAAACGGGTGGCTCAACAGTATCCAATAAAGAGACCTGATGGTTGTATGCCATATCGTATTGTTTTACGTGAATCTGCAATGTATCCAGATGGTAGTTTTTTTACTGATCATGATGTTCATCGAGTACTACGAGAAAAACAAATTATTAGCATGGGTGGAGAATGGTTTAAATGTACTGTAGATGATGTTAAATCTGCTATTGTTGCAGTACGCACAGGTTCATCGAATATTGAGAATCGTACCCAAACCTTTAAGATGCGTCCAGAACAAAAAGAAGCTGTAGATATAACGATAAATTATTTTAAATCGGCCTATGAGGAAGATAGTAGTAGAGCACCAAAATTCCTATGGAATGCAAAAATGCGGTTTGGTAAGACTTTTGCCGCTTATCAACTTGCAAAAAAGATGGGAATGAAACGTATATTGATTCTTACGTTTAAGCCGGCTGTTCAAACAGCCTGGCGTGAGGATTTATTAAATCATATTGATTTTGAAGGATGGCAGTTTATCTCTAGGCCTATTTCTTCAGGGGGAGTATCCACTGATCAACAATATCAACAAGCAGATAAGTCTCGCCCTATAGTTTGTTTTGGTTCTTTTCAAGATTTTCTTGGAGTAAACAGGGAAACTGGTGGTATTAAGTCCAATAATGAATGGGTACATACTACAAATTGGGATCTCGTTATTTTTGATGAGTATCATTTTGGTGCATGGACAGATAATGCAAAGAAGCTTTTTGAGCAGGATGAGGATATCTATGAAGATGATCTTTCACAATATGACGCAGGTAATGCCTATAATGAAACTTGGCTTCCTATAACTACAGCATATTATCTATATCTCTCAGGTACCCCGTTTAGAGCAATAAATTCTGGAGAATTTATTGAGGAACAGATTTATAATTGGACTTATTCTGATGAACAAAGAGCTAAAATTGAATGGAATGTGCCAGGAGAAAATCCATACTCTGCATTACCGAGAATGGTTATGCTTACATATAAAATTCCTGAAAGTATTCAGAGTATAGCCAAACAAGGCGAGTTTGATGAATTTGATTTAAATGCATTTTTTTCTACTGAAGGCGTAGGTTTAGACGCACATTTTAAATATGAAGATTATGTACAGAAATGGTTAGATTTAATTCGTGGCTCTTACTTGGAGACTAGCGTAGATGAATTAAAACTTGGCGCTCAGAAACCACCAATGCCTTACTCAGATACACGACTTTTAAATGTGTTATCTCATACTCTATGGTTTTTGCCTAATGTGGCAGCATGCTATGCGATGGCCAATTTATTAAAACAGAAGCAAAATAGTTTTTACCATGATTATAAAGTAAATATTTGTGCTGGATCACAGGCGGGAATTGGTGTTGCCGCTTTGAATCCAGTTCGACGTTCTATGGGTAATCCATTAGAGACAAAAACCATTACTCTTTCCTGTGGTAAATTAACTACTGGTGTTACTATTAAGCCGTGGACTGGTATTTTTATGCTTCGAAACCTTTCTAGCCCAGAGACTTATTTTCAAGCCGCTTTTAGAGTTCAGAGCCCATGGGAAATTTTGAAGGATGATGGTAGGCGTGAAATTGTTAAACAGGAATGTTATGTTTTTGATTTCGCATTGGATCGTGCGCTTCGTCAAATTTCTGACTATTCTTGTCGTTTAAATGTTCATGAAAGTAATCCTGAAAAAAAGGTCGGAGAATTTATAAACTTCTTACCGGTATTGGCATATGATGGGAGTGCTATGCGTCAAGTTAATGCCGCTGAGATTCTTGACATGGCTATGGCTGGTACATCTGCTACATTACTTGCAAAACGTTGGGAAAGTGCATTGCTTGTTAATGTTGATAATGATACTCTTGCTCGTTTGTTACAAAATGAGAGAGCAATGGCCGCGCTTATGCGCATTGAAGGTTTTAGAAGCTTAAACTCAGATATTGAAACGATTATTAATAAATCAAATGCAGTAAAAAAGGTTAAACGGGACAATGAAAGGCTCACACCAAAACAGAAGAAAGAAATGACCGAAGCCGAGAAGGAATATAAATCCAAACGTAAGATGATTCAGGAAAAGTTAATTAAATTTGCAACTCGTGTTCCTGTTTTTATGTATTTGACAGATTACCGTGAATATAGTTTACAGGATGTTATAACCCAGTTAGAACCAGAACTTTTTAAGAAAGTTACAGGTCTAGAGGTTAAGGATTTTGAGTTGCTGGTATCTTTAAATGTATTTAATGAGTCTTTGATGAATGATGCGGTTTATAAGTTTAAACGATATGAAGATGCAAGCTTAATCTATACAGGTATTGATAAGCATATTGGTGAAAATGTGGGGCTTTATAGTACAGTTATTAGTCGTGCTGATTATGATGCGATGGCAGGTCAGATTGCAACATCTATGAAGGTTGATCGGAATAGTATTAGTGATACTTCATCTCGCTTCACAATAGTGAATAGAGAAATCCTTGCTGAGAGGGAGGGCCCACGATTAGTTGCTGAAAATTACATTAAAGATTATGCAAAACCGAGTAAGTTAGCAGGTGAACGGAACAGTTATCGAGGTATGGCTACATATCGACCTTCCTATATACCTCCAGTACCTTCTACAATTACTAGCAAAGAAAAAAATAAAATAAAAGTTGATCTTTCTAATGTTTGTGTAGGTACAACTGTTTCTCATAAAGCATTTGGGCTAGGAATAATTAAGAAAATTGATAGGAGCTTTATCATTATTTCTTTTTCTGGTATTGATAAAAGATTTCAGTTTCCTGGTGCATTTTTCCAAGGGTTCTTGCAATTGGATAAATAATCAGAAGTAGTATTAAAGTTTGGATAATAAAATTTAATAAGGTATACGTACTTTTGTATGGAAAAAGATCCTAGTCTTATTTTAGTGAATAGAATTGTATTTGTATAAATTTATGAAAAGCTGTACCAATAGAAATAAATATTGATACAGCTTTTTATTTGTAGAATATTAAAGAACTCTATTTTCATAATTTTATTTTCGTACAACGAATTCCTCTTGTTTGAAATTCATTTATCAGCAAGTCTATTGATTTATCAATGATTTCTTCATTAGTTATATATACCATCTTTTTGTAATAGACCGTACCATCAAATTCTATCCAACAGCTTGTCTTACCATTTAGTTTGCAAATCTTCATTCTACCTGCCCAGCTTCCCATGCTACGGAATTTTTTGCACTTAGAGAAGCGTACTTCTCGAATATCTTTTAATTTATAGGTTCTTTTCATTAATCCAATGCCTATAGAGACTTGATCATCTTTAAAGTAAAGAAGTTTATAACGATCTTCAGGAGGCATAGATCTAATTATAGATAAGTTATAAGTAGCAAAAACTACAGCAATAGCTACTAATGTAAACATAAGGATTATCATATATTTTCCCATACTTTCAAAGCCTCCTTTTCTTTATTATAATAAATATAGATAATATATGAAACAGCTATATTAATTCTAGTAATAGGAGAGAAACGAATGGAAATACATGCACGAACTACTAAATGGAGTAAGGGTGTAAGGGAAATGGATGTATTATCCCTACAAGATAAGGAGATTGTATGTAATAAGGTAGCTAAACAATTATTTATTATTTGTACAACGATTGGTACATTAATTTTAATTGCTATTACCTTCGGTATGTTAGAATCGCCAGAACTTTTAGAGTATATGACTCATACGGCAGATTCAGTTAATCGAGGTTCTCGTGGTGCACATCTACAATTATCACATGCTAGTAGTGGTTTAACTAGCGTATTTAGTATACTACCTCTTTTAGCTGTTATGTTAATCCCCACTATTGCCGTGTTTTTGGCAATTAAAAAGCCTCTACTTAAACGTGAAACGAAAAAACTATTGGATAATGCTTCGCTAACTGATGTAAATGATTCGCTAACACAAATTATATGGGGATTTACACCTAATGAATATAATTCTAATGAAGCTTTCACAAAAGATATTGTAGATTATATTGAAGATAATAGAGAAAATTGGGTGCCTAATAGAATTGCTGTAAAAACATCTAGCCTAAATATAGTGTATGAAGCCTTTATTACAGGGATTGAACAGCTCAGGAGCAATGAAACTGTTCTTGATATGAGTACTTTAGATGAAGACTGTCGTATCGATGGCGTATTTCAAACAGACATTAAAGCTCATCTAATTGCAGATAATGGGAAATACTTTACCAATGTAGAGCTTTTAAGGAAGATTCATAATCAACTTGCCTTTAAAGATTTGGGAGGCAATGAATTTTTAGAGGGCTTAGAGTATGTTGATGCTGATGGCAGTACGCCTGTATATCGGCTTATGACAGGTTCATAAAATGTATGGTATAGTTTATGATTCATATTGAAGTGTATATAGAAAATTTATATGTACATAATAGAGAAAACCGCCACTCTAATGAGTGGCGATTTTTATATTTGTACGCCGAATAGGCATGACTAAACCCCCAGTTAAACTGGGGGTCAGTAAAAATTCTTAGAGAAAAGGAAAGAACCTCCTAGTGCTAAAATGAAGTTGGTCTGGCAACCACAACATTTTAATATAGGAGGTTCAATGTCAATGAATGACGTAAAAAGCTTATCACATAGTAAATGGAGATGTAAATATCATATTGTTTTTGCTCCAAAATATAGAAGATAAATAATTTATGGTCGGATAAAAGCTGATGTAGGTAAAATTCTAAGAGATTTATGTAAGAGAAAAAATGTAGAAATTATCGAGGCAGAATGCTGTCCAGATCATATCCATATGCTAGTAACGATTCCACCACATTTAAGTATATCGAGTTTTATGGGATATTTAAAAAGCAAAAGTAGCCTCATGATATTCGATAGACACGCAAATTTAAAATATAAGTATGGAAATAGACATTTCTGGTGTAGAGGATATTATGTGGATACGGTGGGACGATATGAAGGAGCGATAAAAAGTATGTTCGCAATCAACTACAAGAGGATATAGCACAAGATACATTAAACTTTAAAGAATATACCGACCCGTTTACGGGTGAGCCAGTAAAATAGGCAAAATAAAAGCCCCCGAGTAGGGGGCAGCCAGTGGTAATAGAGTGGTTGTCAGATCATTCAATGCCCTCTTTAGAGGGCCACCACTAGAGAAAGACCCTTATAGGGTCAGAGCAAACCACCCGTTCTACGGGTGGTTATGATTGTGTTGGAAATTCCTTTTGTATATGATGAATTGCAATAAGTAATGCGACAAAATTAAATCAATTTTTTAATCTCATGTTTAAACATGTCAAATGGTGTTTTAAACCTAAGGCATTTTCTAGGTCGATTATTAATCAGCACTAGTGCTTCTGTTAGTTTATCTAGTGTTACTTTAGCTAAATCGGTTTTCTTAGGAAAAAGCTCTCGAAGTAAACCATTACTATTTTCATTAGAGCCACGTTGCCATGCTGCATAGGCATCAGCAAAATACATTGGTATCCCAAACTCGTTTTCAACCTGTTCAAAGCACGCAAATTCTTTACCACGGTCCACTGTAAAGGTTTTAAGTAATTTACTTGTTAATGTGTTGTATAGGGAACTAATAGCTAAAAACATAGAATCCTTAGTTCGGTCATCCATTTTTATTGCTACATAAAATCGAGTTTTACGTTCAACAAATGTAGCTAAACAACCTTTACTTTGACCTCTAGAAGACACCATTGTATCTAGTTCCCAATGACCAAAAGTCTTACGGTTTTCAACTTCTTGAGGTCGGTCCTTAATGGTCTTTTTCACATTGAACCGTCCACGTTTTTCTTGTGTACCAGGCTTTTTGCCTTTCCGGCGAAGTACTGTTTCTGTTACAGCAAGAAAACCACGATGGATCCAAGAATAAATTGTTTTAAAGCTTAGAACTCCAACTAATTCAGCACCAACTATTTCTTCTGGAGACCAAGTTTGTTGTAACCTGGATTCAATTAAAGCCGCTAATTGAGGTGTTAACTTTGTTGGTCTGCCTTTATTAGCAGACTCACTAATTGCTAATTGTTGTGCTTTAATCGCAGAATATTCACCTTCAACGCGATTTAATTCTCTTGCTACAGTAGAATGGTGAACCCCGATTAAGCTAGCAATCCTACGAACAGAGTATCCTTCTCTTCGTAAAACTTCTATTTGACTTCGTTTTTCTATGGTAAGATGTATATAGCTCATATTAGAGACCTCCGTGTCATGTAGTTGTGGTTATTTACATTTTACACGAGATCTCCAATATGAGTCTTTTTATTTGTCGCAATATATTTTACAATTCATCAAATAAATAAAAATACACTATTTTAAGTATAGCATTGGAATATGTATCTGAATATTATCATGTTATGAATGCTACTTATATTAATATGAATTTTACTAATGGGTATGGAGTGATATGTAAGTAGGTTAAAGAGTTTAATTCATCTTTTATTGATTATGTGTTTTTCTAATATATTTGAGGTGATTACTATGGCAGTGTCTAATATGAGAGCTACATTACTATATCCAATAGAAGTAGTGTGGGATACAGTGACGAATCTAAAGGATTTTTCCTGGAGAAGTGATTTAAAAGATGTAAGAATTATAGATGAGAATAACTTTATAGAGATTACCAAGAATGGAGTTGAAACTTATTTTAGAATTACAGAATGTATTAAATACCAGTCATGGATATTTGAGATAGAAAATAAAAATATTAAGGGGGCTTGGGTCGGAAAGTTCTATGTGGAGGATGATAAAACGATTCTAGATTTTACAGAAACTGTTGTCTCTAAAAAACTAATATTTAAGCCATTTATAAGTTTGTATTTGAAACGACAACAAAAAATATATTTTAGAGATTTAAAAGCAAAACTGAATTGTGAAGAGTTTGAAGCTGTTAGATAATATTTATAAGATTAGTTTTATCAAAATAGAAGGTGGTGCGTTTTGTGGCTGAGATTAGATTTGAAAATCTTCGAAAGCTATTAAAGAGCATGATAGAAAAGTGATAAAGAGACTATCTGTCTATTTTCTAAGCGTCATGGTAAATAGACTATCTGTGGAATGCAATTTTTAAATGTGCATGGATTAAAATTTATTAATGTTCTTGTTATTTCGTTATGAAAAAGATAAATTGAGATTTTAGAATTGTATTTGGTATATGATAGCCTTTCGCTTATACGAGGGGCTTTTACTATACACTCATACTTATAAATATAATATAATGTAATTAGTGATAATCATTTAAAAAATATAGTTCATGGGAGAGATATATGATACAGTTAAAAGATTTAGGTACGTTTGAATCTGTGCCTAAAATAGTGACGGATATTATTGAGGGTAATCTACCTGCACTTGTGTCGGCGTTAGCGGCTGGTTGGGATATTCATGAAGTCATAGAAATTGATGAATATAGTGAGCATACACCTTTAGAATTAGCTCTTGTCATGTGTTGCTTGCCAAGTATTCAATGGTTAGTCGAACATGGCGTAGATTTAAATGATGAAGAAAATCCAAGTTTCTTGCTAGCTGTACGGTATGGTAATAAAGAGATTATAGACTATCTTGTGGCTAATGGTGTTAATATTCACGCCTTGAACCGTGTGAAAGTAGATGCTTTTCAAGCTACTTTATATGGCCAAAAATATGAGAACCTACAAATTATTCATGACTTAGGCCATACTGTACAGAAGTATGGCGGTAAAGCTTTCAGAAATGCCATTACAGATAGAAATTATGAGGTTCTAGATTTCTTTATTCATAATGGTGTAGATATTAACTACAACAAGCCTGATTCTGTATATCCCTTTAAGCCAACCCCATTATGTGTAGCAGCACGGTATGTAGATTTAAAGATGTGTAAATACTTGGTAGAACATGGCGCTGACGTGATCATTACGGAAAAGGATGGTATGCGCCCCTATAGCATTGCTATTGAAAAAGGTGATATGGAAATGGCAGAGTATTTTAAATCCTTAGAGCCTGTTGAGTTCCATGATATACAAAATAAAATAGATCAATTAAAGCCGTTTAAATTACCAAAAGCATTAGTGAATTTTTTAGAGGATGATACTCTTTACTTTGAATTACCAGATTCCGATTTTATATCTATAGAGTTTTTCCCACTGATTGATACGATTCCCTTTAAATTAGGTCGTCGTAATCTATTACGTTTATCTAAAGAACTGGGCGAGTATAACGAGTGGCAAATTGTATGGGACCCTAAATCTAAAAAGATTGGTTGTTATGATATAGAACATCAAGATTTACGAGAACTTTGTAAATTTGATGAATTTTTGGCAGATATGTCAGGTCAATTAGAAAGTTTATTTTAATATGTGTCATAAAGGAGAGTATGTGCATATGATAGATGAATTCGATAAAACATATACTGATTGGTCAATTGATGTAGGTTCTTATAAATATGAAGGTATTACACTGAATGAAGTTGAGCAAAATCTATATGCTATTGAAGATCAAGAGCAAGATTTTGTAGTTATATCACCATTAAATGCAATCTTAATAGATAATAAAAAGTATAACTTTGTACAAGTTTGTAGTGATCAAGATACTGATTTATTACATATAGAGCTTAGTGCAATTAATGATGGTGAACAGGGCGCTATTATATATGGTAAAAATGAGCTAGGACATCAAGAGGTATTACAGATAATAGAAGAATTTATTGCACATCATAAGGTACCATCGTTAGATAGTTGGGAAATTGTGCTAGATTTAAGACCTAAGACGGAAAGCTATGTAAAGGATTTTGAAAATGACTAATCATGTAAAATATGATGAACAGTTAAGACAATACACCTTGTATTATGAAGGAATACAATTTTGCTGGGATGAGGTTCCAACGGATGTTAATGTAGAAATTGCAAAATTATTAGCTGCCAATTACCATAAGAATATAGATATAATTGCTACTTTCATCTATAACGAAATAAGAGATTGGTATGGCGATGTAACTATTGATGAAGTAAAAACACGGATAGGTATGCCTATTATTGAACCAGATCGAGATGCTGTGACCTATTGCGAGCAAACCTTTGATGAGACGCACATTTTTTCCTTTACATTTTGGGATGATGAATTTAAAGATTTACACTACTTTGCTATAGACGGGTGATATATTTTCAATGATTTGTCTATTATGACTTATATGTGGAGCTTTTTATGCTATATAAACCGAATAACCTTTTGTATAAGTATATTCGCTATCGATTTAGACGGATTCAGATT
>OGES01002457.1_pt1 | contig 12385 bp, 9 predicted proteins | sample 1570711 | NCBI WGS metagenome assembly OGES01 (sample SAMEA2582133, study PRJEB24529) | metagenome | biome: Human gut stool | place: China | collected 2011 | reverse complement strand
AATACAGGCCTATATGATAATTATAACGAACCAATTTATGTATATGCAGAACTTAATAATAGATTAGGCTATTCAAGTTGGATATTTAAAGGATTCAAAGATCGTTATGAGCTAGGCGATTTAAAAATCATTGATTTACCAGAAAGAGCTGATTACTTTTCTGATCCAGGCAAACTCATATTCAACTGGCATTATCCCGTTAATGTTCATTATGAACACATCTTAGATGACCTTAATACAGCGCAGCGTTTACCAGAACGTATCCGGACAAGTGATCTTGCATTGGAAACACTAAAAGGAGTAATCGATTCTTCAATTCAAAAGGTTACTGCGAATTATAAGCTTGCTATTCCTCATTACTACAATAACAGGATTCAGCTAATGATTCCATTATATTTCAACAAAAATAATATTCCTGACGTTGCATTGGTGCTTAATGAAATAGATGGAAAGTGTTACCAAGCAAGAACATGTCTTTCCATGAAGATGGCATACATTGATGCAAGGATTATTTCTAAGCCTGATGTGTTCTGGTTATCCTTTGATACAATTAATGCAAGAGAAGAAGAATAAAATAATATATGAAAATACATTCCTATAGCAGATGAGAGAAATCTTGTCTGCTATTTTTTTATGCTCAAAATCAAAAATTGACAAATCATAAAACACAAAAACGATTCAAATAGCATGGAGAATAAACAAATATCAAAGAAAATCATAAATGCGAAGGAGATATTTACTATGGACAATAATTTAAAACTGATCACAACAGAAAAATAAATTTTATGACAAAGAACAGAGAATGAAAAGATGTACGAGTTGGACTCCGAAAGGAGTGCAATTAATCTCATATAATAATTATATATTTATATAATAATTAATTAAGTGCAAAAAGTGGTCAAAATCTGCCCACTTAGCGGGAGTGTTTTGGAGTGTAGTGGTCAAAATCGATACACTTTTTGCACCATGTAAAAAATGGAGGTAAAATTATTAACGATCAAAATTTAAAATCAATTCAAATTTCTATACCAAAAGATATACTTCACTCTTCTACTTTTTCAAATTATGAAATTGCAGCGTACTGTTTCTTAAAAACTGTAGTGACTGTCACATACACAACAGAGCATTGTATATCTTATTCTCAGGCCAGCTATTATCTAACTGGATCTACAAAATATTCTAAACGATTCCCTGTATATATAAAAAATGGAATAGATAGACTTATTCAAAAAGGAATTATTATCCAAAAAGGAGTCGCTCAAAAAGAATATATTTTAGACTGTTCTTGTTTATGGGATGATACAAAAGATACTCCGTTTGTTATTATTGATTTTTTTGAAATAAGAAAAATATTTCAAATAACAGACTGTAATAATTTTCAATTGCTTAGATATTTTTCAATTCTTATTGGTACGATCAGCTCTTCTATCGATGTGTGGCTCGATTCATTAGAACATAAAAGTCGTGTTGTTGGCAATATGACGATCGAATATCTGTCCGATTTATCTGGAATTTCCATAAGAAGTATAAAAGAATACAATCGCGTTTTGGAGAAAAACCAGTTGATCTATATTTTTCGTCAAGATGATTTTTTACTATCATCTGATGAAAAAAATATTTCTCGTATGACAAACGTGTATGGTCGGCCTGCAGATAAATTATACATTGATTCTTATGCTGGATCGCAGAAAAAAGAAAAGAAATCTTACAAATGGATTAATAGTGAAGTTGAAAATGCGAATCGTAAACGTAAGCTGGCCCAAATGTATAACCAGATTGCAAAGGGTAAGGGTCAAAAATACTCTTTGGAAGAAATTCAGCAGATATATGATTATATCCATTCTGAAAATAGCAAATATAGAGCTATGTATAAAGAGAATAAATACGAGGAGTACTTAACGAAGCAAAGAGATGAAACTGTTTTTGAAAAATTTAATTTAAAGAAAGAAGGATAATATGACAGAAGATCAACATTATTTAAAATTACTACTCACGAATATTCATAAAAAATACTCACTAAAAGATACCATTGATAAAAACGAATATTCTTTTACTATGATGAAACTAGGTCAAAACAACATAACTCCACAAGAGGCTTTAATGTGTTATTTAGATCAAGAATCGTCAATTCTCGACCCATCGAATGAAGTGTTGGACGATACAATTTCTTTATTGAATTATCTTTTATCTTATATTACTGCAAATTTTAATATAAAAACCATTGCAGGTTGTTACAAAATTACAAATAGAGAAACTGGTGAAATATACATTGGAGAAACAGTCAATATGTTTGCAAGGTTCTCGCAACATATCAGTATGTTGTATAACGGCACACATCATTGCATAGCTCTTCAAGAATCATTTAATAAAAACAAAGACATTAACCGTTTTTCTTTTAAACCTATTTTCTTTTTTGAAACATCCTATTACAAAGGCAGAGCAGTAACAAAAACAAGAACACTATATTTAGAAGCTGCATATTATTTAACTTATCGTTATAAAAAATATGTTCTTTATAATACGAAAAATCCATTTTTAGAACTTAAAAATAATGAAAAGAAAACTTTTGATAATTACGAAGTTATCTATAAAGATGTTTTACAGATGATATATGACGATCCTGACAAAATTTTATCAGAAAATTTAAAAGAAAAAGTTAGAAAAAATTTGAATGAAAATGGAATTCATGAAACGCCTGAGACAAAACAAAAAAAGAAACATAGTCATTCAAAAAGCAGAGAATATATTGGTGTTGATACGGAAAATGGAACATATGAATATAACAATAAAACATATCCACTGTGTCCTGGTGAAAAATATAGTTTTACGAGTTTGACTGAATCACTTTGTGATAATGGAATTCTACTTTCAAGAGAAGAACATGATTATTTGTTATTCAAAAAGACATTGGTGTACGAAAATCTATTAAATGTGGATAACAGCAATAGATTTTTTGCCAGGGAATCTTCTTTAACTGACGGATATTTAGAATTAAAACATTTTAAAACATGCAATTCTGATTTATATAGATATCAAATAACAGAAAAAGGTAAAGATAGAATTTTAGAAATTATCAATCAGTATGGAAAAGATTACTTTAAAAGACAAGATTAGCAAAGGAGATATAAAAATGGAATTTAATACAAACCAAAAAGAAGCCATTCACACCATAGACGGAAATATGGTTGTCATTGCTGCAGCTGGATCTGGAAAGACATCTGTACTTACATATAGAATTTTAAACATGGTCAAGAATCATGGAATTGATCCCACTACTATTTTGGCTGTCACGTTCAGTAAAAAGGCAAAAGAAAGCATTGAGCATAGATTAGGAAAACTTGGAGTAGCTAGTGTAAATGTAGAAACTTTTCACTCTCTCGCTCTTAAAATTATTACTTCTACATATGGATATGGAAAATACAAGGTATGGACTGCATCTTGGGAAAAAGAAAAAGCATTAAAAGAAATCTGCTGTGATTTACTTGGATTATGTAGGAATAAAGATGATGTTCCTTATAATGGAATACTGAGATTTTTAGGAATTCAAAAGACAAATATGTTAGGGTCAACAGATAGTTTGATTTATTCAGATGATGATCCGTATCCTGATGATCGGATGAAAAAAATTTATAAAATGTACGAAGATTATAAAAAGGATAAGTCATATATTGAATTTGATGATTTCCTGAATATGGCAAATCAGTGTTTTGACAAATTCCCAGATATTTTAAAATTTTATCAGAATAAATATCTTTACGTGTTATCAGATGAGTTTCAGGATGTGTCTATGGCACAGTCTCTTCTTCTTAAAAGAATTAATAATAAAAACACTATGATTGTGGGTGATCCTTTACAGGCAATCTATTCTTTTCGTGGTGGGCGAAGTGAATACATTATGCAGTTTGATCAGGATTATTCTGATGTGAAAATCGTCCATTTAAACACGAATTACAGATGTAGTACAGATATTGTACGCATGGCGAATATGTTAGCACAACATATTCCTGACAGTAAGGATAAGAATTATGTAGAAAGTATTGCTTCTAAAGGAACAAATCAGTTCCCTGAATACAGAAAATTTGTAAGTGAATATGATGAAGCCTCTTGGATTTGTAAAAAGATCACAGAGAAAAAAGAGAACAATGAGTATAGAGATATGGCTGTTCTAGCAAGGACAAATGCCCAGTTGACAATATTGCAAACTGTCATGTCTAAAAATATGATTCCATATGACGTTGTTAATGGGGTTATGTTTACGGAGCTACCAGAGATTAAGTTACTGATCTCTTATCTTAAATTGGCATTGCACGAAGGAGATAATTCAGCATTTTCGTATGTGTATAATAAACCAAATCGTTGGTTAGATCAGAAATTTTTCGCTGAAGTCAAGGAAAATGCTACGAGGAAAAACACTTCGTTGTACAATGCAATGTTTACGATTGATCGCAGAAATTGGCGTTTCAAAAATGGAATTGATCAATTATATGAAGTTATTAATACACTACAGAACAGAAAATTCGAGTCGGTTGGTAAGATGATTGAATATTTGAGATTCTATCTTAAAATCGATGATTTTGTTAGTAAGGGTAAACAGGCTGATGATGGTGGATTTTCGGAACAGATTGAAAATATGGATGCTTTTCAGAATATTGCAGAAAAGTATTTTGATTTAAACGAGTTTATGTTGTACTTAGATGACATCAATAGACAAGTTGCAATGGAGAATAATGATAAAGTACATCTCTCAACAATTCATAGAGCAAAAGGGTTGGAATATCCAATCGTGTTCATTGTTGGATTGAATGATGGACTGCTCCCACATGCAAAAAGTGATAATCTCGATGATGAACGCAGATTATTATATGTTGGAATTACAAGAGCAGAGAATGAATTATATCTCTCTTCTACTGCATCATACAATGATAATCTTATGACTCCTAGTCCGTTTATTGATGAACTTGGAGATAGCGTTAAAAAGATGAAATGTTGATGAATGTTTAGAGAATATAAAATTAGGAACTATTAATCATCCCTATAACTAAGGAGTGATAGAAATGTATTTAAAAATTATGAAAATCAAAGGAGATATTAATTATGAAAGAGAACACAAGATTTTGCACAAGAAGTATGAGAGATAACACAAAATTTGGAGGACTGATTCATTTTACAGAACTTTCTCCATATCCGAATTCTACTACCCTATCACATGGATCGCACTTCGCAGAAAAGATTATTGCAGACAGAAAGTTTGATGAACAGTGTCATCGAAATATTATTCAAACACAAAAATTAAAAGCAAAACAGTCCACAGTAAAGGAAGTGGATGAGTTTGTTTACTAAAACTGATCGTAGATATTTATCTAAAGCGAGACAGGCTGCAGATATTTCTGATTATAAAAACGTACATATTGGTTGTGTAGCAGTATATAAGGGAAATATTATTGGCATTGGTTGTAATACCAACAAAACACATCCAGTACAGAAATATTATAACAAATATAGAAATACTGACGTTGATCAAGAAACACTTCTTCCTAAAATACATGCAGAAATTAGCTGTATCAATTCCATCCGACATCTGGATATAGATTTTTCCAAAGTAAAATTATATATATATCGAAAACGAAATGATAAACCTTATGGTATGTCTAGGCCATGTCCGTCATGTATGGCTGCCATCAAGGATTTAGGCATAAAACACATTTACTATACTACAAATGAAGGCTTTGCTTATGAATGTGTAACACAGGAGGATTTAGTATGAATATTAATACAAATATTATAGATTTTGTATGGAATTTTAAAAATTTTAAACTTAAGGATTTTGGATTAGATCATGAGTATAACATGTTGTGTGCGCCAGTATGTGGATGCGGATGTGGTGAAAAGATGAATGTTTTATTGGCAGATGATGATGACATCTATGATTTTTGTTATGAGCTTGTAGATACTCAAGATTGCAATTATTGTGTTGTTTTTGCAATCAATGAAAAGAATGAAATGCTTGGTGCCATTAAATATGATGGTGAAATTCATTGTATTAAATTGAAAAACATTTCTGAAGACTATCTTCAAGTTGGTGGTATGTTTAATGATTTAGAGCTACATCAGTATGGAATTATTGTCTGTGTTGGCGATGGAGAATATAAGATTTTGGAGGAATAAAAGATATATGGCAGGTATTAATGTACCTCAGTATGAGATTTTTAAAATTGGAACAGATAAATTAAAATATTCTAAATGGAATTTGAATATTGATAAAAAAGAAGCATTTAAATACCAAGAATCTGTTTCATTATTTGAGGGTCAACAATTTCGAATTATGGCAAAGAAAATTATGAAGAAAGCAAAATGGAAATGCGATTTTTCGAAACTTTTTATGCAAGTCGTTATTGACAAAAAAACAGATTTTGCAAGAGCAACAAACAAAAAAGGGGTTACTGTAAATGGTATAAATTATAAACGTTTTGTTGGAACAACAGGTGGTTTGAAGAATAACACTCTTCTATTTTGTAATTCGGAATACATAGATAAACTAAATGAATTATGTGAATGTAGGCGAAACAAAGAAGTGCCATTAGTTCCAGCAAAATACGAAGCATATAAAGCGTTAACTTGCTCTGCATCGCAGCCAATTTGCGAACCACATGGAATTTTAGTTGTGAAAGATTGCATTACTCAATACGAAGATGATGTAATTTCTCTCGATAGTGGAGTTGGAGACGGTGAGCCAATTCGCGAAAAAAAACATAAAGTAATGGAAAATACAGTGTCTGATGGGTTTAATTTATGTACTATTGGATATATGCAAAGAGTTGCTGAATCTCTTGGATTAGATTATACTCCTGCAGGTGTATGTTTGCGAAATGCCTGGTTAAAAGGTATGCTCTACCCTTTCCCAATTATAGAGTTTATCGAAAAATATAATAATGGGAATTATTTTATCGAGGATATTTGGGGTAATGTGCAGGACATTCGAGAGTGTGAAATGATTCTCACGGAATCTTCATTGAAATTATGGTCGGCATATGAAAGTATTGACGAATATATTGCCGCATATAGAGAGTGTGGATATGAATTTGCAATTACGAAAATTTCTCCTCATATCTTAGATGAAGAACGTGAATTAAATTATCAATATTTACAGTCTTATGAATTCACTGATGATGATATTAAAGAATTGTGCAATCCTACCATTCAGCATTTAAAAGATGCTATGTGTGGAGACTACGAATCCACCATTAAATTTCTTGGAATTAATGAAAATACAGACGTGAATTCATGGCAACGTGCATTATATACAAGCCAATATATGCTTGGTGATCCGTATATTATTGATTCAACGCATAGGTATATTAAGAAGAAAATAAATGATGCAAAAATTGGTAAATTAATTGTAAATGGTAATTATCAAATTGCTAGTGGTGATCCGTTTGCGTTAATGCAATCAATTTGTGGCCTAGAAATAACTGGCTTATTAAAAGCTGATCAATGCTACTCAAAATTCTGGATTGACAAATCTGTAGATTCTGTAGTTATCTTTCGAAGTCCAATGACTTCTCACAATAATATTCGAAAATGCAATGTAATTTCAAACGAAGAATGTTTGTATTGGTATCAGTATATGGATACTATTATGATTATCAATGCATGGGATTCTTTTTGTGTGGCGGAAAACGGTTGCGACTGGGATGGCGATCTTTTATATTCAACCAATAATAAAGTCTTACTTCGTTGTTTTAGAAAATTATTAGCAATTGAATGTGTTCAAAGAAAAGCCAATAAGATTGTTATTAATGAAAAAGAAGTAAAAAAAACAAATAAAAACGGCATGGGAAATCAGGTTGGTCAGATTACAAATCGTGTAACTTCTATGATTGAAGTGTTATCTCGATTTAAAGAGGGGTCTAATGAATATAATGATTTATTATATCGTATTGAATGTGGACAGCTTCACCAACAGGATGAATTGGATAAAATCAAAGGAATTATCGCAAAGCCAATGGCAAAATATTGGTATAATCTTGGTGCTTGCAAAGATAATCATTATTTACAATCAATTTGTGCTTATCGAAAACCGTATTTTATGATCTATATTTATGATGAGATTAAACGTAAGTATAAGAATTATATCAAGGAAAGCGAGATAAAATGCGCTGCATTATATGATTGCAGTATTCAAGATTTATATAGTAAAAAGGATAATTTAACTGACGAACAAAAGGATTTTTTATTTTGGTATGAGTATAAAATGCCGGTTGGCATTGGAGCATGTGCAATGAATAAAATTTGCTGGTATGTTGAAAGTCAATTAGACGGATATAAATCACAATTACATCATGATTCTACTTTTGATTACAATCGTTTAAAAGTTAAACGTCGATGCACAGAAGAACATCGAAAAGCTTTACATGATCTTGAACAAGAGTATCGTGAATGTATTAAGGAGTATAAAGCAAACAGATCTTCCGACAAAGAACAATCAAATAATAACAGAAAATATTTATGCGAAAAATTTAGGCAAGAGGCTATTGATCTTTGCCCAAACGATGAAGAGCGCATGAATATTATCCTTGATATTACCTATGGTTATAAGGGGAATCGACAGTTTTGTTGGGACTGTATTGGTGACTTGCTTATTAAACGTTTGGAAGAAATGGAGAATGAAAATGTATATACTGAATGAGAAGGATTATATTAGATCTGTTCTGGCTTCAAAGAAGAAACCAGAAGATCTATCTATTGGCTATTTGATTGTTTTAACAGCAAAATATTATTATATTAACAATGAAAATATAGAAAAAAAACAGTTAGTTGAAATCGTTAAAAATAAGATTTCCGATATGATGATTTATGGCTATCAGGAATATAAATGGATTCACAAAATTGAGAATGTATGTGATATTTTTTATGATAACGAGAAAGATAAAAAGTCAAAGCAAAAGGAAGAAATTAACGGAAAAGACAAACAATTCAGAGAATTAAAATATGTTCCAATTTATCAAGAAGAAATTGATCTTATTAATTCACTTCCTAATGACAGACAAAAGAAATTTATGTTTACTTTATATGCCGTAGCTCGTTATATGGATTCTGATGGATGGATTAATAAAAAGGATCTTAGAGGATTGTCTGAAATTTTTAAATTGGCAAATATTACTCTTACGTCGGATAAAAAAAGCGAAATGCTTCATGAGTTATATAAAAATGGTTATATTTATTTTGGTAAACAAATAGACAACCTGAATATTAGAGTTAATTTAGCTGAATCTGATAATGTGGCATATAAGATAAAAGAATTTTCTAATTTGGGAAATCAATATATCGGTAACTTTAAAAAAGGATATAGACAATGTGCAAATCCATCATGCGGAAAAAGAGTTAAAATGACTGCACCAAATAGGATTTATTGTAGTAAGTGTGCCGAAGAAATTGATCGAGAAAAAGCAAAAGATCGCATGAAGAAATTGAGAAACCATAAAATGTTCGAAGCTGACAGTATGAAAAATGCCTAATTTTGTTGGGATTTTTGTCTCTTTTTCAAAAAAAATTGTTTTTCTTTGAAGGGAATAAATAATCATTTTTTATTCTGACTACACCGGAAGAAACAAAACCTGTAGTCTATTCAACGGGCGGTTACTCTCTGCCGCCCTTTTAAAAGGTTAATTCTTTATGTTAATTTCATAATTATCTCCTCTTTCTTTTATGTTTTATTTTTTACTGGCAGATATAATAGTTTGCCAGTATTATCGCGGGATATGTTGGATCGGATCCACGAGAGATTCATGTTCTCTAAAGCTACGTTCGACTCGTAGTCCCGCAACTCGTGGCATAGCACAGATAGATGCGTGTGAGCGTATTAAAGGCGAATTTACAACTCGTCGCCATGAAAATTGGTCAATCTATGCAAAACTAACACCCCAGGCACTCAAAAAGTGCCGTTTCATACCGGTAAAACGAGTAAATCCTGTGTGGAAATAGTGTCAGGAAATAGGGAGCAACAAGGTGATTCAGGGGCAACCGCTGAGAATCATTTTTCTGCGCAACAGAATAGCTCACGCGAACCTATGAAGATATGATGGGGAATTAGGAGGATATATAGTGCGAGTCCTTATTAGACAAGTGCGATGTCCATTTGGGTAAGTGAATTGGTAGAGATGCCAAATTAGCTTATGCAGGATGCGAGTAGGGATTATAACCGAAAGCTACGAAGGCGTGATGGATTTTGTTATCCAAAAGATAACGAAACATCTGGTGCAGCGCGTCTTCTGTATTTAATTTCGTTTCTATGAATTAATAATATAAAAATTGGTTTGATGCAAAAGGCAAACAAATTATAAAGCAAAAGTCTGTACCTCTGTATGGTGTAAGCAGCCAAAATGTGTAATCTCTTCGGAGGTAATACACACACTGAAAGATACGCAATATCTGGATGTGTTAAGCGGATTCTGCACAGTTCTCTTAGCGGAGATTTATAGCACGGCAGTGTTAATGGAACGATGAAACTTGAGTAGTCATACAGTAAAGAAGATAAGCCTCTTCTCAAAAGGCGGTTGTGGAAGATACTATGTGTGTGCGTAAGCAACATATAGTGGATAACCGAAGAAAAAATAATGTCGGTAAAGGTTTCCGAAGATACGTTTAATCTCAGCGTACTTATTTTGCTACTTATGTAGCATTATTGCGGTGTAGCTCAGTTGGTGAGAGCATTCGGCTTATATCCGAACGGTCGTGGGTTCGAGTCCCACCACCCCAACTATTTATCTTTGCTGGTAAATGCAAAGAAATTTAAAATGAAAGGTGTGTATTAATATAGTACTCATTACTAAACAAGAGAAAGAATATTTAGTAAAACATGGAGTTCCTTATGCAGAAGGTGGCGTATCCCATTCGGAATCATGTCATAAACGCAAAAAGTTCTATCTGTGTGAAAGTCCTCATAATATGAGACTTCTCGAAAATTATAGAAAAAAATTATATCATCGCTAATGCGAAATTTAATGAGAAAGGTGGTTTAAGCCATCGCTAAGAAAAAGAAAGAGATTGCTCTTGAGGTTATTGGAGGAAATGCCGAAGGAGTAACTGGAAGTTGTACAAAAATAGATTGTTATGATCATACAATTCTGTTTGAATTGGGAATGATCCAGGATAATAATACAGTCTTGGAAAATTATAAAGCCAATTGTGCATTGTTTAATAAAATCAAAAGCAAAACTGTAGATATGGTTATCGTTGGACATAACCATTGCGATCATATTGGACTAATTCCAATGCTATTTGCAAGAGGAAACACAAAAGCAAGAATTATTGTTCCAAAATATAGTACATCTATTCTTCGTGAAATGTGGCTTGATTGTGCATGGATTAATCAAAGAGATGTAGATTCTTTGAATTATAAAGGTGATCATAATTATACACCACTATATACAGAACATGAAGTAGAAATTGCTTTAAAACATATCGAAGAATATGATTGTGGACAAATTTTTAATCTGGATGAGAATATAGCTATTCGTTATACTCCAGCAGGTCATATTCTTTGTTCATGTCAAACAGAATTATTTATCAATGGTGGATCTCATACTAGAAAAATTTTGTTTACATCTGATCTTGGTAATACAATGATCGAAGACAGAAAAGTTTTTGTAGAACCATTTCAAAGAGTAAATTCTGCACAAATTGTTATTGGAGAATGCACTTACGGAAGACGAAAAGGCTCTATGAAAAAGAAAGATATTGAATTAGACCGTCAAAAAATGAAAACGGTTATTGATCAATATTGTATAGATAATCATCATCGTGTTCTTATTCCTACATTTTCTTTGGATAGATTCCCATTTATTATTTGGGAATTATATCAGCTCTTTGGACATGATCCATCTTTTAATATTCCAATTATATTAGACAGCCCATTATCAAATCGTCTTCTTGAGTGCTACTCTTCTATACTCGAAGGTGACAGAAAAGAAAAATTTGATGAAATGATGCAATGGAAAAATTTGCGAAGAATAATTACACCAGAAGACAGTAAAGCAGCCATCGCTGATAAATCTGCAAAAGTTATTTTAGCTAGTTCTGGTATGTTGTGTGCAGGTCGTTCAGTTAAATGGGTTCAAGATATTTTGCCAAAAGAAAATGATTGTATTTTGTTTGTCGGATTCGCTGGAGGCGATACTTTAGCCGGAAAGATAAAGAATGGACGAGAGCAAAAAACAATAAATATTAATGGAAAACCGTATAAGAATAAGTGTCAGCTTGTAGATTTACATTCATATTCAAGTCATATGCAACGAAATGATCTTTTGAATTATTATAAGGGAATTAACGCAGAAAAGATTTATTTGGTACATGGTGATCAGCAAGCTCGATTTGAATTTAAAGAAGA
>OGES01002453.1_pt1 | contig 12401 bp, 9 predicted proteins | sample 1570711 | NCBI WGS metagenome assembly OGES01 (sample SAMEA2582133, study PRJEB24529) | metagenome | biome: Human gut stool | place: China | collected 2011 | reverse complement strand
GCAGCGGCATGATGAGGTTGACCGCCGCAAAGGCCGTTTTGCCCACAAAGTTGGAGACACACAGGCCGTCCACGATGCCGTAGATGGAGGTGAACAGCATGGTGCCGATGCAGGGCAGCACGAACCGCAAAAGGCGGCTGTAATCAAAGTGGTCGGATAACTGTATTTTCTGCTTTGACATGGGTACTCCTTGTTACATCCCGGGCCGCCAGCCGGTGCAGTAGCGGGCATAATCCCGGTCTGCCTGCTTGACGTAGAGCACCAGCTCCTCGCCGCCGTCCTTTTTGGTGCGCTGACGCACCTTGGTGGGCAGGTTCTGGCGGTGGAGCAGTTCGATCTCGTCGTTCAGCTCTTCTTCGGTGTCAAAGGTGTCCAGCTCGGTCCAGTGGGTGGCAAAGAGCCAGAATTTTACAAGATGTTCGTTCAAGATCCAATTTCCTCCGATGCATTCAGACGGTAAAAGGGCGCGATGGCGTTCACGTCGCCGTGGCGCACGATGGAATAGGTGATGTCACAGTAGGGCTGGATGGCGGTGCTCTTCTCGACGGTGGAGATGAGCAGGACCTGCAGCTGCATCCGGCGGAACAGCTCCATCATGGGGCGGATGCGGTCGCTGGTCATCTTGCTGAACGCTTCGTCCAGCAGCACCAGACGGATGCTGTTCTCGCTCTTCTGGTAGATCTGGAGCAGCGACGCGCAGATAGCTACATAGAAGGGGGCCTGATTCTCGCCGCCGGAGGAATCGCGGCTGACGCGGGAAAGGGAAGCCTGCTGGCCGGAGACGGTGTTGGTCACTTTGATGTCGTAGTCGAGGTAGGTGCGGTAGTCTACATAATCCGAAAGGGTGACATTCTCGGGGCGGCGGCCCTCCTGCCGGGCGCGGGTGTTCTCGTCCACATCGGCCATGATCTTTTCCATCAGCTCATCCACCTGCCGCTCGTAGACGGGGTCGGCCGTGGCGGCGAGGTTGTCCAGCGAGTCGGTGTCGGTCATCTGCTGGTTGCCCTTGTCCACGATGACCTGATAGAACGCGGCCAGCTGCGGGTCGCGGCTGGGTTCCAGCTCGAAGCGGTAGACCTCTTCGCCGTAGGTCAGCTGCTCCATCACCTTGTTCAGCTCCCGGAACTGGCGGCGGGCGTTGAAGATGTCATCTTTCATCCGGAAGAGGATGTCTTTCCGGAAGCGGTCCTTGCAGTCGCGCTGGGCCTGGTCCAGGCGGGCGGCGTAGCGCTCCAGGTCGATGCGGACGAGGCTCTCGTGCTGGGCGCGGTACTGCTCGATGCCCGCAAGGCCCAGCGGATAATCGCAGACGTACCGCTCGTTGTACGCCTTCTGGGCCGGTTCCAGCGTGGCGGTAAGGTAGCTTTGCAGGGTGTCGTCCAGTTTGGTCTGCGCTTTTTCGGCCGCCTGGGCAGCGGCGCGGGCTGTGCGGCCCCCGGTCATGAGGCCCTTTTTGCGCTCCTGCGCCAGCGGCTCCAGCAGCGGATATTTTTCAAAGAAGGTCTGGGCCGCCCCGGCGCTCTGCTGCGCTGCGGCCACGGCCCGGCCCTGCTCTGCCGCGCAGGAAGCCAGCTGCTTTTCGCAGACGCGGATATCGCCGCCTGCCTGTTCCACTGCCTTGCGGGCCGCTTCCCAGGCGGCTTCGCGGGTCTCCTCTTCCCGATACAGCTCCTGCAGCAGCGGGTTCTCCCGGCAGTCGGCCAACTTCTGGGCCTGTGCCGCATAGTCGGCTTTGGCAGCAGCAAGGGCGTCCCGGCCTTCCCACAGGCCGGCCAGCGTTTCCAGTGCGCGGCCGCGCAGGATGTTCTGGTACTGGTCGTAGGCCGTCTTCAGCGACCGTTCGGCCTGCACGGCCTCGCGGCGGCGTTCACCAAGAGCTGTCAGCTCCTCTTCCAGCGCACCGGCGCGGGCGCGGCGGGCGTCCAGACCGATATACCGCTGGGGTCGGCGCAGGCGTTCCAGCCGGAACGGATGGTGGCGCAGCAGGTCACGGGTGGCGCTGTCCGGGAAGTGTTCCAGCGTGTCCGGCGTCTCGCAGCAGACGATGCGGCGGAGGATGGTGTCCGCATACTGTGCGGCCAGCGGGTTCTCGCTCTCCACCTGAGCGGCAAGGCTGTCAGCCGGGCGGGTCTCCGCGCGGCGGTTGGCGGTGCGGATGCCCGGCGTATCCAGCAGGCTGATGGGCCCGACCGTTTCGCCCAGCGCCACAAAGGCGCTCTTGGCGGCGGCGTAGTGGTTGGGCGGGACGAGGATATCGAACCGGCGGTCGCCGAGGCAGGCTTCCACGCAGTCCTGCCAGCTCTCATCGGCCACGTTCAGCAGCTCACAGAAGATCTTTGCGTCCGGCGTCATGCCCCGGCTCTTCAGCTCGGCGTTGACGGCATCGCGGACTCTGGTGGCGGCATCGCCGTGGGGGTAGACCCACTTGCCGCCCGAAACCGCGTCCAGCTCGACGCGCTTTTCTTCCTGCGCGCGGGCCAGGTCGGCGGCGTTCTGCCGCGCGGCAAAATACTGCTCTTCGAGCGGCTTTTCGAGCCGGTCCAGCGCTTCGGTCAGCGCGGGCAGCTGTTCCGCGGTCAGAGCGACCGGCCAGAGCGCCTTTTCGACCCCGAAGCCGCTGCGGGCCAGCACCGTCAGCAGGTTCGTGACGGCATCCGCCGTCTGTTCCAGCGCCGCCACCTTCCGGGCGGCGGCATCCAGTGCAGTCTTCCTGCGGGCCAGTTCCTCGGTCATGGCGTCCAGCGCACGGCCCTCGCCGCTGGACGAAGCTGCCCCATGGGCGGCCAGATAGGCCCGGCGGGCCTCGGCCTCGGCGTTCTTGGCCGCTTCATAGGCGGCGTTCCGCTCGGCCAGCTGGCGGCGTCCGGCGTCGAGATGCCCCTGCCAGACGGCGTCTTCTCCGGCGTCGGCCTCGGCGCGGGCCAGCAGGGCCGCGCCCCGGTTGACCAGGGCGTCCGTCTCTCTGGATGCGGCTTCCCGGCCGTATTCCACGATCTGTTCCAGCGCGGCGGCGCGGGTCTGCGCCTCGGCCAGCACGGCGTGGAGGTTTTCCAGCTCCACCCGGTCGCCCTGCAGCGCGTCCAGATCCAGTTCCGGCTGAGGCAGGATGTATTGATACAGAAATTCCCGGAAGTTCGGGATCTCGTCCATGCTGGTGCCCATCTGGAACACCTCATTGAACTTTTTGCCCAGCGGGCTGGATGCGCGGCCGATGCCCAGCGCACGGCAGATGCGGTCCCGCGCCTCGCTGGGGCTGCGGGTATAGGAGAGCCGGCCCACAGCGGGCTTGAAATCCTCTCTGGCGCTGGGAGCCCCGGTGCGCGGGTCGAGGAAGGGCAGCTTTTCCAGCGTGATGCCGTCCTCGGAGATGTACCAGGTCTGGTCGCCGGGGTGGAGCTCCTGCATGGGGCCCTCGGACTCGACGCGCACCGCGATGACGAAGGGCGTCCGCTTGGCGCTGTCCCAGAACTCGGCACCGATATAGGCCACCGTCCGGCCGGGGCGGCGGTAGGCGTTCTCGCCGCGCTGCTTGGCGTGGACGGAGCCTTGCAGGGTGCGGCCGCTCTTTTTATTGCCCAGGGCATTGAAATTGCGGTTGGTGGTCAGGCAGTAGCGGATGGCGTCCAGGATGGTGGTCTTACCCACGGCGTTGACGCCGATCATATAGGTCAGGCGGGCACAGTCGAAGGTGACGTTCTCAAAGTTGTGCCAGTTGATGAGTTTCAGGCGTTTTAATTCGATCATTCTTCATCCTCCGCACTGGATTCGCCCTCCGGGCGTTCGTACAGGGCCAGCTCGTTCCGGGTGCGGCTGCTCTCGGCAGCGGCATCGGCGAGGTCGGCATCCGGCAGCGCCAGCAGCACGGTCGGGAAGACTTCGATGCGGCTGTCCAGCCCGGTCAGACGGCCCACGGGCCGGGCCAGATTGTACCGGCGCAGGGTGCGCAGCAGCTTTTCCAGCGTGAGCTGGTCCAGCCGCCGGGGCAGGTTCATTTTTTGCAGTTCGGCCTGCACTTCTTCCACTGTGACCAGAACCTGGTCTGCACTGGCCGAGAGGCTCTCCCGCTTTTGCAGGTAGAGCAGGCGCAGCACCAGCAGCAGGATGCTCTCGTATTTCAGCAGCCGGGCCTGGCTGCCCTCGTGCTCGTTGACGAGCGCCGCCGCCTGCAGCGGGGCCGGGTAGAGCAGGACCGCATAGCCCAGCGGCGCGAACACGGCCCGCACCTCGTTCAGGTGGTCCTGCACATAGAGATACTTCGACCGCTGGTCCTCCACGCCGCCCAGCAGAAAGCAGTGGCTGAGCAGATAGTTTGCGGTCTCTTCCAGCAGTTTATTCGTTTCGGCCATGGGGTTCCTCCTTGCGGGGCATCAGGATAAATTCTTCGAACCGGAAGCCGCCCCGCTCGACCCACTTCCCGGTCCGTTCGATGTCATAGTCCCGCCGCGGCGACTGCGAGTAGGTGTGCAGGCCGATGATGCGGGCAAAGTCGCTGGGATATTCGTCGGCCAGCGTGGACGCCGCCACCTGCCTGCGGGCGGCAAGGGCCTGCTGCGCCAGCAGGGCCACGTTCTCTTCGGTCACGGCCATCCGGGCGTATTCCAGCAGGAGCTGCTGCTCCTTTTGCAGCTGTTCCGGGTCCAGCGTTCCGGTCTCCACCGGCCTGAGCGGCACCTCGCTGCGGGGCGCGGCGGGCGGGTAGAGCGGCTTTTCGCCGAAGACCTGCACCGGGTAAAGGTGCAGGTGCTTTGCCACCGGGCCGTCATCCGGTTCGAACAGCTGGTCCGGCGTCTTGATCTCCTCGGCATAGCGGCGGAGCAGCGCCGTGACGCTGCCCTGCGCCGAGCGGTCGCTCAGCAGCAGAAACTGCGCCCGCTGTACGGCACGCTTGCGGTAGCGGATGTGGCTGGCGTCGATCTGCTTCATCAGGCCGCTCATCTCTTCCAGCGCATCCCGCTGCTTCTGGATGAGGGCCCGCACCGCCGGGGCGGCCTCGTTCGGCGCACAGCGCTCCACGCGGGCATAATCCAGCGCCAGCTGCGGCAGATAGTTTGCCTCGCAGTCGTCCAGCCCCTCTTCGAGGTAGGCGCGGTAGTTGAACAGGTTGTCGCTGGTCTTGAACCGGTGGTACGCTGCTGCAACGACCTTTTCCTCGTACTGGTCGAACAGTTCCAGCACCTCCTGCGGGGTGCGGTTGCGGGTGAGCCGGTCGATGTAGTGGCCGATGGAAGCATTGAGCGCACGGAGCGACTTGTTCAGCGCTTCCAGATCGGAAGCCACCTCCCGCAGCACATTCTCGTAGGGGTTCTTCTCTTCCCCAACGCCCTGCAGCAGCTGCCAGGCCTTGTACAGCTTGCCGGTATAGGTGACGACGCGCGGGTTCAGGATCTCTTCCAGCGCTTCCAGCAGAGGCGTCACCTCCGGCACAAAGGCCAGCGAAGGTTCTTCCTCGTAGCTGCCGGGCTGCTCTTCCAGCCAGCCGGTGCGCCGCAGCCGCAGCAGAAAGCCCAGCGCCAGCAGATGCGGGTCGCGGGTGGGCTGCTCGGCCTCGTCTCCGGCGTCGTCGGCGTCCAGCGCCAGCGGCTTTGCCAGCGCCGCAAAGTAATCCTCCGCGCGGGAGACGGCTTCGGCGCGGGAGATGCTGTAATCCGCCGTGTGGCGGCACTCCTCCCACAGCAGCAGGAGCAGCTCGGCATAAAACGCCCGGTTCGGCCCCGCCAGCGGGCGGAACAGACGCGGGGAGACCAGTTCAAACAGCTGCATCAAAAGATCCTTTCTTTCGCAAATTTCCGCCTCTATTGTACCACAAAAAACAGGCCCTCTCAACCGGTGGCCGGGCGCATCTTCCGGAACGATCTGCACACGAGCCGCCGCAGGCTGTGAAAATTTGTCCCGAATTTACACAATTTCACCACGATTTTGTGTTATGCTTCTTATAAAGAAATGGAAAAGGCATCGCAGGCTGAACTCCCACTCAACACAATGCCCCCCGGAATGCAGGCTTCCGGGGGGCTTCGTGTTTATTCGGGGCTTTACAGTTCCTGATATGCGCTCATCATGGCGGGGATGAACTGCTTTTTGCGGCTGACGACGCCGGGCAGGGTCCAGCTGCCGTCTTCGGCGGGCTGGGTCTCAAAACCGTCCGACAGCACCTCGGCGGCATAGCGGCCTTCGCAGATGACGACGCTCTCCTCCTTGGGCACATCGGTCAGCAGCATATAGATATCCTCCACATTCTGCTTGTTGCGGGCCTCTTCGAGGTAGGGTTTGAGCAATTTTTCGGCGGCCAGCAGGTTCTTGCGGGTCATGTAGCTGCCCTGCGCCACGCCGAAGCGGATATCGCCGCACATGAAGACCTTGAAGTCCTGCAAAAAGACCTCTTCGGGGGTCTTGCCGTCCAGTTTTTCACCAGCTTCGAACATTTCGGTGGAAAACTCGTCGATGTCTACACCGGCAATCTGGGCCAGACGCTTGGCCGCCGCCACATCCACCGGGGTGCAGGTGGGGCTGCGGAAGACCAGCGTATCCGACAGAATGGCCGCCAGCAGCAGACCGGCGGTCTGGGCCGGGATCTCCACGCCGTTCTCGTCGTACATCTGGGTGATGATGGTTGCAGTGCAGCCCACCGGCTGATTGCGGAAATAGACCGGGCCGCTGGTCTCCAGACTGCCGATGCGGTGGTGGTCGATGATCTCCAGGATCTCCGCCTGGTCGAAGCCCTCCACGGCCTGGGTGGCCTCATTGTGGTCCACCAGGATGATGCGGCGCTTGCGCAGGGCGATGATGTTGCGGCGGCTGACCATGCCGCAGTATTTGCCCTCTTCATCGAGGATGGGGAAATAGCGGTGGCGCACCTTGGCCATGACGCGCATGACATCCGCCACCGGCGTGACGAGGGTGAACTTCAGGATGTCTTCGCGGGTCATATAATAGGAGATGGGGGCGCACTGGCTGATGAGCTTGCCAGCCGCGTAGGTATCGTAGGGGGTCGTCATGATGGCGACGCCCATTTCGTCGGCGATGCGCTGGATGGTGTGGCCCACCTTGGAGCCGTTGCAGATGATGAGGAGGGAGGCCTCCTTCTCAATGGCGCATAGCTGGCTCTCGTACCGGTTGGTCAGGATGACGATGTCGCCCTTTTCCACATTGCTTTCCAGCATTTCGGGGGTGGCGGTGCCGATCTTGATGTGGCCGGTGGTGCAGACGGCGTTCTCGTCGCCCACCACCATGGTGCCGCCCAGCGTTTCGAGGATGTTCCGGAAGCTGGTCCGGCTCTTGGCCAGAACGCCGGTGTCGAAGATGTCCATGTTGGCGGTCGCGATGTCCTTGACCGTGATGATGCCCTCCAGATCGTTTTCTGCGCTGGTGATGGGCAGGGTGTCGATCTTCTGGTCGCGCATGATCTCCCACGCACGGCGCAGACTGGTGGCACCGGGGATGCCGGGCATCTCGCGGTAATCCACATCCCGGATCTTCGGGTTGACGTCCGTACACATGCGGGGCGGGGTCACGCCGAACTTTTTCAGGACGAACTCGGTCTCCTGGTTCATCCGGCCCGCGCGGCGCGCCTCGCAGACAAGGTCGCTGGTCTTGTTTTTCAGTTCCGCATACGCAATGGCGGAGCAGATGGAGTCGGTGTCCGGGTTGCGATGCCCGATGACCACAACTTTATGGGCTGCCTTTGGCATAATCTTTCCTCTCTCTATGGAATCGTTCATTCATTTACCTTCTTCTGTGCTGCACACAGAAGTCCGGTTTCATTCTATCACATCCCACCGCAGGGGTAAAGGGAACCGACGGCACTTTGTTTCTTAAAATTTTGCGAGGTTCTTGGATACAACATCTTGATTTTCCTGCGATTCCGCGTTATGCTTAGTTCCATGACATCCCAGAGCAAGAGGAGGAACTATGACAACCACAACAACCAAGCCGCTGTTTACCCGCAAACAGCTCATCGCCCTGCTGCTGCCGCTGATCGCCGAGCAGGCGCTCAGCGTGACCATCGGTCTGGCCGATACCCTGATGGTCTCCTCGGTCGGCGAAGCGGCCGTTTCGGGCGTCAGCCTGGTGGACTCGTTCAACGTGCTGATGATCCAGCTGCTCAGCGCGCTTGCCACCGGCGGTGCCGTCGTTGCCAGCCAGTACATCGGCCACCGGGAGCCGAAGAACGCCAAGGCCGCCGCCGCCCAGATCCTGTTCATCATGATCTCGCTCAGCGCCGTGGTCGCCGCCGTGGTGGCGGTGGGGCGGCACGGCATCCTGCGGGGCATCTTCGGCTCCATTGACGCCGACGTCATGCGCTACGCCGAGACGTATTTCCTGCTCTCGGCGCTGAGCTATCCCTTCATCGGTGTGTACAACGCCGGTGCTGCGCTCTTCCGCGCACAGGGCAACAGCAAGATCAGCATGCTGTCCAGTCTGGTGATGAACGTGGTGAACATCGGCGGCAACGCCGTGCTCATCTTCTACTTTAAGATGGGCGTCATGGGTGCCGCGCTGGCCAGCCTTGTCTCCCGGATGATCGCCTGCTTTGCGGTCATCTACCTGCTGGAAAAGCCCGGCTGTCTGCTCCGCATCGAGCACCTGACCGATCTGAAGCCCGACCTGCCCCTCATCCGCCGCATCCTGCGGGTAGGCATCCCGGCCGGCATCGAGAACGGCATGTTCCAGATCGGCAAACTGTCGGTCTCCAGCCTGACGTCCACCCTCGGCACCTCGGCCATTGCGGCCAACGCCGTGGCGGGCAACATCACCACCTTCCTGAATGTTCCGGCCAACGCGGTCGGCATGGCGGTGCTCACCGTCATCGGCCAGTGCCTGGGTGCAGACGAAAAAGAGCAGGCCAAACACTACGCCCGCCGCTTCCTGCTGGTGGCCTATGCAGGTGCCTGGATCATGAACCTGTCGGCCTTCTTCTTCCTGAACCGCATCACCCTGTCCTGGTTCAACCTCTCCCCGGAGTCCAACGCCATGGCGCTGCAGGTGATGGTCTGGTTCAACATCATCTCGCTGTTCATCTGGCCGTCCAGCTTCACCCTGCCCAACATTCTCCGCGCCGCCGGCGACGCCACCTTCACGATGACGGTCAGCGTCTTCTCCATGTGGGTGTTCCGGGTGGGCTTCTGCTACCTGATGGTCCTTGGCCTGCATCAGGGCAATCTGCTCAGCATCTGGGGCGGCATGTTCCTGGACTGGCTGTTCCGCTCCCTCTTCTTTGCCATCCGCTTCTTCAAGGGGAGCTGGCTGGAAAAGAAAGTCATCTGAGCCTGTGCTTCCGGATTGCTTTCCTGCCCGAAAACGTGTAGAATAGAAAGCAGGAAACGATTGGATGAAAAGGAGGCGCTCTGATGAAACATTCTCTGACCGCACTTTTGCTCACGCTGGCACTGTTCTGCTGCCTGCTGACCGGCTGCGGCCCGACGCCCGATGTTCCAGGCGGCAGCGAAGGCAGCAACGGCTCTTCTTCGGGCAGCACCAACTCCGGCACCGAACCCGATGACGCAAACGGCACCAACTCCGCCAGGTTGCAGCCCTCGGTCTCGATGACCTCGGTGGTCCAGCCGGGTGCGCAGGAAAGCACCTACACTGCAAACTACCGATTCACCATCACCAACCCTAATACAGCCTACAGCGTCAAGGTGCGTCTGGGCCTGACTCTGACCAGTGCTGCCGGGGAGAAACGAACGGACTTCACATTTTCTCCGGTCATCGCACCCGGCGATACCGTCTGCTTCATGTACAAAAAAAGCTACACTGGTTTCCACCCCACGGGCTGCTCACTGACCTCTTCCACGGATTATCTGACCCCGGAACAGGTCGTGCGGACCAGCGATCTGCTCATCCTGAAGCCGACTGAGACCAAGAACTCCAAAGTCGATTATAATACCTTCTCCGGTGCGGTGAACAACACCAGCCGTTACGCCACAAAAGTGAAGGTCTCTCTCTTCCTGAAAAAGAACGGCCATCTCGTCTCGGTCGATGCGCCGACTCTTTTGCTGAGCATCCCTGCCGGTGGAACTGCCACATACAGCATCCTGCACTACAAGGATGCCGCCTATGACGACTACGAAGTGACCGCGACCCCTTGGAACTGACGGATTCCCCGAACGCCAGCCGCGCAAGCGGCTGGTTTTTTTGTACCCTTTTGCAGGAAGATCCGGTTCTGGATCGTATTCCTTTCAGAGAGGGCGGTTCCGGAGCCGTTCTCCCCCTCGAATTTCCCATGTCGCACAAATTTTTCACAGATATTTTAGAGAAGTTGTCCTGTTTAGGGCTTGTTTTTGCGCGATGACCGGCGTATAATGATACGCTGCTAAGAACTTTAAGAAGGCTCTGCCTTCCAACTCCAAACAAAGGAAGTGTGTTCCATGCGAAACTGGTTTTCCCGCCATCCCATCTGGTTCATGGCGTTCTATCTTGTGTTTTATCTCTCGGTGTTCCACTGGCTCGAAGTCAACATCACCGTGCCGGAAGTCTGGGTCCACTGCCATCTGGATGACCTCATCCCCTTCTGCAAGTATGCCGTCATCCCCTATCTGGCGTGGTTCATCTGGATCCCGTTCACCCTGTTCTATCTTCTGTGGAAGGCCCCGCGCGCGGACTTCTGGCGGCTCTGCCTGCCGCTCTTTGCGGGCATGACCATCGCGCTGGCGGTCTATGTCATCCTCCCCAACGGGCTGGACCTCCGCCCCTATCGCGTCTACGGTTCGGACATCTTCGCCCGGATCGTCCGCCTGCTCTACTCCACCGACACTGCCACCAATGTCTGCCCGTCCATCCATGTCTTCAACTCGGTCACTCTGATGATGGCCTACTACCGCAGCCGCATCTTTGAAGAGCCCCGCCGCCGCTGGATGCGCCCGGCGTCTGCGGTGCTGTGCCTGTCCATCATCGCCTCCACCGTGCTGCTCAAACAGCACAGCTGCATCGATGTGGTCATGGGCATTCTGCTGGCCATGGCAGTGGACAGCACCGCCACTTCGCTGGAGCGGAGCGAGTACCGCATTTTGCAGAATCCCTGAACTTCATACAGCAAAAAAAGCACCTGCGCCGCAGGTGCTTTTTTGCTGCTTAAAACAATCCTTCCGGCAGGCAGATGTCGTGCCGGGGGACTTTTTCCCATGAAAAGTCTGCCACGAGGCTCTCCGGTGTGCGGGGTGCAGGTTCTTCCTGCAAGCCGTAGACGTAGGCCAGTTTTCCCACGATCTCTTCGGCGGTGTATTTTGCCCGGAGGTTCTCCAGACTCTGGTCGCCGTCCCGCTTGGACAGCCGTCGCCCATCCGGGGCCAGCAGCAGCGGGCAGTGGGCAAACCGCGGGGCCGTCAGGCCCAGCAGACGGTACAGATAGAGCTGCCGCGCCGTGGAGGAGAGCAGGTCTGCCCCGCGCACGACTTCGGTGACGCCCATCCGGGCATCGTCCACGACGACGGCCAGCTGGTAGGCGAAGACGCCGTCTGCCCGGCGAAGGTAGAAGTCGCCGCAGTCCCGCAGCAGGTTCTCGCTGTGGAGGCCCATGCAGCCATCCCGGAAGGTGATGACCTCATCGGGCACTCTGAGCCGGTAGGCCGGTGCCTTGACCCGGCGCTTTTCCGCGATCTGGGCAGGCGTCAGATCCCGGCAGGTGCCGGGATAGACGACATTTCCGTCCGAGGTGTGGGGCGCACTGGCCGCATGGAGCTGTGCGCGGGAGCAGAAGCAAGGGTAGACCAGCCCCTGCGCTTCGAGCATCTGATACGCGCGGGTGTAGATCTCTGCGCATTCGCTCTGGTAATAGGGGCCGTGGGGGCCGCCCCGGCTCCCGCCCTCGTCCCAGACGAGGCCAAGCCAGGCCAGGTCTTCTTCCAGCAGGTCTGCGTATTTCCGGGGGCAGCGCTCCGCGTCCAGATCCTCGATGCGGAGGACGATGCGCCCGCCCGCATGTCTGGCGCTCAGCCAGGCCAGCAGGCTGCACGCAAGGTTGCCCAGATGCAGCCGCCCGCTGGGGCTGGGGGCAAACCGCCCAACGACCGGGCTCACAGGCCCAGCTTCCACTCGCCATCCTTCGGCTGAGAGATGGGGGTGTTATAGAATTCGGCCACGGCCTTGGCCATGTACTCGGCGTCGATGCAGCTGGCGGTCTCCATGGAAGAGTGCATCGCCAGCTGGGCCAGACCGATGTCCACCATCGGGATCAGGATCTGGTGGCCCAGCAGGTTGCCCAGCGTGGAGCCGCCGGGAACATCGGCGCGGTTGGACGCGAACTGCACCGGCACACCGGCCTTCTGGCAGATGGCGCTGAAGGCCGCACCGGTCAGGCCACTGGTGGTGTAGGTCTGGCGGGCGTTGGATTTCAGCAGGACGCCGCCGCCCAGCGTGGCCGGATGGGCGGGGTCGCTCTTTTCGGGGTGGTTGGGATGGGTGGCGTG
>OGES01002452.1_pt1 | contig 12403 bp, 15 predicted proteins | sample 1570711 | NCBI WGS metagenome assembly OGES01 (sample SAMEA2582133, study PRJEB24529) | metagenome | biome: Human gut stool | place: China | collected 2011 | reverse complement strand
ATGACTACCTGATCACCGCCTCGTCCGAGGGCTAGGTCTATGGCATTTCGCGCATATACGTAGTTTTCATTATACTTATCGCTCTTTATACCGATTCCGATACTGAGTGTGAACGCCATCTCGTTGCCGACCTTTATGGCCTTCACCTCGTCAAGCACCTTGAACTTGTCCTCCTTCATGCTGTCAAGGTACTTGTACTTGAACACCACGAAGTATTTGTCGTTTTCTATTTTTCTGACGAGACCATCATACTTGGCAAAGTACTGGTTTACACGTCTGTCGATAAGTGCAACGAGCAGTGACCTCTTTACATCCTCTATGCTGTCGAGCGCCTCGTCATAGTTATCGATATACACAAGCGCTGAGACCTGCTTCTGCTCTGTGATTTCTTTCTTGCAGTGATAAAGCTCCGACTCATCAAATACATACAGCGCCGTCAAAAACTGGTCTGCTTCATTTGTGTCGATTATCTCATTTTCCTCTGCGATAGAGTTGAAATATATTCGCTTGACGGACAGACGGACTATGCTGTCCTCCTCCTCATTTACTATCTTGAAGTCTGTCGGCGCATCACTCTTGGTGAGAAGCTCTCTGGTCACTGTCGGAAAAAGTGTCGTGATGGATTTGTGATATTTTTTATCCACACCCATTAGCTCTGCGAATTTGTCATTTACCCAGAGTATCTTGCCGGAGTACTCAAGCAGGGCATACGGCACCTCAAACTCATTAAGCAGCCTCTTCTGCACCGATGAATACTGTGTTGCAAAGCTTATCAGCTCATTTGCAACGACTGACTTGCTTCTGACATACAAAAACAGCACGAGCGCAAAGTAAAACACTGTAAAGCCTACCATGCCATAGCCAAGCCTTCTGTCATAGCGCAGTGCTATTCCGTCAGCACATATCCACACAAACGTCAGATATAGCGGCCAGCACATGTAGGTTTTCAGCCTGCCCTTTAATTTTATTTTTTTCTTCATTTTACTCTCCTTATCCCCGGTGCGCTGCGCTGATGCTGCCGGTGCAACGGTTACGGTTTCGAGAATGTACTACAAATTTATAAGTTACCGGTCACACCTTTGTGCAGCCCGTATCGATTGATATACCTACTAGAGAGTATACCACTTTGTGAGGATTATTCCTAGTACTATATTTATCAGTTTGGAATTACAGGAGTTCAGGGCAATCCTGTGTAATCTAAGCACAATTCTATGCAATCTAAAAAGCACCGCATATATCTGATATTGATATGATACATGCGATGCTTTTTGTGTGCTCTCATCTTTCGGTATTCATTTTAATTAACTATAATTACTTCTCAGTCTTATCCGCAGCTATCTCTGCAATTGACTTTGTAAGACCTGCAATCCCCTGAATCTCTGATGGGATGATTATCTTTGTAGCCTTGCCGTCTGCTGCCTTGGCAAATGCCTCCAAGCTCTTTATCTGGAGCACTGCGTTATCCGGATTTGCCTCCTTCAACATGCGAAGTCCGTCTGCATTGGCCTGCTGTATCTTGAGGATAGCCTCTGCCTGACCTGCTGCCTCCTGGATTGTTGCCTCCTTCTTTGCCTCTGCGCGAAGGATGGCTGCCTGCTTTTCAGCCTCGGCATCGAGGATGACTGACTCTTTATTTCCCTCTGCAACAAGGATTGTCGATTTTTTCTCACCCTCTGCACGAAGAATGGCCTCTCGTCTCTCACGCTCTGCCTTCATCTGCTTCTCCATGGCATCCTGGATGGCCTTTGGAGGTATGATATTCTTGAGCTCGACACGGTTTACCTTGATGCCCCATGGATCTGTTGCCACATCGAGTGTTGCGCGCATCTTGGTGTTGATTGTCTCACGGCTGGGGAGTGTCTCATCAAGCTCTAAGTCTCCGATGATGTTACGAAGTGTTGTGGCTGTGAGGTTCTCAATTGCCATGATTGGATTCTCTACTCCGTATGCGTAGAGCTTTGGATCTGTAATCTGGAAATATACTACAGTGTCTATCTGCATTGTTACATTATCCTTTGTGATTACAGGCTGTGGCGGGAAATCTACCACCTGCTCCTTTAAGATGACTCTCTTTGCTATTCTGTCGATAAATGGCACCTTGAGGTGAAGTCCTACGCTCCATGTGGTGAGATATCCTCCCAAACGCTCAATTACCATCGCGTGTGCCTGTGGCACGATTTTGATGCAGTTTACCAGTACTATAAGTACGATTACGAGTAACACTGCAAGTGCTATTAATCCTTCCATTTCCGGTTAAGCCTCCTTTGCCCTTTTTACAATTAGTTTTACTCCGCTTATCTTTACTACCTCGATAAGCTCGCCTTTTCTTATGACCTGGGTCTCGTCCTGCGGTCTGACTGTCCACTCCTGACCGTTTACAACGGCTTTTCCCGTCTGCTTCATGCTGTCAGCATCCTCGGTGAGCACAGCTCTTTCTCCGACCAGACTGTCCACGTTTGTCTTCACTGTCCTGGAATTGATGTACTTCCCGGCCCATGGCTTTGTGAGAGCTAAAAGCACGACTGAAACGAGTATAAATGCAATTCCCTGAACTACGACATTGCCGCCAAGCAGTGCGATTATAAACGCTACAAATGAGCCTGCCGCAAACCATATGGATGTGAGCCCGACTGTCATAAGCTCAACTAAAACAAAAACTACGGTGGCTGCCAACCAGAAAACAATGTATGTATCCATTTGAACCCTCCCTTTTTATTAGTATTTGTTTTATATTCATTTTATACTATGTAATTTGATTATGCAACAAATATTAATTTTTTAAACATAAAACATTTTTAACCTAAAAAATCCCGACCACCATCCGGTAGTCGGGATTTATCATACATTTATCTTATTCGCAAACGTATGGCATAAGAGCAAGATGACGTGCTCTCTTGATTGCTACTGTAAGAGCTCTCTGGTGCTTTGCACAGTTTCCTGTGATACGGCGTGGAAGGATTTTTCCTCTCTCAGAGATGTATCTCTTTAATTTGTTTGTATCTTTGTAATCAATGACATTGTCTTTTCCACAGAATACGCAGACTTTTTTTCTTCTACGCATTGGTCTTCTCTTCATTGATGAACCATCAGCTGATTTATTGTAAGCCATTTTTGTTACCTCCTTGAATATTTGTCCTCGTGGACACTACTAATTGAATGGAAGCTCCTCGTCGATTCCGTCCGGAATGTTCATGAAGCCATCCCCAGCAGCCTGGCTAGGTGCAGGTCTGTCTGCCGGTGCAAATCCGCCTGCATTTCCTGATGCGGCTGATTTAGACTCTGCAAACTCTGCATTCTCAACCACGACGTCAGTGGTGTATACCTTCTGTCCGTCCTTGTTTGTATAGCTGCCGGTCTGGATTCGGCCTTCAACAACAAATTTTGTTCCTTTACGGCCAAATCTCTCAAAAAATTCTGCTATCTTTCCAAAAGCTACGCAGTTGATGAAATCCGTTGACTGCTCCTCTGCATTCTTGCTGTAGCGTCTGTCTACTGCAAGTGAAAATCTTGCTATTGCAAGTGAGTTGTCCCCCTGGGCATAGCGAATTTCTGCGTCTCTGGTTAATCTACCCATAAGTATTACTTTGTTCATAATACAATCTCCTATTTTCTTATACTATGCCTCGTCTTTTCTAACGCATAAGAAACGAAGAACATTGTCCATGATACGAACGTCCTGCTCGATTTCTGCTGGGACTGTTCCCTCAGCATCGAACTGGATGAAGTAATAAAAGGCCTCAGTCATGTGCTGAATCTCGTAAGCTAATCTCTTCTTACCAGCCTCCTCAACTTCTGTAACAGTACCGCCGGCACGTGTGATGTACTCTTTTGCCTTCTCGACTACTGCTGTTCTCGCATCATCCTCGATCTTTGCACTAACGACGAGTGCTAATTCATATTTGTTCATGCGAATGTTACCTCCTTTTGGTCTCTGGCTCATAAATCTGATTATGAGCAAGGAATTTTATATCACGAGTCTAGATAATAACATGAATCGTGGTACTTTTCAAGGGGTTTTTGCAATTTTTCTTTACTTTTTATCAGGTCGGGACGTGCGCTGTTTCTATATAACTAAGCCTGCTTCTTGGTGAGACCGCGGTCATTTTTCTCGACCAGCTTTCTCGGCACCATAACCTGGTGTCCGCAGCCCATGCATTTCAGGCGGAAGTCTGCGCCGACACGCATGATTTCCCACTCGCTGTTGCCGCACGGATGTGGTTTTTTCAGTTTTACGATATCTCCTACTGCGTATTTATCCATTCTATATTCCTCTTCTACCTATGCCTGCCATTTAATATGCTGTGTATTATCCTCTGTTTATACCTCTATCTGCTCAAATACAGAGCCCAGTCCCTGCTGTATCAGAAGGTCTGCTCTTGCGTCCATCGGTGTGGTGGACTTGTTGATAAGCACGAGCTTGTTTCCATTGTAATAGTCTATGAGGCCTGCCGCCGGATATACCGCAAGTGATGTACCGCCTACTATGAGCACATCGGCATGACTGATGTAGTAGATTGCATCCTCAAGCGTTTTCTGATTTAAGCCCTCCTCGTACAATACGACATCCGGCTTTACCGGGCCGCCGCACTTTGGACATTTTGGCACGTCTGTTGAGTGGAGGATTTCCTCTGCGCTTACAAACTGCAAGCACCTCTCACAGTAATTTCTCAGCACACTGCCGTGCAGTTCCATCACATTTTTGCTGCCGGCCTTCTGGTGCAGTCCGTCTATGTTCTGCGTCACAACACCCTTAAGCTTTCCGGCCTTTTCAAGCTCTGCCAGCTTGTAATGCGTGATGTTCGGCTCTGCATCAAGACAGAGCATCTTGTCACGGTAGAATCGGTAAAACTCCTGCGGATGCTTCCTGTAAAATGTATGGCTCAGGATGGTCTCGGGCGGATAATCATACTTCTGATTGTAAAGTCCGTCCACGCTTCTGAAATCAGGTATGCCGCTCTCGGTTGATACACCTGCTCCGCCGAAAAATACAATATTGTCCGAAGCCTTTATCCACTGCAAAAATGTTTCTACACTGCTGTCATTGTTACCCATATGTATCCATCCTTTCTTCTTTTCTTCTTTAAATTGCTGCCTATTATTTTTTGAGCCACACTTTTATAGCTTTCGCACCAGCTTGTCCACATCTGCATTCAGTCCAAGCACCATCACTGCATCGTCTGCCTTGAACACGTAGTCCGGCAGCGGAAGTACGCGATTCTTTCCGGCTTCCTTTACTGTAACGATATTTACATTGTATTTCTGGCGCACATTATTTTCCTTGATGCTCTTTCCTACCCAGCCTTCAGGTGGATTTATCTCGTAGATTGAGTAATCATCGTTTAACGCCACATAATCAAGCACATGGTTAGCGCTGTATTTCTTTGCCACTCTCTCTGCCATGTCGCGGTCAGGATAGATAACCTCATCCGCACCGTTTCGAAGCAGGAACTTGGCATGCACATCCCTGTTTGCCTTGCTGATGACGTATTTTCCGCCCATCTCCTTCACGAGACTTGTTATCTCAAGCGAGCTCTGGAAATTGGTGCCGATGCATACAAAAATCAAATCGAAATTGTTGATTCCGAGTGCTTTTACTACCTGTGGGTCGGTACAGTCACCTATCTGCACCTTGGTCACGTCATAGATTAAATCCCTGACCTTGGCCTCGTCCTTGTCCATCACCATAATGTCATTTCCGTTTTTTATCAAATCCGCACACAGATGGTGTCCGAATTTACCCATTCCAATAATTAAAATTGATTTCATTTCGTTTCTCCTTATCCTTATCCTATGATAACTTTTTCCTCCGGAAGCTCTATATTGGCTTTATCCGGTCTATGCACAAACGAAAGCACAAAGGTCATGCTTCCGATTCTTCCACAATACATCATAATTATGATAATTATGCGTCCTACTGTATTTAAATCTCTTGTGATACCTGTTGTCATGCCGACCGTACTGATTGCAGAGTATACCTCAAACAGTACATCGTCCATCTTCATATTGGATGTGGCAAGTATAGCTATCACCGCTGTAAGGCCAAGCACCAGATTGATGATAAGCACCATTCCGGCCTTTTTGATTACCTCACTGCTTATTTTCCTGCCAAACACATTGCAGCCGTTGCTTCCTCTCATATAAGAAACAATATAGATTATCATGACCGCCATGGTTGTGGTTTTGATTCCGCCGGCTGTCGAGCCCGGGCTTCCTCCTATGAACATGAGCACTATAGTCAAAAGCTTGCTCTCCTGTGTCAGTGCTGCTGTGTCTACTGTATTGAAGCCTGCCGTTCTCGCCGTAACCGAGCCGAATAACGATGCAAATATGGCACCCGGTGTGTCCATGCCTGCTATGGTATTACTTTTTTCAAAAATATACATAAACAGTCCGCCACCGAAGACAAGTATCAGTGTGGTTGATATTACTATCTTGGCGTGGAGCGAGTATCTGCTAAACTTAAGCTTTTTGGTTCTGACCTCATTCCATATGGTAAAACCGATACCACCTATGATGATAAGCAGCATAATTGTGATATTGACTAACGGATCTGCGACATATTTTGTAAACGATGAGTACTCCTCGTTTATGCCCATCAAATCAAAGCCTGCATTGCAAAATGCAGATATCGAGTGGAACACCGAGAAATATATGCCTCTTAATATGCCAAAATCCGGTATGAAGCGGATTGCTAAAAGCACCGCTCCTATACCTTCGATAAGGAAGGTTCCCCTTATTATCACGCTGAAAAGCCTAACTATTCCACCAATCTCGAGTGCATTGACGCTCTCCTGCATCAGATCCCTCTGTCTGAGTCCGATTTTTTTGTGCAGAAGCATGGAAAATGCCACGCCGATTGAGATAAAGCCCATGCCTCCTATCTGAATCAGCACCAGAATTACAAGCTGCCCTATAATACTCCAGTGTCTGAAAGTATCAAACACAACAAGACCTGTCACACAGGTTGCGCTTGTTGCCGTAAAAAGTGAGTCCAGAAAATTAGTCCATTGTCCGTCTCTTGAAGAAAACGGAAGGCTCAGCATTATTGCCCCTGATAATATTGTCAGAAAAAAGCCAACTGCGATGTATCTGAACTCTGTCAGGTTCTTATGTCGTTTTTTTATGTCATGTTTTATATCGTTCATATCCAATCCTAACTATTTGCTGCAGAATGTATTATTGTCAGCTTACAGGAGCTGTTTGTATATATCCCTCTTGCTGACACCTCTGTCCTTTGCCACGAGCTTCATGGCTTCCTTCCTGTCGATGCCCTGTGACTCATAGTGTGCCATATGCGCTTCAAGAGGCATGGCTTCCCAGCTTTCCTGCTGCTCCTTTGCTATTTCAGCCACGTTTCTGCCACAGATTACAAGCACATATTCACCTCTTGGCTCCTGTGTCCTTGAACGCTCCAAAAGCTCCGAAAATGTAGTCTGCACCTTTTCCTCGTGCTTTTTCGTAAGCTCCCTGCACACGGTAAGCTCTCTGTCCCCGAGCGCATTATAAAGCTCTGTGACCGTCTTTATAAGATGATGAGGCGCCTCGTAGATTATGATTGTCCGGGTCTCGTTTTTAAGCTCCTCAATGACGCGCGCGCGTTCCTTTTTATCCCTCGGCAAAAATGCCTCAAACGCAAACCTCCTGGTCGGCCTGCCCGACATGGTAAGTGCTGTAATGCACGCTGCCGCCCCTGGAAGCGAGGTAACAGGCACGCCCTCCTCGTAGCAGATGCGCACGATGTCCTCACCCGGGTCAGAAATGCCGGGTGTTCCTGCATCGGTGATGAGGGCTATATTTTTGCCCTCCTTAAGCTTTGCCACAAGCTGGTAAGCTTTATCTATCTTGTTAAACTCATGATAGCTCGTCATGGGTGTCTTTATCTCAAAATGATTGAGCAGCTTTATGGAGTTTCTCGTATCCTCCGCTGCGATGAGGTCTACCTCCTTAAGTGTGCGCAGCACACGGAATGTGATGTCCTCCAAATTTCCTATCGGAGTTGCGCACAGATACAGTGTTCCTGTCATATGATTCTCCTGTTATTTTCCGTTATTCCGAGGCTTATCGCCGTATATCTCATATATCTCATCCGTGTATACATTAGGTTCCTTGTATACAACCAGAGGTTTTTCGATGGTTATACGGCTTTTGCCGCCCTTTAACCCCTCTATGAGCACCATGTTCGGCTCCCTGTCCGCGTAGGGATGCACAAGGCGCATGCGCTTTGGCTCGATATGATATTTCATCATCGTGCTAAAGATCTCTGCCAGCCTGAATGGTCTGTGAACCATGTAAAAACGCCCATTGAATTTGAGCATTTTTGCGCTCTCCCTGACTATATCGTCAAGTGTACACCTGACCTCGTGGCGTGCTATCGTCATGGCATCGTCTGCATTTTTGATACCGTGCTGACCTATCATATACGGCGGATTTACCGTCACCACCTCCACGGACTCGCGCCCGAAAAGCTCTGAGGCATTGCACACATCGCCCTCTTCTATGGTCACTTTGTCCTCAAGATGGTTATATTTCACACTTCTTTTCGCCAGGTCTGCACACTGAGGCTGAAGCTCGAGCCCGCTGTAATGCTCTCCGTTATTCTTTGCCTCAAGAAGTATCGGAATCACACCGTTTCCGGTGCACAAATCCACAGCTCTCTCGCCGCGCTTTACCTTTGCATAGTCAGATAAAAGCACGGCGTCTATGCCGAAGCAGAACAGCTTTGGATCCTGTATGAGCCTATAGCCCTTGCGGCACAAATCGTCCAGGCGCTCATTACTGTGTATCAGTGCTTCCATTGTCTTTGTCCCTGTTGTAATCTTTATTATACTCTTTATTATAGTTTTTGTTCTTATAATCCTTGTTGCGGTTGTATTTCTGCTTGTTTGGTCTGTTTTTGCCGCCCTTGTACGGCTTTTTGTAACCGTCCTTATTTTCTCTGCCGGCATTTGCAGCATTTACTTCATTTGTCTCATTTGCAGAAGCTTCCGCTGCCTCTATGTCCGCCCTGTACGGACGTTTTTCTCTGTTGTCACGCTTATCACGGCGCTCGCGATATTCATTTTTGTTGTCACGGTGTCCACGGTTTCTCTGCGTTTTCTCCTGTGGCTTGTCCTCCATCGTCTCATCGCCGCTATCCTCGAGATCCTTGAGCTCGCGAAGCTCCTCCTCGGTGAGCTTTACATCCTTTTTCTGGCGCGGCTTTAAGCGCAGATCATCTACAGTGTACTCACGAAGCTCCTTCTCCTCGCCATTGTCGATGACAACACGCACGAGCTGCCTGAGCACGCTGACTGACTTGACCTCTCCGATGATTCCCTCAGGTGTCTTGACCTTTTCTCCTATCGACGGCATTCTGCTGTTCAGATACTCATATGTATCCTGCTCATACTTGAGACAGCACATGAGTCTTCCGCACACACCGGATATCTTGGTCGGATTGAGGGAAAGATTCTGCTCCTTTGCCATCTTTATGGAAACCGGCACAAAATCTGCCATATAAGAATGACAGCAGAGCGGTCTGCCGCATATTCCGATGCCGCCCATCATCTTGGTCTCATCCCTGACACCAATCTGGCGCAGCTCTATTCTGGTGCGGAATACCGCTGCCAGATCCTTTACGAGCTCTCTAAAGTCAATTCTACCGTCCGCTGTAAAGTAAAACAGCAGCTTGTTTCCATCAAAGGTATACTCTGCATCCACCAGCTTCATCTCAAGTCCGTGCTTGATGATTTTCTCCTTGCAGATGGCAAATGCCTCTTTTTCCTTTTCCTTATTTCTCTCAACCGTTTTCTCATCCTCGTCGGTTGCCACTCTGATGACAGGCTTAAGCGGTGAAACCACCTTATCATCATCCACCTCCTTCGGCGGAATGAGGACAGTTCCCATCTCTATGCCTCTTGCTGTCTCCACGATAACATGCATTGCCATGTCGAGGTCGAAATCAGCCGGGTCAAAGTAATATATTTTGCCTGCTGTCCTGAATCTGATACCAACTATTTTTGTCATGTGATTAGTTCTCCTTTATGGTCATAAGCAGCAGCTCAATTACCAGGTCAAAATTAACGTTTGCGTTAATTCTTATCTTCGCCTTCTCAAGCGCCTCAAGTATTGCCTCGATTCCCTGATAGGAATGCTTTGCTGCCTGTTTCTTTATATCATAGACCTCATCCTTGAATATGAGTCCGTTAACATCGTTTGTCGCCTTCATATACAGCACATCTCTGTACCACACCATAATCAGGTCAAAATAATCCTGCACCTTAAGCTTGTACTCAGCTATCTGCTTTACTGCTGCGCCCAGCTCGTACAAATCTATGTCATCGAGGCGCTTTATAAGCGACAGTGCTGACTCCTTTAGCTCGTTGAACTCGTCTGATGAGGCGAGCTTAACAGCCTTTCCGACGATGCCCTGTGCAAATGCGGCACTGATATCTGCCTGATAATCCGGAATATGCTTTTCGTTCATCAGGTATGCCTTTATCACCTCGTCCTTTACCGACTTCATATTGAGTGTGATGCAGCGCGACCTGATGGTCTGCAGAAAGCTGTCTGCATTGGTGGTGAGAAGCATGATGACCGCATATGCCGGTGGCTCCTCAATGGTCTTTAAAAGCGCGTTCTGCGCCTGCTGGTTCATTTTTTCAGCCTCATCCACTATGTAAATCTTGTATTTACTGCTGTACGGCTTTATCACTATATCGTTGTTGAGCTGTGTCCTTATGTCGTCAACCGATATGTTGTTGGGCTTTTCATGACTGACATATATGATATCAGGATGATTGTGGTCATCTGCCTGATGGCACGATTTGCACTCTCCACAACCGTCTGTGCCCTCCTTCTCACACTGCAGTGCCCTGGCAAATGCCTCGGCTATCATCATTTTGCCGGACAGCTGTGGTCCGTTTATTATATATGCATGTGAGACTTTTCCCATTGATATGGCATTTTGCAGATGCTCTATTATCTGCTCATTTCCTACTATATCCTTAAATCCTGCCATAGCTGCTGCCTCCGTTTTAGTCTGCCTGTGTCTGTTATAGCTTTTATCTCCTACGTGAGTATATCAAGCAACAGTCCGCGTATCTCTCCGATTCTTGCCAGTATGGACAGATGATCCTTCTCATCCTCCACCAGCTCTGATGCCAGCTCATCCAGATTGCTGTCTATCAGTCTTATTATACCATAAACTCTGTGCCTTCCTCTCCTGTCGAGGAAATTTTCTCTGGAAAATTTATGCGATCTGTAGACCACCTCATTTAAAAAATCCTTTATGAGCCCGCGATATCGCTTCATATCCCTGATATCCATATGCTCGGCTATTCTGTTGCCCTGTACTGTGATATCCTGCATCAGCGCATCTACCTTTGCCTGGAGATCAGCGTCTGTTATGGCGCTGGCCAGTGTGAATTTGAACGAGCCGTCACCGGCCTGTGTTTTTTGTGCATCAGGAACCTGTGTCACCTGATTTACTTCATTTACTCTGACTGCCATGAGGCTGCCTCCTTATTCGTTTCCGGTTACACTTATGTGCAAGCCGTAACCATTTTCTTGCTCTGCAATTAAGAACTCTGTCGTATGTATTCTGAAATCTCGGCAAGCACAGTGTCCATATCATCATTTATGAAGCGACGTGTAATCCCTGCCTCACGCAGCTTCTCCTCAGAGAAATCTGATGCGTCTGCCAGAAAACGGCGGCACATCTCCGCATATTTCGGCTTCTCCTGTCTGCGTTCCCGCTCAAGCGCGCGGGCAAGCCGCAGTCCGTCTTCCACTTCGAGATAAACCGGCACGATCGCCTCCTCTCCGAAATATTCCCGCAAAGCCTGATATGACACGAGCGTTCCGATCAAAAGATAATCTGCGGCGCTTAGATCGATCTGCCCGTCATCCGCAGTAAAATAAGTCCATATTCCGCACTTTGTGTTATAAGGCCGGGACTCTATCACCTTCCCGTCCTCCTTCATCGCACGAAACTGTTCCGGATCCACAAAATAATATTCGACGCCGTCTTTTTCGCCTTCTCTGATCGGACGGGTCGTATAGGGAACAATCAAACGAAACTCTTTATATTGCTCTTTTAACTTTTTATAAACAGTATCCTTTCCCGAAGAACTCTTTCCCATCACACAATAAATTTTACCCATTTATCAATACCTCAATCTTTCCTTTCACCTTTGTTCCCTCAATCCGAAATCCCATTTTTTCATACTCGGACATCTCTTCCGCTATTTTCTCTGAGATCCGTTCTCCCGGAACGATCAGCGGACTTCCCGGCGGATAGAGGTACGCATATTCCAGGGAAATGCATCCGGCGCTGTCCTTGAAATTTCGTTTTTCCATCTTGCCTGGGTTCACCAAATACAGGATGTCTTCTGAATCCTTCTGGTGGTTCTGGTTCTGCATC
>OGES01002439.1_pt1 | contig 12484 bp, 10 predicted proteins | sample 1570711 | NCBI WGS metagenome assembly OGES01 (sample SAMEA2582133, study PRJEB24529) | metagenome | biome: Human gut stool | place: China | collected 2011 | reverse complement strand
AGGCCCCGGCAATGATTTCGGATGTCGGAACACAGATCAAGGATATTCAGATACGCCGTACAGAGGGAGTAAACAGTCATATCTCTATGAAAAAGGCATGGGAGATGATGAAGATACTCAACGTAGTCACTCTTCCGGTTGTCAATAAGAAGGACAAGCTTGAAGGGCTTATTGTGACAGGTGATATAGCAAAGTCATATATGGATGTGTATGACAATTCTATCCTGGCAAAGGCGAGGACCCAGTACAGAAATATTATAGAGACGCTGGATGGCAAGATAGTTGCAGGCAATGAGCATGGCTATTTTGTGAAAGGAAAGGTTATAGTTGGAGCAGGTACACCTGATACCATAAAGGGAAATGTGGCTGAGGATGATCTGGTCATCATATCAGACCGTGAAGAGTCACAGCTTATATGTATTGAGGCAAACTGCAGCTGTATCATTGTGACAAGCGGCTTCGATATATCGAAGGATGTCATAAATGCTGCAAACGCTAAGGACGTGGTAGTGATAAGTACACCATATGACACGTTTACCACATCGCGTCTGATAAACCAGAGTATGCCGATAAAGTCATTTATGACAAGGGAAAATCTTATTCATTTTGATTTGGATGATTATGTGGATGATGTGCGTGATACTGTTTCAAAAATCCGACACAGGGATTTCCCAATACTTGACGAAAACCAAAATTATGTGGGTATGTTTTCACGCAGAAATTTAATGAATGCAAGGAAAAAACAGGTGATACTTGTGGATCATAATGAGACCTCACAGGCAGTGGCCAACATTGATGAGGCTGAGATTCTTGAGATAATTGATCATCATCGAATTGGTTCTCTTGAGACAATAGGGCCTGTGTATTTCAGAAATCAGCCGCTTGGATGTACCGGAACCATCATCTATCAGATGTATATGGAAAAAGGTGTGGAGGTTACTCCTCAGATGGCGGGGCTTATGTGCGCTGCAATACTCTCTGACACACTAGTGTTCCGTTCGCCTACATGTACCCAGGTTGATAAATCTACAGCACTTATCCTGGCGGAGATTGCGCAGATAGATGTAGAAGAGTTTGCCCAGAAAATGTTCGAGGCAGGCAGTAACTTTGCTAACAAGACAGAAGAGGAAATATTAAATCAGGATTTTAAAATCTTTCATTCAGGGGATTATACATTTGGAGTATCACAGATTTCTGCTCTTTCGAGAACAGAGCTAGATAAGGTACAGGCAAGAGTGGTGCCTCTGCTTGACAAGATGCAGGTGGAAAAACAGCTTGATATGCTCTTTGTTATGCTCACGGATATACTTAATGAGTCCACATATCTCATCTACAGTGGTGCAGAGGCAGCGTCAATAGCAGCTTCAGCATACAATCTGCCACAGAGCAAGGATGGAATTATGCTTAAGGGAGTAGTGTCGCGTAAGAAGCAGCTCATACCTGAGCTTATAAATGTGATTAATGAGAGATAATGCAGCATTAAAAATAATTAAAAGCTTCATGTGATATATCGTGAAGCTTTTATGTATTTGTAGGGGTAGAATGGAATTGCTTGCGGTATGCACGGATAAATGAGGAATAGCTTCCGAATCCACAGGCATCGCAGGCGACAGACACACTGCTTCCGTCGCGAATCATATCGCGGGCGAGCAGCAGACGCTTTGTTGTGATATATGAACCTATGGTGAAGCCGGTTTCTTCCTTGAAGGTGTGCATCAGGTGATACCTGCTCATATAGAATTTATCTGCCAGTTCATCAATACTTATACGGTTTGTTAAATTCTTATTTAAGAAATCCAAAATCTCTACAATTTTTTTGTTTGAGGAAAATGTGTTAATATATTCGATACCGCCATGCAGAGTGATACGATTGAGCTGTATCAGAAACTCTAAAAACAGGAGCTTCTGGTACAGCTCATTTGCGTATTCATTGGTTTCTCTAAGTGTAGAGTCTAGTCCCTTGATTGTATCAGCCAGACGGCTGCCCTTGGTCGCAGCGAGTCTTAGTACATGTGACTGGTTAGCATAGGCCTGCTTGAAACAGCATGCCAGATCATAGCCTTTGCTCACATAATCGTCAATAAGCTGCTGTGACACATATATAATGATTCTTTCATAAATTGAATCGTCATTTAATATTGGCTTATGAACCTCGCCGGCATTGACAAGCACGATATCATGTTCTTTGAGCTCATAGCTGCGGCCCTCTATGCAGTAGGATACATTGCCGTGCAGATGAATCAGAATTTTGTGGAAATCATGGTAATGGAAATCTATATTTAGCTTGTGTTCATCTCTTAGATGAAATATTTTAAAAGGCTCCGTCAGGTAGCCTGCTTTTGTATAATTTGAATCCATGATATGCTCCTTTGATAATAAGATGTTACTATAAGCATAATCTATAACAGCACAAAACGCAACATAAAACGCACAAAATGCTATAGAAAAACAAGAAAGTGCGCTGTATAATATAGTTACCAATATAAAACCAATAACGAGGTGATCACTATGAAATTTACAAAAATGCACGGCTGTGGAAATGATTATGTATATGTAAATCTTTTTGAGGAGAAGTTGGATGACCCGGCAAGGGTGTCAATATATGTCAGTGACAGGCATTTTGGAATAGGCTCAGACGGACTAATCACAATAGGTCCGTCTGATAAGGCAGATTTTAGAATGAGGATATATAATGCAGACGGTTCGGAAGCCGAGATGTGCGGAAACGGCATACGCTGCGTGGCGAAATACGTGTATGACCACAAACTTACTGACAAGACTGAAATATCGGTTGAGACAGGAGCAGGCATCAAGTACCTTACACTATATGTTGAGGAAAATAAGGTATCACAGGTGCGCGTGGATATGGGTGAGCCTATTCTGATGCCTGGGGACATTCCGGTTGTGAAAGCAGACGGAAGTGCTTATGGTGATGACTACAGGGGAATAGATGAACCGATTTCAGCAGGCAATAGAGAGTGGCACATGACCTGTGTTTCAATGGGAAATCCTCATGCGGTAGTGTTTGTCGATGATGTGGCAGGTTTTGAGCTTGAGAAATACGGTCCGCTTTTTGAGAATCATAAGATGTTTCCAAAGCGCACCAACACGGAGTTTGTAGAGATACTTTCAAGGAATGAGGCGAAAATGAGAGTATGGGAGAGGGGCAGCGCCGAGGCCTGGGCCTGCGGTACAGGAACCTGTGCGACCGTCATGGCATGTATACTCAACAAAAAGACTGACAACAAGGTGCTTGTGCATCTAAGAGGCGGAGATCTGACTATCGAGTATATACCAAAGACCAATCATGTGTTTATGACTGGACCTGCTACTGAGGTCTTCTCAGGAGAAATTGATATCATATAAATCACAAGTATTGTGCGGTTTGGCGAATGTCTGTGGTTGAATAGTTACAAATCTTTAAGAAACAAAATTAACAGAAAATATATATCAAAAATATAATAAAATATGGGAGAAAATAAAATGAAGCTTGAAAAATTACTTGAAAGAATGGATTATAAAGTATTAGCAGGAAGCACAGATATAGAGATTTCCACACTCGTGTATGACTCGCGCAAGGTGGAGAAGGCATCGGTATTTGTGTGCATATCGGGAGCTGTGTCAGATGCGCATGATTTCATCCCTGATGTGGTAAAGAAAGGTGCAGCGGCAGTGGTTGTCGAAAAAGATGTGACTCCTATCGAAGGGGTGACATATATTAAGGTAGATGATACAAGGCTTGCACTTGCGTGTATGTCAGCAGCTTATTTTGATTATCCGGCCGAGAAGATAAAGACTATCGGTATTACAGGTACAAAGGGTAAGACCACTACCACATATATGGTAAAGTCAATTCTTGAGTCAGCCGGCATAAAGACAGGACTTATCGGTACAATAGAGTCTATATGTGGTGACAAGAGAATTCCGTCAGCAAATACCACACCTGAGTCATACAGAGTTCAGGAGCTGTTTAAGGAGATGGTGGATGAAGGCCTTGATGCAGTTGTTATGGAAGTGTCATCACAGGCTCTCATGCTTCACAGAGTATCTGGCTTTACCTTTGATATTGGTGTATTTACAAATCTTGAGCCTGACCACATCGGAGAGCACGAGCACAAGGATTTTGCAGACTACATGCATTGCAAGAGCCTTTTATTCAGACAGTGCAGGCTTGGTATCTTTAACGGAGATGATGAGCACTTAGAGGGTGTTATGAAGGGACATACATGCCAGGTGGAGACTTACGGCTACAAGTCCACAAATAACCTGGTAGCAGAAAATGTTGAGCTTAAAAAGGAGCATGGAGCACTCGGCATTAAATACCATGTATCGGGGCTTCTGGATTTTGATGTGGAGGTCAATGTGCCGGGCAAATTCTCAGTATACAATTCACTAACGGCCATTGCTATCTGCCATCATTTCAATGTGGATAAAAAGGCAATCGGGGAGGCTCTTCATCATGTGAGTGTAAAGGGCAGAATAGAGATTGTTCCTGTTACAAAGAGATATACCCTTATGATTGATTATGCACACAATGCGATGGCACTTGAAAGCCTTCTCACCACTCTTAAGGAGTATGAGCCGGGCAGACTTGTATGCCTGTTTGGCTGTGGCGGAAACAGGGCAAAGTCACGCCGTTATGAGATGGGAGAGGTGTCATCGAGACTTGCAGACCTTACTGTTGTCACATCCGATAATCCAAGAGATGAGGAGCCTATGGACATAATCAATGATATTTTACAGGGTGTACACAAGGCAGATGGAGAGTATGTGACAATTCCTGACCGTAAGGAGGCTATCAGATACTGCATGGAGAATGCCAAGGACGGTGATATCATAGTGCTTGCAGGAAAGGGCCATGAGGATTATCAGGAGATAAAGGGTGTAAAGCATCACATGGATGAGAGAGAATTAATTGCTGATATAATAAAAGAAAATCCTGACATCAGACTTTAATATTTTAGTATAGGTTAAATAGTTTAGTATAAAATAGTTCAGTAAAATAGTGTATTTGGGAGGTATATATGTCTCTGTTTAAGGGCGCCGGAGTAGCGCTAATTACTCCTTTCAATGAGGATAACAGTGTAAACTATGAAATGCTTAGGACACTGGTGAAAAGACAGATAGACGGTGGCACTGATGCAATTATCGTGTGTGGCACGACAGGTGAGCCTGCCACGATGACAGAGGAAGAAAAGCTTTCGGTAATAAAATGTGTGGTAGACGAGACAGCCGGGCAGATTCCTGTAATAGCGGGAACCGGTGCCAACTGCACACAAAATGTGATAGATTTCTCACAGAAAGTTGAAAAGCTTGGTGTAGACGGTCTGCTTGTTGTCACACCTTACTACAATAAAGCCACACAGAATGGTCTTTATGCGCACTATGCAGCGATAGCAGGGGCGGTTGGGCTTCCAATCATTATGTACAACGTACCGTCGCGTACAGGCTGCAATATACTTCCGCAGACTGCGGCAAGGCTTGGCAGGAATTTTGAAAATATAGTAGGAATCAAGGAAGCAAGTGGCAATATATCGCAGGTTGCAAAGCTAAAGAAGCTGGCAGGAGATGACCTCGATATTTATTCGGGAAATGATGACCAGGTCATCCCAATACTCTCACTCGGTGGAATCGGTGTGATATCAGTACTGTCTAATGTAATGCCCGCTGCAGTGCACGATATGGTAATGGAATACCTGAATGGAAATATTAAATCAGCACTTGATATCCAGCTTAAATACCTGGATTTAATAGAGGCGCTGTTTTGTGAGGTGAATCCGATTCCTGTAAAGGCAGCTATGAAGCTTTTGGGATATGATGTGGGAGGGCTTCGTCTGCCGCTCACGGAGCTTGAGGAGGCAAACCGTGCAAGGCTTAAAGAAAGCATGGAAAACCTAAAGGAAAATTAGTGGATATAAAAGGATATTAAAGAAAAATTAAAGGATAAATTAACATATGGGAAAACAAAACTGGAAGCCGGGCAATATGCTAAACCCGGTGCCGGCTGTGATGGTGAGTGTCACTGACAAGGCCGGAAATAACAATATAATAACAGTGGCATGGGCGGGAACGGTGTGCACTAATCCGCCTATGCTTTCGATATCTGTAAGGCCGGAGCGCTTTTCTTATAACATGATTAAAGAAACCGGAGAGTTTGTGGTAAATCTGACCACCGAGAAGCTGCTTAGAGCTTGCGACTACTGCGGAGTGAAAAGCGGCAGGGATGTGGACAAATTTAAAGAACTGCATCTGACACCGCTTGCGATGCAGCATGTGTCAGCAGTCGGAATATCACAAAGCCCGGTAAATATTGAGTGCAGGGTAAGAAAAATCGAGGAGCTCGGCAGCCATACAATGTTTATAGCAGATGTTGTCGGCGTGACAGTGGATGATAAATACATGGACGGGACCGGAAAATTTCATATCAATGATACCGGCCTCGTGATGTACTCGCACGGAGAGTATTTTGGCTTTGGAGATAAGCTCGGAAGTTTCGGTTACTCTGTAAGAAAAACTAAAAAATAATCTATCGAAGCAGCATATCCATGAGGTATGCGTATACATCCTCGTTCTGATTCTTCCAGTTGCTGCAGATGGCCTCGGCCTGCTCCTTTGTGCCGACTGAGAGAGTCAGGTCGATGATGGGGGTGCTCTCTGAGCGCACCTGACAACGTACTGCATATTTGCGGTCAGTTGTCCTGTAATAGTCGGCAAGAATGGAGTTTTCCTGCCTGAACTCGAGCTTGTTGTCCGTAAAGAAGCTCTTTACATCGGACTCAATACCGTCGGTAATCTTGTCTTTGAAGAAACCGAGAGTCTCTTTTCCGGCAGCAGTCAGAGTGTACTGTGTATTGGAATGAGTAGACTCGAAATTAATTAAATCAGCATTTACTAAATCACCGATGACCTCCTGTACACGGAAGTAGTCGGTGTATTCTTTTTCCAAAAAGAAATTGGAAATCTGTGTGTTTGACAGCGGAAAGCCCGCTTTGTCGAGCATGTATAAAATTGTCAGCTTATATATGGTAAATGGCTCAGCCATGATTTTCTCCTTTAAAACAAGTTTAATCGTCCCTGATATGTGTCTCGCACTTCAAATCTTTTATTGATTGTGTTCAGAACCCGTTTTTTATCTGTGCTCCAAAGAGGTGCAACAAGTAAAGAACGTGGTCCATCACCGGTCATGCGGTGGATAACCATATCCTTTGGAAGTCTTTCTATACAGTCTACCACAAAATCGCAGTAATCATCCAGCGTAAAAAGCTCAAATGGCTGTTTAATATACATATCAGCCAGTGGTGTGCCCTTTAGTACATGCAGCAGCTGAAGCTTAACTCCGAAAATACCGCTTTTAGCAACAAAATCAACTGATTCAAGCATCATTCCCCGTGTCTCATGAGGAAGCCCGAGTATGAGATGTGCAATAACCTTTATGCCACGTCGTCTAAGCTCATCCGTTACAATGATGAAATTCTCAACACATGTATGTGTATTCATGGCATCAAGAGTAGACCGGTGAATGGTCTGAAGGCCCAGCTCAACCCAGACGGGCTTTATTTTGTTTAATTCTGAGAGCAGATCATAAATTTCAGCAGAAAAACAGTCAGTTCTTGTGCCGATGGACAGCACAGCGACAGATGGATCTTCTATAGCCTCATAAAATATGCGCCGCAGATAATCTATCGGCGCATATGTGTTGGTAAAAGCCTGAAAATATGCGATAAAGTGCTCACAGCTGCTCTTTGAAGCAACCTTTTCCTTAGCGGCAGACAGCTGCTCCTTTATGGAAAGGCTGCGGTCCGCCGCAAAATCACCGGAGCCACCGGCGCTGCAGTACAGGCATCCAAGCGATGAGAGTGTGCCATCACGGTTTGGACAGGTCATGCCTCCATCTAAAGAGAGCTTGTAGAGCTTTTCACCGAATGTATCGCGGCAGTATCTGTTGAGTGAATAGTATCTCATATTAAATATGTGACTTTACAGCTTCGCTGACAACAGCGGCAACACGCGGGTCAAATGCCTCAGGCATAATAAAATCATCATTTAATTCTTCGTCAGAAACAAGACCGGCCAGTGCTTCTGCGGCAGCAAGCTTCATTTCCTCAGTGATCTGTGTAGCGCGTCCTTCTAAGGCACCCTTGAAGATTCCGGGGAATGCAACCACGTTGTTTATCTGGTTAGGGAAATCACTTCTTCCGGTACCGACCACTCTGGCACCTGCAGCCTTTGCCACATCAGGCATAATCTCAGGAACAGGATTTGCCATGGCAAAAAGGATAGAGTCCTTGTTCATAGAAGAAACCATCTCGGCTGTGACGATATTTGGAGCGGAAACACCTACGAATATGTCAGCACCCTTTAAAGCATCTGCGAGAGTACCCTTTGCATTTTCAAGGTTTGTAACCTCTGTCATTTTCTGCTGCATCCAGTTGAGGTTTGGATAGTCCTTTCCTATGATGCCTAGACGGTCACACATGGTCACATGTGTAAAGCCGTATGTCAGAAGAAGTTTAGTGATGGCAACACCTGCTGAGCCTGCACCGTTTACAACAACCTTGCAGTCCTCTTTCTTTTTGCCGGTAAGGCGCAGAGAGTTGATGATACCGGCGAGTACGACGATTGCAGTTCCGTGCTGGTCATCGTGGAATACAGGAATATCGAGCATCTCTTTAAGTCTCTCCTCAATCTCAAAGCAGCGCGGAGCAGAAATATCCTCTAAGTTTATTCCGCCAAAGCCCGGTGCGATATTTTTGACTGCAGCAATAATCTCCTCAGTGTCCTGAGTGTCGAGACAGATAGGAACAGCGTTTACGTTTCCAAACTCCTTGAAAAGTACGCATTTGCCTTCCATGACAGGCATGGCAGCGTAAGGACCGATGTTTCCAAGACCAAGCACAGCACTTCCGTCTGACACTACGGCAACGGTATTTGCCTTCCAGGTGTATTTGTATGCAGCCTCCTTATCCTCGGCTATGACCTTACATGGCTCAGCAACACCTGGGGTGTATGCAATTGCAAGGTCCTCTCTCGAATTAACCTTTGATTTGGCGATGGTTTCGAGTTTTCCGTTCCACTCTTCGTGGCATTTCAGTGCCTTTTCTTTATTATCCATGGTAATTCTCCCTCTAAAAATTCTTTTGAATAATCATAACATTGCAGGTGATTTAAATCAAGTAACTATGCAGATAACCGATTATATAAAAATATGATAAAAAATAAGAAATCGCTTTATATTTTTAAAGAAATGATGTATAATCAGTAATTAATAATTCAAAAGTCAATTCAGGCGTTATTTCCCAATAGCTACACAGATATATTTGTTAAATAATATTGTTTAGACGAATTGAATAAATACTGTTATCAAATTTAAGGAGAAGACGAAATGGAACAGATGAGAGAAAAATATGAAAGTTTGTCGGCATTTGTGCTTAAGGATCTGGCGAAGGCAAGAGGAATTAAGGGCGTTTCATCACTGAAAAAGGGACAGATTATTGAAAGAATGCTCGAGGAGGATGCAAAAGAGGCTGAGGAGGCTGAGAAAAACGGTACAGCCGAGGAGCGCGCCAACTCTTTTAAAGATGATTATGCAGCACTCGACAGTGGAGAAGAGGCAGAAGGCATACTTGAGGTAATGCCGGAGGGCTTTGGATTTATCCGCTGTGATAATTATATGCCGGGAGATCATGATATCTATGTGGCACCTGCGCAGATACGCCGCTTCAATTTAAAGACAGGTGATATCGTAAAGGGTAATATGAAGGTGAAGTCTGAGCGTGAGAAATTCCAGGCTCTTTTATACCTGACCACTGTCAACGGATATACACCGGATGTAGCACAGAAGCGTACAAGCTTTGAGGATCTTGTGCCTATATTCCCGAATGAGAGACTGCGTCTCGAGAGACCCGGAGCAAGTGTTGCGATGAGAGTTGTAGATCTCATCTCTCCAATAGGAAAGGGACAGCGAGGCATGATCGTTTCACAGCCTAAGGCCGGAAAGACCACATTACTTAAAGAGGTTGCAAAGTCTGTCACTGTAAACAATCCTGAGATGCATCTTATTATTCTCCTTATTGATGAGAGACCGGAGGAGGTTACAGATATCAAGGAGGCTATAGAGGGGGACAATGTCGAGGTAATCTACTCTACATTTGATGAACTTCCTGAGCATCACAAGAGAGTGTCAGAGATGGTAATAGAGAGAGCAAAGCGCCTTGTAGAGCATGGTAATGATGTCATGATACTCCTTGACAGCATAACAAGGCTTGCAAGAGCTTACAATGTGACAGTTCCACCATCAGGCCGTACACTTTCAGGAGGACTTGATCCTGTAGCACTTCATATGCCAAAGAGATTTTTCGGAGCAGCACGTAATATGAGAAACGGCGGCAGTCTGACAATACTTGCAACAGCTCTTGTTGATACTGGAAGCAAGATGGATGATGTAGTATTTGAGGAGTTCAAGGGAACAGGAAACATGGAGCTTGTGCTCGACAGAAAGCTTTCCGAGAAGAGAATCTTCCCTGCTATAGATATAGTAAAATCAGGAACAAGGCGTGAGGATCTGCTCCTTGATGAGGATGAGCAGGCAGCAGTCGATAATATGCGTAAAGCCTTCAACGGTATGCGCTCTGATGAGGCTGTTGAGAATGTACTCAACATGTTTGCACACACAAAGAGCAACAAGGAATTTGTTAATCTTGTAAAGAAAAACAGAATTTTATAAAAATGTCTTGCAATTGACAGATTCATGTGCTACAATAACTAAGCTGTTTATCGGGATGTAAACGGACGCAACGTGTCGCTCTTGCAGCAAGTATCATATGCGGATCGGGCATACGGGTATAAAGAGTGAAGCTAAAGAAATACGATAAGAATATAAAAGAGGTGAAAATCATGAGAGAAGGAATCCATCCAGATTATTATCAGGCAACTGTTACATGTAACTGTGGTAACACATTCGTTACAGGATCTACAAAGCCGGAGATCCACGTAGAGATTTGCTCAAAGTGCCATCCATTCTACACAGGTCAGCAGAAAGCTAACCAGGCTCGTGGACGTATTGAGCAGTTCAATAAGAAATATGGTATGAAATAGAATCATATAGTTACTTGAAAGGTTGAGGTTGCAATATACCTCAACCTTTTTTGGAATATAGAGAGGTTTTATGAAGTATTCAGGTATTGGCGGTCAGGCTGTCATGGAGGGCGTAATGATGCAGAACAAGGACACATACGCAGTAGCCGTGAGAAAGCCTGACCATGAAATAGATGTCAAGGTGTCAAAGCGTAAGAATTCAAAGACGCTTGATGCAATTAGAAAAATCCCTATTTTAAGAGGTGTGGTGAGCTTTGTCGATTCGCTTTATCTGGGCATGAGCACACTGATGTATTCAGCGTCATTTTTCGAGGACGAGGATGATGAAGGTGCCTTGGCTTCAAAGAAAAAGGAAAAGGAAGAAGAACTCACAGCGGAAGAAAAGAAAAAAAGGGCTGCCAAAGAAAAGAAACAGGAAAATGCCATGCTTGGAGGTTCAGTGGTACTGTCAATTGTCATAGCACTCGCGCTGTTTTTTGCATTGCCGTATTTCCTTTCAGGGTTTTTTAAAAAGGTGATAAGCTCACAGATGCTCATAGCGTTCATAGAGGGCGTTATCAGACTGGCAATATTTCTGGGGTATATAGCAATTATATCGCTGACCCCTGATATTAAGCGCACATTTATGTATCACGGCTCTGAGCATAAATGCATCAACTGCATAGAGCACGGACTGCCTCTTACAGTGGAAAATGTGAGAAAAAGCTCAAAGCATCACAAGCGCTGCGGTACAAGCTTTCTGCTTATAGTAATGCTCATAAGCATATTGTTTTTCATGTTTATCCGTGTGGATTCAAAGCCGCTGCAGTTATTGTTACGACTTGTGCTTATTCCTGTAATCGCAGGTGTATCTTATGAGTTTATCAGACTTGCGGGCAGATATGACAATCCGGTTGTCAACATGCTTAGTGTCCCTGGGCTTTTAATGCAGCGAATGACCACAAAGGAGCCGGATGATGAAATGATAGAGGTTGGCATTGCATCGGTTGAGGCTGTGTTTGACTGGAAGAAATGGCAGGAGGAAAACAATGTGTGTGCACATTGACCGCCGGATAGAAGGTATATATGACATATAGAGAAGCAATTTTACTTGGGGAAAGCATATTACAAAAAGCAAAGATAGTTGATGCAAAAAACGATGCATGGCTGCTTTTAGCCATGGCATGCAGGATAAATCACACATATTACTATGTGCATATGGATGAGGAAATGTCGCAGGAGCAGATAAGGGAATATCAAGCATTGCTGAGTAAGCGCGCTGAGCGTATTCCGCTCCAGTACATAGTCGGAGAGCAGGAGTTTATGGGACTGACTTTTTCAGTCAATGAACATGTATTGATTCCTCGTCAGGATACGGAAGTTCTGGTGGAAGAAGTGATGAAAAACCTTC
>OGES01002433.1_pt1 | contig 12505 bp, 16 predicted proteins | sample 1570711 | NCBI WGS metagenome assembly OGES01 (sample SAMEA2582133, study PRJEB24529) | metagenome | biome: Human gut stool | place: China | collected 2011 | reverse complement strand
ACAAAAAAACAGTCAATCTTGCCGTTCTGTCAGGATTGGCTTTTATTTTATTAGTTGGTTTACTAGGTGGGATTCGAGCCATGACTTTATCCAGTCAAGTCACAGACCTTAAAAAAGCCGTTTCTTCTAACAAATCCGCTTCTTCTACTTCTTCTGCTACAACAACAATTGATAATCGCTTGCAGTATTATCTGAATGACTTTGTTAATTGCTATTTTACCGTTCCTAATGATTCAGACGGTCAAACAAAGCAAGCAAAACGACTGAATAGCTTCTACGGTTCAGAACCTGATATTCAAGCACAGGGTCAAGTCAAAAATCCTAGTCAATTGAGCTGGTCACGCTTACTAACGATAACAGATAATGCAGCCACCTATGAAGTACATTACAAACAAACTGTAAAGAATGGCGATAAAACAGAAGAAAAAGAAATCATAACAGGTTTTAATATTCCTTATGCCAAAACAAAAACGGGCTACTACGTTACCGGCTTACCTTGGTTTTCTAGTCTGTCTACCAGTCAAGCAGATAAGAAAAGTATAAATACAGAAGTTAAACTCAATCAGTCAGATAGGCTTTCAGAGAAAACAAAGAAGAAATTGGATAAGTTTCTCAAAGTTTTCTTCACTAATTATACGACTGACCAAGATAACTTGGACTTAGTGGCTCACAATGTAACGGCTGTGAAGAATGCTACGTTTAAAACCTTGGATTTTAGTTACTACAAAGCAACAGATAAAACAATTATGGCTTATGTTCAAGTGACGTTTGAAGTCGCAGGCTCTACACATGCTGAAAACTTTACCTTGACCTTATCAGAAAAAAGCAAGTCCTATTATGTGGAGAAAGTCAGCCATACCATTCCTGCTAATTACGCAGATACAAAAGAATAAAAGGAGAGTTTAATCAATGAGTTCATCTAATTTACAAACATGGTTACAAGGAGATGGTTTCTGGTTCATTACCTTTGGAGCGATTATCCTTATCATTTTAGCTTGGAGAAACAGCTCTTGGGGAAAACTATTTACCACGCTTGTTTTCTACGCAGTGATTGCCTCTTTAACAGGAGGTGGACGACAATTACTTCATGTTGTCGGTTGGTTCCTCCGTCTCTTTGGAATTGAAACGGGGTTGTGATATGGAAGAAGAACGATTGTATGATTATGCTAGAGGGATAAACGCTCCCTACTGGATTCAAGAAGTTAAAACACAAAAAGGAAAACGCATTTGGTATTTTGCTACACCTATGCAGCTTTCCTTTTTTGTGGTCTTTGCCCTGGTCTTGATTTTGATGTTGACAGTACTTAACTCAATTCTTCTTCCGTTGAACAAATTAACGCATTCCATTTCATGTTATCTTTATTGGTATATCCCTTATAAACTCGCTAAGTTCTATACAGAATATGAACCACAAGGAAAGAAAATGCACGTTTTCTTATGGGATTACATCTGCTATCTTATAGATTTTCGTTTCAATCGAAAAGCGATTTATCATGAAGATAGAATGAAAATGATGGATGAAGAAGAAATCGTTTTTGAAAAAACAGATTTATAAAGGAGGTCTAATGGTTTTAAAACTAGTCTATCCGATTCTTAAAACACAGGATAACATAGCTTTAACGACAGATAAAACGGTGATGAGTTTTTATCGTATTCCTAATACTCCCATCACCATTACCGATAAAGCTAAGAAACAAAAACACAAGTTGACTACTGCTCAGCTGATTAAAAAACTAGTTAAAAACAAGTCCTTTGAAGTCTCCTTGATTCCAAAGGACTATTTGCTAGAAGAAAAGATGAAAGACTTTTCTCATGCCTTGTCTCCCGATAGTCAAGCATTGGGGGAAGAACTGTTGCAGTATTCGACAGACAAATTGACACAAGAAATGGAAATTCCTTATCAGTTTGACTGGCTGATTGGTGTCAATCTTTTAAAAGATGACCAAAACACCACCGTTCAGGATATGGCGGTTGAGCGCTTCTCTAAAGTCTCTGAAATGATTGCCAATAGCGTGGGCTTTCAATATGAGATTCCTGAAGATTGGGCACAAGACTATCTGGTTAGTGAAGCTACTGTCTATCAAACCCTTTCTGCTCTTCGGGCACAACGCTTGACCAATGAAGAGCTCTTTTACTATCAACGCATGCAATACTTGCGCTATATCCCTCATCTAAAGCAAGAAGTCACCGCCAATCGGGCGCTCTTTAATGTGACAGATACCGTCTTAAGACCAATGGCAGGGGGCTTTATGAAGTTAGACAGCCCCTATAGCTCTTCTTTTCTCACCATACTTCCGATTGCTAAAACACCCATTATTTTTAATGGCTTTCATCTGGGAGAATTTACCCAACGCTTTAACTTCCCTGTAGAACTACGGATAAAGGCAGAATTTATCGAAAAGAACTCTTTAAAAGGGCGAATGGCACGTTCTAATATTCGCTACCGCAACATTATGAATGAAGCAGAAAGTACTGACACCGTCCAACAAGATGAAATCATTCTAGGAGCAATGTCTCTCAAAGACTTGATGAAAAAGGTTGGTGGGAAAGAAGAAGTCATTGAATATGGAGCTTATCTCATTATTGCTGCTTCTAGCCTATCCCAATTACGACGTCGCCGTCAGGTAGTCTTAAGTTACTTTGAGGATATGCACGTTGAAGTGAGTGAAGCTAGCCATGACACCCCCTATCTCTTCCAGTCTCTCCTCTATGGTCAACCACTTGAAAATAAGACCAGAACGTGGACACACTATGTCACTCCAAGAGGCTTTGCGGAGCTAATGCCGTTTACCAATACAGCTTCAGGAAACCATATTGGCTGGCATATCGGACGGGTGGATAATTGGACAGGTCGGTGGGAAAGTATTGAAAAGGCACAAGAAGCGTCTAAAAATATGGTGCTCTTTAATGCGACCGTTGGAAATAAAGAAGGGATTGCAGGAAAACTCACAAAGAATCCACATATCTTGATTACTGGCGCAACGGGTGAAGGAAAATCCTTTTTAGCAGAACTTATCTTTCTCCTAACCTCTCTTCAAGATGTGAAATGCTTGTATGTTGACCCGAAACGCTCTATCCGAAAACACTTTGAAGCAATTGCCCATCACCCAGACTTTGAAAAACGATTCCCGCTTCTGGCTGAACATATCAAACAGATAAACTTTGTCACTTTGGATAGTAAGGTGAAATCCAATCATGGAGCTCTTGACCCAATTGTCATGTTGGATAAAGATGACGCTGTTTCGGTTTCAAAAAATATGCTCAATTATCTTATTTTCTCTAACAAGCGAATGAAGGTCACAATGAAGCAAATGACCGCTATTTCTAGAGCGATTAACAAAGTGGTCGCTCAAAGACAAGCAGGAGAAACGGTTGGGTTAAAACATGTTCTCAAAGAGCTCACCAATAATCCAGACAGCACTATCTTTGAAGTAGGAGACTATTTGACTTCAATTGTTGAAAATTCTATTTTAGAATTGGCTTTTTCAGACGGCGATGTCGAAGGATTGTCTTATGATAAACGGGTGACCGTTTTAGAAGTAGCGGACTTATCCCTACCAGATAAAGACACTCAACAAGATGTCACCCCAGACGATAAAGAAATCAATTCTACGGCGCTGATGTTTGCTTTGGGAGCTTTCTGTACACGCTTTGGAGAACTCAATCGCTATGAAGATACCATTGAATTTTTCGACGAAGCATGGGTACTGATGAAGTCGGCAGAAGGACGAGCTGTTATCCAATCCATGCGCCGTGTTGGACGCTTCTTTAACAATGTCCTTTGTCTGATTACCCAATCCGTCCATGACGCTGAAGGAGATGATGATACCACAGGTTTTGGGACACTCTTTGCCTTTAGAGAAGACAATGAACTTTCTGATATTTTAGAACACGTTGGACTAACGGACAATGAAGAAAATCTGGAATGGATTAAAAATATGATTTCAGGTCAATGCCTCTATAAAGATGTTTACGGCAATCTCAATATGATTTCCATTTATAACATTTTTGATAGTATTGACCCACTTCTAAAACCAATGAAAACTACTGTTTCTTCCAATCTTGAAAATAAATACGCATCTTAAGGAGGTGAGCTTGTGCAAGAAGCATTTGAAAAATTAAAAGGCATGGATATTTTTTCTTTAAAATCTTATACAGTCCAAACTGGATTTTTGGATATTAGCGGAATCTGGGTGATGTTCAACGAAATCTTTGTCAACTTTCCCTTTTTCCTCCTTAACCTCATTGTTGGTTTCTTCTCCTTGATGATTCGGATTTTAGAAAATGTCCGTCTTTACGACACTTACAAGCAATATGTCTTTAATGGGGCTCAATCCATTTGGCGAGGCTTTACAGGAGCTACTTCTGGTGTGGCTCAATCTTCATTAGTCTTTTTGCTTCTCCTTTGCTTGGCTTTTTATCTCTTTTATCAGTTCCTCATGTCTAAAGGCAATTTCTCTCAAAGATTGCTTCATGTCCTTCTGGTTCTCTTTTTAGGCTTTGGTTGGTTTGGGACAGTTGCTGAAACTTCTGGCGGACTGTATTTGCTCAATACAGTAGACAATGTCGCTAGTGATTCATCACATTTCTAATGTCTCTGTCTCCTACGGAAAAAATCAGGCTTTAAAAATAGGGTCTTCTGTCGCTGATTCTTATATCGCAGAAACCTCTTATAAAGCCTATCTCTTTGTCAATACAGGACAAGAAAACGGGAAATACAAAGACCGTCAAACAGGAAAAGAAGCACCGTTTGATGATTCAAAGGTTCTAGGAAGCTTGGATAAATCAGGCAAGTTTAAAGCCGTTTCTACCGCAGATAGAAATGATTACTTAAAAATGGGAGACGGAGCTAACGATGATAAAGAGAAAAACCGTTGGGTATCGGCTATTCCTGACTATATCCCTGTTAAGTTCTTCTATATCCTTTTTAAAATGGTAGAAGCGATTGTCATTGCCATTCCTATTGTCTTAATTCAGTTGCTCAATGTCCTTGCACAAGCCCTTGTCCTTATCATGATTCTTCTTTTTCCTATTGCCCTTTTGGTTTCCTTTATTCCCAAAATGCAAGATATTCTTTTTGGAGTTTTTAAGGTCATGTTTGGTGGTCTTGCTTTCCCAGCCATTACAAGCCTGTTAACTTTGGCTTTACTTTACCTTGAAAAAATCATTGAAAACTTAGTAAGTAGTGGCTTTGATAAGGTTATTGGAGATTTTTCTTCCTTGTCTACTTTTAGCGCTCTCTTTGAACTAATCGTCTCTGTTTGTGCTAAAGGAGTGATTTATTGGTTGCTTTGGAAATACAAAGGAGAATTGATTGAATTGTTACTCGGTTCACGAGCAAAGATTACGTTTGATGAGATAGATACCAAAGTCAAAGAAACCGTGACAAATGGACAGGAAACTATGAAGCAGCTACCTACAAAAGCCACTAACGCCTTTGAAATGGCTCAAACATCTGGAAACTTTTTCCTTGCTGGAGCGGGATTTGGAGCGGGACTATTCATGAATGCTGGTAAACAGATGAAAACTCTTTTTTCAAATCCCCATCCAACTTCAGAAAAAACAGAAAGTTCAACGCCTACAGAAAATGACGAGGAGGAAACACCCGCTACTTCTTCTTTTGAAGAACCAATCACTTCTGATGAGGTAACAACACCGTTTCAAAAGTCCGATATGCCAATGGAGACTTCTGAATCTGCTATTCAGGAAGAAGACACAAGCGTTCAACCTTTTGACACAGAACCTTCTCCGCTAATGGATACAAAGCAAAGCAGAGAACAGAAAGAGTTTGAAGAGCGCCGTCAAAATCGCCTCTCTTGGAGACAGAAACATCACATCAATAAACTTGAAAAGGAGTTAGAACCGTACAAAGATGATGAAGCACTATACCAAGCGCAAGGTTCAAATGCCTTTATCAAGAACTATCGTAAAACCTTGCCAAAAGACGATAAATTAAAAGTCAATATCAACCGTAAATATCAGATAATAGAGGAATTAACACGATTGAGAGGAGGAAAGGAATGATGAATACACGCATTTATTCTAAAAGAGGTTTTGAACAGACGGTGAACAATGTGGTTGCCCTTGCCTATGAAAGGAGAAAGCCTTCTATTGACTTTCTTCTTTTATTTTCAGTAAAAGAGGCTGAGAAAGAGCAATTGTTGGCAACTATCAAAGAAAATCCTCTCATTTTGACGGCTCAATGGCGGTTTGACACCGTGATAATGACAATTTATGTGAAAACTTAGGAGGGAAGATGAAGAAAAAACTAGTAATCGTCAGCGGTTTAAGTGTTCTCCTTTTCCCCTTGTTCTTGGTTGTCCTTATCATGGGAGCTTTTGCATCTAATGGACAAGCCAAAGGATTACAAACGAAACTAACCGCTAAAGAGGTGGCTCAAAAAGCCAATATTTCAGAAGAACGGGCAAGTGATGTCATCAAAATTCTGAATTATGAACTCTCACAAGAACAATTTACTATCGCAGGAGCTTCTGGAAGTTTAGCGGTTGCGGAACGTGAAAGTGGCTTTGACCCTAAAGCCGTCAATACAGGTGGTGGCGTAGCTGGTTATTTCCAATGGTCGGGTTGGTCTTCTACTATCAATGGCAATCGCTGGTCAAAGGCAAAACAAAAGACATTAGATTCTGATATTGAACTAGACCTCTTATCTACAGAGCTAAACGGCTCTTATAGCAAAGTCAAAACAGAAATGCAAAAAACGACTGACCCTGAAGAGGCAGCGCTTTACTGGTCAGAGCATTATGAAGGGGTCGCTTTATCAGACGGTCAAACCAAAGCTAGTGACCTAAAAAAGAATGCGAGAAAATGGTATAACCTCTTCAAAGATACTTTAACAGGTAATACAGCCAATACCAAAACACGAGACGGTGGAGGCGTAACTTCTAATGGAGTGCCGGCTGGATATAGCCTTACAAAGGCAATCAACACCTCTAATTATACTTCTGCGACCTATCCTTGGGGACAATGCACATGGTTTGTCTATAACCGAGCCAAAGAGGTGGGCGTTCATTTTGACCCTTATATGGGCAATGGTGGGGATTGGAAGCAGAAAGCAGGCTATCAAACCACACATACACCAACTGAACATAGCGCTCTTAGCTTCTCTCCTGGACAAGCTGGCGCAGACCCAACTTACGGGCATATTGCATTTGTGGAGCAGGTCAAATCAGACGGGTCTATTTTAATTTCAGAATCAAATGCTAAAGGACTTGGAACTGTCTCTTACCGTACATTTGATAAGGCAACAGCGAGCCAATTTACTTATGTGATTGGGAAGTAAAAAATAGAAAAGGAGAAAAGATGATACATGAGATTAAACTTTCTCACTTATTCTTTGAGGATGTTCAAAGTGGTAAAAAAACTTTGAGCTTCGCAGAGATGATAGAAATTATCAAGTAGATGATGAATTATTGTTAAATGAAATAAAAGATGGCGTTTTAACTGGTTGGAAAATTCAAGTAAAGGTTATTTATAAATTGACTGGATATGTTGGATTAGAGCCCACTTATTGTATTTTATGAATTGAAAGATAGGAGAGGATAAAATGAATAAGCTGATTGTAAATTTAGAAAATATCACGGTTGCTCTTCCAGAAGATAAAGTCATTATTGAAAAGGAAGAATATGATATGCTGAAAAAGAATGCTAACAAAGGGAAATATATGACGATGAATGAATTATTAGAATTACTTTCTGTCAGTCGCCCTTGGTTAATCGAAAATATTCTTTATCGTCCGTCTATTAAAAATGATATTGATATTGAAAAAAATCCAAATGGTTTTGTGAAATATCCTAATTCTCATGGTAGTAAATATCTTTTTCTTGCTTCTAAAACAACAGAATATTTCGAGAAAAACTTCAGAGAAATTCTACTTGATACATGATATAATAGTCAGGACAAAGTCTTGATTATCACTTTTATTTTAGAAAGAGGTAAACATGGCTATTTCCTATAGACAACGAGGAAAAAAGAAATTATGGGATTATAGAATATTTGACAACAAAAAGAAGGTTATCGCGTCTAATTCTGGTTTTAGGACAAAAAAAGAAGCGGAACTTGAAGCACTTTATTTGGAAATAAAATTAAAAAATGGAGCTGTTATTGATAGGAATACTACTTTATACCAGTTATGGGAAAAGTGGACGGCACTTCAGATTGAACCATTAAGAAAATCTGATTCAACTTTAAATAAGCATAAATTACGTGGTAAATTTATACAGAAATATTTCCAAGAGAAACCTGTCTGTGATATTAAAGCGAGTGAATATCAGGAATTTATAAATACTTATGCTAAAACTAATTGCCGAGATAATGTTAGTCGCTTAAATTCTGAGGTTAAAAAGGTTCTTATTTTTGCTAAACGTGATAAAATAAATGTTCATAACTTTGTCGAAGGAGTCATTTTATCTGGTCGTCCTTCTCCAAAGAAAAAACAAGATAGATATATTCATAGTTTAAAGGACTATGCTAGGTTAGCTCTCTATTTAGAAAATCATCTTGATTACAGGACATCTATTGTGCCCTATCAATTATACATACAATTGAAAACTGGATTGCGAACAGGAGAAATCGCTGGTCTATCTTGGGATTGTGTTCTATGGGAGCAGCAAGCTATTAAAACTTATCGTCGTTATGATACTGTTAGGAGGAGATGGACAAAAGCCAAAACAGAAGAATCTGTTAGAGTTGTGCCAATAGATAAAAATGTCATTCAAGTGCTTAAAGAATTAAAAGATAGTCAATTTAGAATGTTAAAATACTATAACTTAGAGAATCCAGATAATATGATTTTCTTTGATTTATTTAATGGAGTATCAAGCAATAATACAATTAACAAGTGGCTTAAAAGTATTCTACAAGAATTAAATATTAAACCATTGAACATGACAAGTACAGGTTTACGACATAGTTATTGTAGTTCTCTTTTAGCTATGGGAATTGATATTTGGGCTGTTTCAAAACTAATGGGTCACAAGGATATAACAGAAATTACAGAAACTTATGGTCATCTAGTTAAAGAAAAAGCCGAGGAAGAAAACAATAAAGTTAGAAACCTTTTATTTCGATTAAATGAAAAGATATAAAGGGCTCTATAATATTTGTAGTGGGTAAATCCCCTATAGATATTATGGAGCCTATTTTGTTGTAGAAAAAAAGTCCCATATGACCTATAATGAAAAGCGATCAAACCATCATTTAGAAAGAATCATATGGAACCATTACATTTTACCTCAAAACTACTCGATATCAAAGACCCTAATATCCAAATTATAGATGTTGTTAATAGAGATACACACAAGGAAATCATCGCTAAACTGGACTACGACGCCCCATCTTGTCCTGATTGCGAAAATCAAATGAAGAAATATGACTTTCAAAAATCGTCTAAGATTCCTTACCTCGAAACGACTGGTATGCCTACTAGAATTCTCCTGAAAAAGCGTCGTTTCAAGTGCTATCATTGTTCGAAAATAATGGTCGCTGAGACTTCTCTCGTCAAGAAGAATCACCAAATCCCTCGTATCATCAACCAAAAGATTGCTCAAAAGTTGATTGAAAAGGCTTCTATGACCGATATTGCTCATTAGCTGTCTATTTCAACTTCAACTGTCATTCGCAAGCTCAATGACTTTCACTTTGAGCATGATTTTTCTCGCCTTCCTGAGATTATATCCTGGGATGAGTATGCCTTCACTAAGGGAAAGATGAGTTTCATTGCACAAGATTTTGATAATCTCAACATTATCACTGTGCTTGAAGGCAGGACACAAACTATCATCCGAAATTACTTTCTGCGCTACGAGCGAGCTGTTCGTTGTCAGGTGAAAATCATTACGATGGATATGTTTAGTCCCTACTATGGACTTGGCTAAACAGCTTCGCTTTCGAATTTCTAAGCTCAGGCTGAAACAGTCTCCCAGACTGTTTCACTCCCAAACGCTAAAATCGTTCTAGATCGTTTTCATATTGTCCAACACTTAAGCCGTGCTATGAGTCGTTTGCGTGTCCAAATTATGAATCAATTTGAGCGAAAATTTCATGAATACAAGGCCATCAAACATTACTGAAAGCTCATCCAGCATGATAGCCGTAAATTGAGTGATAAGCAATTTTATCGCCCTACTTTTCGCATGCACTTGACGAACAAAGAAATTTTAGACAGACTATTGAGCTATTCAGAAAACTTGAAACACCACTATAAAGCCTTATCAGCTCTTGCTTTTTCACTTTCAGAAAAGGACCCTGAGAAATTTTTCGAACTTATAGAGGACAATCTAAAGCAAGTTCATCCTCTTTTTCAGACTGTCTTTAAAATCTTCCTCAAGGACAAAGAGAAAATCGTCAACGCTCTTCAGCTACCCTATTCTAATGCAAAATTAGAAGCGACTAATAATCTCATCAAACTTATCAAACGAAATGCCTTTGGTTTTCGGATCTTTGAAAATTTCAAAAAACGGATTTTCATCGCTCTCAGCATCAAAAAAGAAAGGACGAAATTCGTTCTTTCTCGATCTTAGCTTTTTTTCAACCCACCACAGTTGACAAAGAGCCTTTACTTTTTGTGTTGTAGAGATAGTCTTGTTAAAATATAGGGGGAACCTAAATTTCATTAAATACTAAAAGCCTTTATTACTGCACTTTTATCATTTTCAGCCTTTCTGCAAAGAAACTAATATTTTCTAAAATCCTAGTTTCTACAATACCATATCACCATATCAATTTTCCGTCACTTCTATCATTAAGAATTTTTCTTACTAAAACTTCTGAAAATTATCTAACATCCTCTTTTTTATCTCTTTTTAGAAAGCTTGTATAAAAATATCGTGAATCAAATCCCCCAATAATTGACTCATAGTCTTAAGAACTTAAGCTAAATACAACCATTCTTTCACTCAATCCCCATCTTCGCTGCTTTCTCTGCATGGATAACTGTTGTATCATAAAGAGGAAGAGCTATATCAGATTGCTTTACTAGAAGACCAATCTCTGTACAGCCTAGGATAACGGCTTCTGCACCAGCATTTTTTAAATCGTCTATAACGGTAAGATATGTCTGTTTTGAACTTTCTCTGATATCTCCCAGACAGAGTTCATCATAGATAATCCGATTGACGTCCGCAATGCCTGCTTGGTCTGGAATCAGCACTTCTAGCCCAGATTCTAGTAATTTCTCCTTGTAAAAGTCTTGGGTCATGGTGTACTTAGTCCCCAAGAGTCCAACCTTTCGAATACCATCATCTACCAGGGCTTGAGCAGTTGCTTGCGCAATTTGCAAAATTGGAATTGCAATTTTCTTCTGAATCTGCGGTGCAACCTTGTGCATGGTATTGGTACAGATGACGATAAAGTCCGCACCCGCCTGCTCTAAGCGCTGGGCAATGTCCGCCAGCACCTGCGCACTCTTGTCCCAGTCTCCAACAGCCTGATAATGCTCAATCTCTGCAAAATCCACACTGTAAAGCAGGATTTTAGCAGAATGTAGACCGCCTAGTTCCCTTTTGATAGTTTCGTTTATAATTTGGTAGTAAGAAGTGGTGCTTTCCCAACTCATACCCCCGATTAAACCGATTGTTTTCATCGTCTAATTAAACTCCTCCTTGTTAATGATTGCCAATGAATTGTACAATATGCTACTGTGAGATCTTTTTCCGACGGCAATCGCAAACAACACTTCCGTGATAGTCGTTTCTTTAAATCCTTCCACAAAGGGATCAATAATAATTTGGTTCATAACAGTTTTAATTCATATGACTAAATTCAGATTTTTAGCTTATCACTCTATCATCAAATTTTGGCTAATTTATATAGTTTATATTCATAGTGATAGGTGGAATAAGTTAACAAAAAACCAGTTGTATTATACTGTAAGAAAAAATGTGGTAGTTATTCAAACGGGCTGTCCTTATTATACCACTAAAATCCCTTACTTACAATATATTATTCCCAACCTAAAATATCTGATTGCCAAATTCTCAACTTGTTCATTCTATTCTTTAAACAAAACTAGGAGAACTGAGCATACTGCTCTGCAAGTTTGCCTTATTTTGAAATATCATAAAGATTATGGCGGCGAAAAACTACTAAATAAAGTAAGAAAATAATCCATAAAATTGGAAGCCCCCAGTTCACCAGAGAAAGACCAGCTGTAAACGGCATAGTCTTAAACAGAATAGATAAGATAAGGAGTAAAACAACTAACACAATGAAAGGGGGGGCGTTCCCAACTGTAACAGAGACATTGTCATTTTCTTTGATATCTAGAAGTAATGCCTGACTTGTAAATCCCAGAATGTCTTTAATATAAAGAGAATGTTTTCCTGCCGATAGTTCAATTTGCTTATCTACAATTGCAGTAACTCTGCCTTGATTGACATCGTCCACTATCAGATAAAGCAAGCCTCTGTCATTGACAAAACTTAGTTTTCTATGAAGTTGCAAAACAGCCATAATAAATACCTCCTAACGACCAATATTATATATGTTT
>OGES01002427.1_pt1 | contig 12536 bp, 10 predicted proteins | sample 1570711 | NCBI WGS metagenome assembly OGES01 (sample SAMEA2582133, study PRJEB24529) | metagenome | biome: Human gut stool | place: China | collected 2011 | reverse complement strand
ATTATCACTTAATCTGGGTAACCAAGTATCGTACCCAGACCTTTGCTACTAAAAAAACTAGCCGATGAAATAAAAGACATACTGCGAATGGTCGCAAAAGATAACGATATTGTGATGGAAAAGCTGGAAGTCATCCTGGATCATGTTCATGTGCTGATCAGTTTTCCACCTAGCAAGGCGCTCAAAGGACGAAGTGCATTCATTTTTCTCAAACGACACCCAGAAATTCGACAATCACAATATTGGGGTGGTCATTTATGGTCTCCCAGCTACTATATGAGTACGCTTGGCAACATGAGCAAAGACGTCGTAGAAAACTATATCAACAATCAAAAATACAATGCACTCCAAAAGAAAAAGCGTCTAAATGGACGTTGAGTGAGCCTATCCATCCCATGACTAAAGTCACGGGATTTTCGGCTAGGCATAGTTAAATGCTCTGCTAGAAATTTAATGCCGCCAAAGAATGTTGTTAGTGCGATGGAAGCTGGCAGAGCTTAGAATTTTACGATTGCTTCAAGCTGCCTGCGTTATTTTCGATTTTTCCGGACCATGATGCCCATTAACAGCTTACCTTGTGAAGCAAAACCGGCACTAACAACCAGTGGCTTTGAAATTACCTACTATTCGCTGTTTTTGCGCCAGAAGTAGGTACCTGTATATTCAATCAGCCTAACTTTACCTACTTGCAGCAGCTTTTTTCTAAATAGTAGGTAAAGTTGCATATTTAAGGAGTGATTGGGCCAGACCGACTTTGTGAATTACCTACAATTTGGGGATTTTCGGCCAATAGTAGGTAATGTTAGGGACGCCTAACTCGATATACATTATTTTTTACCTACTATACAATGCTTTTTTGAAAAAAGTAGGTAATGATATTTTTATCATATGTTATTATTCAGTTTTTCATGAATAATTAGACATTATTGCGTTTGTCTGGGCCGTTTACCGACTAAATCTGCACCATCATCGGCTACGGATCCTTTTTATCATTTATTATTGCGTATTACTCGCTGCTGAGGTATTTCTGACAATCGATGAGTTCAGTCATTCATTGCATTGATCATGATCGATCGGCTTGGATCAGCTTTTCTGACTGATTGATACCAAGATTCACCACCGAAATCAGATATTTGATCCAATTCTATGGCAGCTATTTTCCAACTAGGTACGTATATTATTTAAAATCGTTGATAACACTTGACTTAGAGTAGAAAAAATCGTACCAATCTTTTGCCATGCAACACAGCAAGCTCTGACCAGACGCACATCAGAAGACTGTTTCGGCAACTAATAAAGTTTAATGCTATGACCAGTGTTCTAACTCGTTAGCGGCTAAGGCAGATGTTTCGGCAGCTTATAAAATTTAATGCGATAATCAGATCCACATCGAGGTACCGTTTCTAAAATCAATAAATTTCAATCGAACATCACAGCATCATTTTTCATAATCAATAAAGCTCAAAAAAATCCCTACTCAAATCTGAGCAGGGATTCTTAATCAAGTCGGGAAAACAGGATTCGAACCTGCGACCCCCTGGTCCCAAACCAGGTGCTCTACCAAGCTGAGCTATTTCCCGAAACTAAATTAGCAATCAATATTACCAACAGTTATAAATACTACCGCGGTTTATTTAAATCGTCAAGCAGATTTTATAATCATCGTTAGTTCAATAATTGTATCAATACAATTTAGACTAATATCTGGCTACGTCTTGTCAGTAAGTGACAGCCGCCGTATAGTAAGATCATCAAATTAAAAAATGATTAGAGAGGATTGTTGATATGATCAAGCCCGCCCTGTTGATTGAGGATTTTTCGGCGTTAGGTCAAATCTCATTGATTGGTGCCCTAAGCGTCTTGCAGGCAATGGGAATTACAACCGCATCCCTGCCCGCAACCATTTTATCCAGTCAAACGGAGGGATTCGGCCAGCCTGCCGTTTTAAACACCGAGCAATGGATTCAGGCTTCGCTTAGACATTGGCAGGCACAAGACATTGAACCTAGCGGCGTTTTAATTGGCTACCTTGGTCAATGCACCCTCGCCGAACAGCTAGGCAGCTGGCTTGAACAGCAAAACCTGACTGACTGCTTAAAAATCATTGATCCGGTGATGGGTGATCAAGGCCGACCATATCCTGGATTTGATCACGATTATGTCGAGGCGGTCAAAAAACTATGCCGTCACGCTGATCTGATTACGCCTAACTGGACTGAGCTTTGCTTCTTGGCTGGTCTGCCATATTCGCTACCAACTGCTGAGACATTAATTCAAGGGATAGATCAGCTAAAGGCAGCGGGAATCAACGCCACGGTCATTGTCACCGGTATTCATTTGAATGGACAGATTGGCTGCTGCTGGCGTCAAGATCAACAAGCCGAATTTGATTGGCGCCAACAGCAAAACCGGCCTGAGAATCTTCTGAATGGTTCCGATTCACACCAGAGTCTGCAAAGCAACAGCGATTGTTATCATAATCAACCACTGAATTTTTGCGGCAATGACGTTCAGTCCGGTCATTTCTATGGTACTGGCGATATCTTCTCGGCACTGCTTTACGGTCGGCTACTGCAAGGTTGGTCGCTGGAGACAGCAGTTGAGAACGCGACGGATGCCATGGAGCTCGCAATCCAGCAGACCGCTCCCCTCCCTGACAACGAGCGGCGATTTGGTCTGCGTCTCGATCATTTGATTCACTATGTAAGCAAGCATAAGAGGAGTGATTTTAATGAAAAAATCTGCAACGGTTAGACATTTGGTATTCACGGCGCTTTTGACGGCGCTGACTTTGATCTTTGGTCGTTTCTTCTTAATTCCGCTACCTTGGACACATGGCAACATCAATCTCTGCGATGTCGGCATCTTTATCGGTGCCATGCTGCTGGGACCATGGGCAGGCGGCTTTATCGGTGGCTTTGGCGCCATGTTTCTGGACTTGATTTCTGGCTTTACCCAATATGCACCATTTTCGTTCATCTCACACGGTCTGGAAGGGATCGTTGCCGGATTGGTCTTTAAATACGTTCGTGGCAAATGGGGCCGTATTGCCGGTGTAGCCGCGGGAACGATTGTGATGGTAGTAGGCTACTTCTTCTCAGATGCAATTCTTTATACCTGGGCAACTGGTGCAGCCGGTATCTTCCCAAACCTGATTCAAGGAATTGTCGGCTCGGTAATCGCGCTTTTGATTGCCTCACCAGTTGAAAAAGCCGTTCACCCAGCCCTCTCCAGTAAATAGCAATAACCCATTAATTATAAGCATGGCGCTGCATCCAGACGATAAGTGTTTGGAGCTGGCGTCATTTTTATTTTTAGGCTTTAAAACGTTTCTTGATCAGCTGGCTAAATTAAGGAAATGAATCCCCTTATGTTATGGCGGCGTTTTCATTTTCCAAGCTTTGGGTTAAAATAAAATTATCGTATTTATTGAAAGGAATATTTTTATGAAGGGTGCAATCTTTAACGTCAACAATCTAATCGTCGACACAAATCAGCAGCAGTTTGATGCCTGGCGCGAACTGGCAATGTATGAGTATGGGCTGGGACTGCCTGGCAAACTGGCCCCGCAGCTCAAAAACCTCAGTGCCACCGCAGCTTTGCCAATCGTTTTGAACCAGCTGCACCAAACGGCCGATGAAGCAGAACAGGCCGCCTTGCTTTCTGAACAAGAACAGATGTATCAAAAAGCGTTGGACTCGCTGGACGAATCTTCAGTAATGCCTGGGATCGAACGTCTTTTGATCAATCTGGACGATCACTACGTCAACATGGGCGTCGTTGATAATGGTGGTCATGCCGAACTCATTTTAAAACAGCTGCAGATTGCCGACTACTTCACCGCCATCATCCCTAATGAGGGTGATCCTTACTCCGCCTTTGCCCAACAGCTATCGGCAGCGCCAAACGAATGCATTGCTCTGGCTACCACTCCAGCCGATATCGCTGCTATCAATCAGGCTCACCTGATCTCAATTGGTATTGGCGATGCAGAACTTTTGAGCGCGGCCGACTATCAGGTAGCTCAAACTGGTGATCTGCGGTACCCAATGCTGCGCAAGGTCTGGGAAGATCACCACGAAAATAAATAAAACGGCTGCTTAGTTCAATTAGTCAGCAATCAATTAAAGAACATTTATTCTAACCTTAAATAAGCCAATTTATCCATAGTTAAGCGCAAGAGATTTTTGGCTAGCATAAAACAGCGTCATGCCTGGGCTTTTTCCCCTCGCGATGACGCTGTTTTTATTAATATTATTGATCATTTAAAACTGCCGCAATCTTCGCAATATCAGCGGGCGTAGTCGTACAGCAGCCACCAATCGCGCTGGCCCCGGCGAGCAGCCACTCTTTCGTCAGTTTGCCAAAATCATCTTCGGCAGGTGCTGCTGACCAGGTTTTAGTCGTTGCATCATAGCTTGCTCCCGAATTTGGATAGACGATTATTGGCAGTGCCGTAGCTTCTTTTAGTTTCTTAATCGCTGGCGTTACCAGGCGCGGCGGAATACAGTTGACCCCAACGCCAATTACCTGATCATACTGCGCAACGGCTTTGGCAGCATCGGCTAGTTTAGTCCCCTCACTGATGGTCTCGGCATTTTGCAAAGTAAAGGAAACATATACCTTTTGGTCAGGATACTCATTTTTTAACAGATCCAAAACCGCTTTAACCTCACTCAATTTCGGTTGCGTCTCCAATGCCAGACAGTCTACGCCAGCATTGACGATTGCTTCCAAACGAGGACGGTAGAATTCTTGATACTCAGCCGACGTTAATTCATAATCGCCACGATATTCGCTCCCATTTGCCAGATAAGCGCCATAAGGTCCAAGCGAGCCAGCCACATACCCGTGCGCTCCCGTTTCTGTTTCGTAATCATCTCGTGCCTGCTTGGCTAATTCAACGGCCTTTTCAATAACTTGTCGAGCTTGTTTTTCAGTCAGTCCCGCTTTTTTAAGTGCTGGAAGATTGGCTTGGTAGGTATCAGTAATCGCCAACCGCGCCCCAGCTTCAAAATACTCTTTGTGTACTTGATAAACGAGTTCTGGCTGGTTAATCAAAGCCGCGGCTGTCCACAACTCATTGTCCGTATCACAGCCCAGCCGCTCAAGACTAGTACTCATTGAGCCATCAATTACCAATGGATTTGAGAAAATTGATTTTTTTACCATTACTTTCACCTTTTTGTGTTATTATTCTCTAATGATATTCTAATTAATTAATATTAACAATTATTTTAGCTTGGGAAGTGAAAAAATGGCAATTGCCAAACAAACTGAACACTTAGCACGTAAAATGGAATCGCGTCATATCCAGATGATCTCATTGGGCGGCGTAATTGGTACCGGGCTTTTCTTGAGCTCTGGCTATACGATCCATCAAGCAGGCCCTTTAGGAACAGTGCTGGCCTATTTCGTTGGCGCACTGATCGTCTACAGCGTCATGCTTTGTCTGGGCGAGCTTTCGGTAGCAATGCCTTATACCGGTTCGTTTCACGTGTATGCCAAGCGCTATATCAACCCAGCAACCGGCTTTGTCGTCGCCATTCTTTATTGGCTGACTTGGACGATTGCGCTAGGTTCTGAATTTACAGCTGCTGGACTGATCATGCGCAATTGGTTCCCACATACGCCAGTCTGGATCTGGAGCCTATTGTTTATGATTGGCATTGTGATAAGCAATATTTATTCGGTACGGATTTTTGCGGAAAGCGAGTTTTGGCTGGCCGCAATCAAGGTGTTTGCAATAATTGCTTTTATCGTCTTGGGATCGCTGGCAATTATTGGCGTGATTCCGCTCAAGGGCTATTCGCATGCTCCAGGATTTCAGAATTTCGTCAAGGATGGCTTATTTCCAACTGGCTTTGGCGGTGTCTTCACAACCATGCTGACGGTAAACTTCGCTTTTTCTGGCACTGAATTGATCGGGGTAACGGCCGGTGAAGCCAAACAGCCTGAAAAAACACTGCCCAAGGCCATCCACACTACCCTTTGGCGTCTTATAATCTTTTTCATTGGTTCCATGATCGTAATGGCCGCCTTGATTCCATACCAAAAAGCTGGCGTTACTCAAAGTCCATTCGTCTATGTCTTTAAGATGATGGGCATTCCATTTGCCGGTGACATTATGAATTTTGTTGTCTTATCGGCTATTATTTCTGCGGCTAATTCCGGTCTTTATGCCTCGACTCGAATGCTGTGGTCGCTTAGCAATGAAGGAATGCTGCCGAAATTCTTTACTAAAACCAACCGGCGCAGCATCCCCACGGTAGCCTTGGCATTCAGTATGCTGGGCGGTATCTTGGCTCTGCTTTCCAGCGTGATCGCCGCTGATACCGTCTACTTGGTGCTTGTTTCAATTTCTGGATTGGCCGTTGTTTTTGTCTGGATGGCAATCGCCCTGGCGCAGCTAAATTTCAGAAAGGCATTCCTAGCACAGGGACATCAAATCGATGAGCTTTTGTACCGCACGCCCGGCTATCCGTTTGTTCCCTTATTTGCTTTAATCTCAAGCGGTTTATCGTGTCTTTTGATCTGGTTTGATCCTCAGCAGCGAATCGCGTTGTATTGGACGCTGCCGTTTGTTTTAATTTGTTATCTCGGCTATTGGTGGTGGCAAAAGCGCCATCCGGAGACTGCCGATACGAATAAGTAGTTTTGTTTAGCATCCGCTTGATCAATCAGGGGGATGCTTTTATTAGTTATGATAAAATAAAGGCAGTATTCAAAATCGAAAGGAGGCAGGCCCTTGCTGCGCTATCTAATCAGCATTCTGATTGGCGGCATTCTGCTTTTGATCTTTAAGGACTGGCTTGGGATCAGCCGAAAACATCCGCCTCGTCAAAAAGCTACTCACCAGCCGGATGCCACATCTGAGCATGAACCAGAAACAATTCCTCCATCGACGTCAAATGTTCATCAACCAACAATAATCGCTCAATCAGCGCCAAATGAGCATGGTCAATCGATACCAGACGAGCATAAACCGGCAGTGGCTGCTCAACCATTGCCAGATGATCATGAATCTGCTGAATCACTACCAAATGATCATAAAACAGTAAAGAAAGATCAATCTCGGCCAGTGCTGGTATCTGAGCCAAATTCTCGCGATGCTGTTTCACATGAAAATGACTCTGCCCACTTTACTGAACAAGGTTTCGTGGCCACAAACGGCGACAGCGCTACTGAACAGCAAGACATTTCATCGCAGACTGAAGCTATCAGTTTAAATCCAGCGCAAAATAATCTTCAGCACGATCTTGGCACCCCAGAATCGAAGCAGAATACTGTTCAACTCGAGCTTAGCAACTCAAAATCAAAACGCGATGCCGCTCAATACGATCGCAAAAACCAACCGAATCTTGGCAACACTGAAATGCTGGCAAATCCAGCGGCAAAGCTTCAAGATCAAACCAGCGTGCCGCCTAAAGATGATTCAAAGGCCTCCCTTGATGCTGATTTCTCATCCAGGCCGCGAGCTAAATCAAAACGATCACCTTTTATATCATGGTTTAGCTTCAAACGCCCAGTTAATTGGTCAACGGCAGCGCAACCGTTGAACTGGTCAAATCTGCTCACAACCAAGCCGATCAGCAATGCCGCCTACTTAGAGCAGCTGCAGCAATGGGATCGGCATCTCAGTATGGTCGCGGATCATGATGAGATTGCGACCCAGGCCCGGCAAAACTTTTCTGACGCCCAGAAGAACGCCTTTTTCCAAGATCCATTCCCCGGCCTGCGCTTTTTAGCTTATGAGATGGCCAAAACCTATTCTTGGTACAGCCATGGTACGGATCGCTCCCCACATGAACTGGCCATGCTCTCTAAAGATCTTAAAGGAATCATTCAGCTGCATGAGCGCGCCACGCAGCTTTTGCAGGGAGATATCGGAGAGCGCCGCGTCTATCAACTGCTGCAGGAGCTTTATCCTCATGAAGAACTGCTGGACTCGCTCAACCTGCCTTTTGACTACTACAAAAAGCAAAATACCGCTGCCGTTAATCAGATCGACATTATATTGATCACTCGCAACGGGGTCTTGATTCCAGAGGTTAAAAACTATCAAGGCCTGGCGCTGCAGCTGACCAAGGATGGCGATTTCATCATTGCCTACCCCAACGGCTACTGTGAACAGATTAAAAATGCCGCTGAGCAGCTCAGCAACCACGAGCATGCGGTCTCACGCCTGTTATTTGAGGATGCCAACGCACGCCAGATTTTAATGAACGCGCAACCCGTCATTTATTCCATGTTCGTGGCGGCCAACCCCGATCAAGCAACCATGCCCGCCTCTGGAATGCGAAATCGACTCTACTCACTGTCGCAGCTTAATCAATTTGCTAAATTTAAGGCCAAGCGTCCATTAACCGGTCTCGAACAGCGCTATCTCAAAGAACTGCTGGCCAGTCGCGAAACCGGCGAACGCGAATACGAGCAGCCTTTCATCATCAATCTGGCCAAACTGGAACGTCAACTGCTTGCGATGGCAGCTTTGAATGATCAGTATCTTAATGACAACAGTCCACTGACTCGTTATGTTGACAGTGACATGCTGACCAGTCTGCATCGCGGTAATTTCATTGACGATCACTGCCGGCTGCGCTAGGTCAAGTTTGAAACCGGGAGCGCTGACTTCGCGAACTTATTTCTAGAAAGGATAATCCTCTTGCATCAAATCAATACAGATGGTCAATGGCTGCATCTTTTTTATCAAGGTGAAGAACGTGATGACGGCTGTGCTAACGAATTGAGTCTGCAGCCTGCTAATGATGAGCACCGCTTAAACCTGCTTTTGAGCAACCATGGCTTTAATAACGAGCCGCATGACGCAACTTTTTCACTCAATCAAGCCGATGCCCAAGCTTTGCAGAAATATCTGGCTAATTGGCTGAATGACCAACAAAAGTCTCCTTCATCACACGAAGCAGACTCATGTGACCAAGCTTAGGAGCGTAAAATGCCCTGTCGCTCAATCCTGGCGGCAAGGCATTTTAGTTTTTAATGGGTTTGCTAATTTTAAACCCTTCAAACCAGCCAACGTATCATTTTCCGCGGAAATCACAAATCAACAGCCATCCTGCAGCCTACTGATAGATACAGTCCGTTGATCCCGTAACCCCATCACAACACGTATTCCACCAGCCTCACGAACCTTCCTGGACTTGGAAAAAACAATCTATCGGGTAATCACCCATAAACACGCTGGCTTCGTGAAGTAAATTGGGGTCTGGCGAACTACACTGACTTTTACCTACTTATACATCGTTTTTTCCGAAAAGTAGGTAATGATGGTTTTGTCATATGTTTTATGCAGGATTTTTTGCATATTAGCCATGATTGACGCATTAAGCAGCACGGCTAAGATAGCTAGCTGCCGATAACCTTACAGGGCACTCTGCAGCGGCCCTTTTACTTTTTAATCGTTAATTAAAACGCGCTACCCCAAGTCCTAAGACCTGAGCTAGCGCGTTTTTCCGCTGTCAGATTTATTTATGACTAGTGATACAGATCAAACCGGCCCTTGGCAAGCAGTTCCTTAACCCCGCCAGTTTCAATCAACGACTTGTTGGCAATCATCTTCTTGATTACCGAAGCTGGGTAGCCATAGTACTTCATCCCCATCGCGACACCAAAAGCATGCGTGTTGCCCATTGAAGCCACGGTCCCCAGTGAATGGTAGGAGTATGGACCAGGCCGCTGACCATCAGTTACGCGCGCTGTCAGATCCTTAGCCGCGTAGATTCCCATCGTCAGCGCGATCTGAGCCGTTGTTGGGTAAGGCCGTTTGCCATCTGGCGGCATTACCGCGGCCACGTCGCCCAAAACATACAGATCATCATAATCAGGGGCCGTCAAGTGATCAGTAACCATCACCCGACCACGTCGCTGCGGCAGATCAGAGGCTGCCATGACCGGACTGCCGCTAACCCCCGTTGTCCAGATGATCGTGCCGGCCGTTTCCTCATGCAGCTGTTCATCCTTAGTTTGATAAACGACCGCGCCCGGCTTGATTTCCTTGATCGCGGCCTGTCCCTGCAAAATCAGCTGTTCTTTTTGCATCAGCTTAACAGCGTAATCCTTCATCTTATCGTCAAACATTGGCAAAATCCGTGGCGAGGCATCAATCATCTTGATCTGAATTGCAGCTGGGTCAACTTCTGCCACTTTGGCCAAACGCTTTCTGGCATCGTAAAGGGCCCCTGCCAGTTCAATTCCGGTAAAGCCCGCCCCACAGACGATGATCTTAAGGTGGTCGGGATCATGATCAGCACGGTATTGCGTCATCTGTTCATTTAAATGATCAGCAATCTGAGCCGCTTGATCAACGTTGGCCATTGGCAGGCTGTTTTCCGCGGCCCCCTTGATACCAAACGTTTCCGAGACAAATCCCAGCGCCATCACGCAGTAGTCATAGTTCAATGGCGCATGTTCGGCCAGCTCAACCTGCTTGGCATCAGGATCAACCTTGACGACGCGATCCTTGATCAGTTTGACGGCTGGGCTGATAACTTCTCGAATTCCAAAGCTGATATGTTCTGGTACAACGTTGCCGGCTGCTACCTCATGCAGGCTGGTTGCCTCGTAATGATAGTCGTTTTGTTCCACCAGCGTAATCTCAGCTGTCTTGGCTACTTTTTTCTGCAGTTCGACAACAGTTTTCAAGCCAGCATAGCCAGCACCTAAAATGACGATTTTTTTCATTTTCTTCAACCCCTTTTAGAGAACCATTCCAATTAGATAAGTCAGAACCTGAGTCGCGCCGCCAACCATCAAGATACGGACAGCGCAGATAAAGGTCTCTTTTTTAACTTGTCTTTTGATAAGCATCTTGTTCTGTTTGAAAACGAAAGGTACAATAAGCAAAGACAGAATTACCGTAAATGGTGAGATATGAAAGAATGGTGATATAGTGATAAATAAGAATGCCAGGACGTTTTTGACGCTAAAGGCAATCAGACAAGCGCGCTTGCCCAACAGCCGAACAATCGTATGTCGATGATTGCGCAGATCCTCGGCCGCGTCGCAAAGGTTGTTGGCCAGCAGCAGATTTGAGATCCAAAGCTCCAACGGCATTGCCAGCACCAGGATCCGCTCCAGACTTGGCCAATCCCAGGAAAATTGCTCCTGCACGTTTAGATAGATGGTGATCAAGACAATCATAAAGCCCATCGTAAAACCAGCGAAGAACTCGCCCACCGGCAATCCGGACAGTGGATAGGGACCAAATGAATAAAAGATCCCAACCAAAAAGCAGAAGATGCCCATTCCTAAAAGCGGCCAGCCAACCTGAGCCACCAGCCAGATTCCCAATAGCGACGCGATCAAGACCATCCCGGCTATCAAGCATCGCATGGCTGGCAATGACAGCTGCTCGCGGCCGATGATATTAGTCTTTTGCTGGTAGACCTCAGTATCGACGGCATGTCGGTAATCGTTATAGTTGTCCATAACGTCGACGGCCATATTGAACAGCAGCATCGCGATTAAAAACACCAGCATCACTCGCCAGTCAAACGAATGGTAATACCAGACGCTGTAGCCGACACCCAATAAAAAGGGCAGCAGACTGGCAGCCTTGGCTTTCACCTCTATCAATTCCAAAAAAACTTTCAGCGACATTTTCTAAGCAATCCTTTCATCTCTTGCAGCAAAAAATATTTAGTTAAGGAACTCTTTATTATGATCAATTCATTTCAAACTCAGACCAAACGCTTAATCGGCAGTGAATTAAAACAGGTTCGCCAACTCATCGATACGCGCCTGCAGTGCCGCAATCCCGAACTGGCGCAGGCCTTGCAGCAGATGGCCAGTCACGGCGGCAAGTTTCTGCGTCCAACGCTGCTGCTCTTGGTAGCCAAAGCGGCCGTGCCCAAGGATTGGAGTCCCGCCACGCGCAGCCGTTTGATCCAGCTGGGCGCGTCAATCGAGATTCTGCACATGGCAACGCTGATTCACGATGATATTATCGACGACTCGCCCAAGCGTCGCGGACAGGTCAGCGTCCAGGCTCAATTTGGCAAGGATACCGCGGTTTATGCCGGCGATCTGCTGTTTACCAAGTTCTTTGAGCTGTTGATTGCCAACCTGGCCAACGACGAGTATCTGCAGATCAACGCGCAGGCCATGAAAAAAATCTTGGATGGCGAATTAGGACAGATGGCGCTGCGCTATCATCAACAGCAGCAGATCATTCAGTACCTGCGCAACGTCAACGGTAAGACGGCAGCACTATTTCAGCTGGCCGCCAGCGAAGGCGCTCATTTTGCCGGGGCGGATCGCCAGACCACTGCTTATGCCGCGCGCTTCGGTCAAAACCTGGGCATTGCCTTTCAAATGATTGACGATCTGCTTGACTATACCGATCAAGGCAAGCTCAACAAGCCCGTGATGCAGGACCTGGCGACCGGCGTCTATTCGCTGCCGCTTTTAATGGCCCTGCAGCAACCGGCAACGGCCAAAGAGCTCCAGCCGCTGCTTGAACAGCCGCTGACCCATGCCAGCGAACAGCAGATCAAAACCATCGTAATCAACAGCGG
>OGES01002400.1_pt1 | contig 12654 bp, 10 predicted proteins | sample 1570711 | NCBI WGS metagenome assembly OGES01 (sample SAMEA2582133, study PRJEB24529) | metagenome | biome: Human gut stool | place: China | collected 2011 | reverse complement strand
TCTGGAATAACCGTTTCTACACCCGGGCCATCCGCGATCTCGGAAGGCTGAAGGAACCAAAGTCGAAATGGACCAGGTCGGTGCTGGAAACGTGTCAGAGAAAAGCGCATCCCTTTTCGAATGCCGGGGCGTTTATGCGCAGCCAGATTGCACAGGGCAGGTCAGCGGGAATGGCAGTCCCGACGCTTCTGCGCGGAAGCCAGAATATGATCCTCACGGTTCTGGCACTGTCGATTCTTTCGCTGTGGGCGATCTACCGATACCGTTATGGAGAGGCGGAGCTGATGCGCTACCTCGGAACGGGCACCGCGCTCGCCGGAGGCCTTGTCTTTTTCCGGCTCTGTCTGGATTTCGGCGGAAAAGAGGAAATTCTGCTGAACGGCTGGACAGACTATCTGGAAAATGAGTTTGCAGCGACGAAACAGAGTGCGGTGCTGGAAACCGTACAGCAGACCGAACGGCAGCCGGTGCAGGCGGAAACCATGGCACAGGCAGGAACCGGAGCGGCGAAAGCAAAACCGCAGACTGCGGGAAGCGAGTCCGCCAAAGAGCGGAATGAACTGTTCGCAGACCCGGAAAAAGAAGCGAGGATTTCGAAAGTCAGGGAGGGCATCCGCCAGACCGCCGCGGCCGAGAGCAGGTTTGCCGGAATGCTGACGCCCGAGGAAGAGAAGCTGATGAGGGAAATTATCAGCGAATACGTGTAAATACCAGGGGATCAGGCCGGGGAGCATGGCATATCGACATGACCATATTTCCGAATCGGCAGTCCGCAGGTATCTAAGATAAAAATATTTCAGGCAGTGCTGTCTTTCAAAACAGACAGGCGGCACTGCTTTCCCGGATAAAGCAGAATCATCATCTGCAAAAGGAGGAACCAACATGAGACTTGTAATTCTTGAGGCAGAGTCACTGGGAAAGGACATGGATCTGTCCGGCTTTTCCCGTTTTGGAGAAGTGACAGTATATGAAAAAACAACGGAGGAGGAATGCCCGGAGCGTGTGCGGGAGGCGGATATTGTCATCTGCAACAAGGTGCGCATGTGCAGCCGCACCCTGTCCGGCGCGGAGAACCTGAAACTGATCTGCGTCACCGCAACCGGCATCAACAACATCGATCTCGATTATGTGAAGCGCCACAACATCGCCGTGACGAACGTCGCCGGCTATTCCACCGTCAGCGTGGCCCAGCACACCTTTGCGATGTACTTCTATCTGGCAGAAAAACTCCGTTATTACGATGATTACGTAAAAAACGGCAGCTACGCCGCCAGCAGTCTTTTCACCTGCATGGACAGACCGTTCACCGAGCTGGAGGGCAAGACGTGGGGCATCATCGGCCTTGGCGCGATCGGCAGAAAAGTGGCTTCGATTGCACAGGCATTCGGCTGCCGTGTGATCTATTACTCCACCTCCGGTGCACACGACGATCCGGACTACGAGCGGGTCGATCTCTATCGTCTGCTGAAGGATTCTGATGTGGTTTCCATCCACGCCCCGTTAAATGAGGCGACCGAGAACCTGATGAATATCGAAACGTTTGCCAACATGAAGCGGAACGCAATTCTGATCAACGTCGGCCGCGGCTCGATCGTGAATGAGCGTGACCTCTGCTGTGCCCTGCGCGAGGGCCTGATCGCCGGAGCAGCGCTCGATGTACTTTCCAGCGAGCCGATCCGCAGTGACAGTCCGTTGCTGAAAATGGCGGACGATGACCGCCTGTACATTACGCCGCACATCGCCTGGGCATCGAAGGAAGCCCGCACGCGCCTGATCGGACTGGTGCAGAAAAATATTGCTTCGTACCTGGAAGGCGGCATGGAAAACCGCGTGGTATAAAAGGGGTACAAAGCCAGGGACAAAATACATAAAAAGAGCCGGACATCCGACGGAACCGCAGAGGGGACTGTAAGAACAGCCGCTCCCAAGTTCCGCCGGATGCCCGGCTTTTGCATTTGCTTTATTCGCTGCAAAAACGAGAGAACATTATTCCTCTGTAATCTGAATTTCCAGATAATCAAACTCCAGCGATTCAATAAAATTATCCTGTGTGAACCGCGTTTTCGATCTCCGTTTAAACTCCGAAATATTCGTATCGAGCCAGATCGGCTTCGCCAGATTCCAGGCATCACAGATTTCATCGAGCGCACGGAAGACCTTGTGCGTTCTGGTATCCTCATCGTCGATGCAGACGGTAAGATCCTGAAGAATATGATTGTTTTCCACTAATTTTCCCCACATCTGAAACATATTAAAAATCCTCCTGAAAAGTACAAAGTGAACAGTGCATTTGGAACGACCGTGTTAATCGCTGGTAACGGTATGCAGTTCTTTAAAATCCTTCGGCGAGATCCCGTACTCTTTTTTAAACGCGCGGTAAAAACTCGAATAGTCGTGAAATCCGAACAGCAGATACACCTTTGTGACCGGTACATCGCCGAGCAGCGCTTCACGGCACCTTGCCAGCCGCTTTTTGGAAATGTACTGGTGGATCGACATGCCGATTTCATCCTTGAAAACGTGTGCAATGTGATATTTGCTCACAAAAAGTTCCGCCGCCAGCCGTTCGAGCGACAGATCCTCGGACAGGTGCTCATCAATATGGAAACAGAGCTGTTCATACAGCGAGAGCTGTGCTTTCCGGGTGAGCGGGTGATGCTGCTCATACACCGTTCGGTTGATCTGCATCAGCAGGTCGCTGACGTAGAGAAAAATCTGCGTCTCTTTTCCAAAATGATCGGACCGCATTTCTTCGATCAGGCGGATGGTGCGGTACTGGATCGTGTTGAACTCGACGGAATCGAGCGGGAACAGATATTTCTGATTTTCGGCAGCGTATTCCATCAGGTAAACGTAGTCGGCGGAACGGGCGCGGAGCTGCTCTGCAAAAGCGGCGCTGACCCAGAACACAAAGCGGCGGTACGGCACAGACAGGTCGTGCATCACCAGATGATGCGGCACGCCGGGCGGAATCAGAAGAAGATCGCCGGGCGTCGGTGTGTAGAGCACTCCGTCGATTTCCAGTGAGATCGCCCCTTCGAGAAAGAGATAGAACTCATAATGCGTATGCGTATGTTCTTTTACGCCGGGCACATCGTCGGTGCTGTAATAGTATAACTCAAACGTATCCGAAATCATGTACTGCCGGGTGGCAAATTTCGTCTGCAGTTTTTCTTTCATAATAAAAGCATCCTTGCAAAAAAATGATATTTTTGAACCATAACAACAATTCCCAGCATATCACAAAACAGCAAGTTTTACAATGTATTCGGCAATTCGCACAATAGAAAAAAACAACTTGTCCGGTTATGATACAAGGGAATAAAATAAAAACAGAATGCAGAATAAATTTCAGATAAAGATCAAAACGGAGGAACAGCTATCATGAATCAGATTCTCGAACAGCTTGGAACATACGGCATTGTGCCGGTTGTCGTTTTACAGGATGCAGCAAAAGCAGAGCCGCTTGCCAAAGCTCTCTGCAAGGGCGGACTTGCCTGCGCCGAGGTGACCTTCCGCACCGATGCGGCAGAAGAATCCATCCGCATTATGAGCGAAAAATTCCCGGAGATGCTGGTGGGAGCCGGAACTGTGCTCACAACCGAGCAGGCGGACCGCGCCGTGAAAGCCGGAGCAAAATTTATCGTCAGCCCGGGCCTCAACCCGGAGGTAGTAAAATGGTGCCAGGCACACGAAGTACCAGTGATCCCGGGCATCGTGACCCCGACTGAGATGGCGCAGGCAATCGGTCTTGGGCTCACCATGGTGAAATTCTTCCCGGCAGAACCAGCAGGCGGACTGAAATACATCCGTGCCATCGCAGCACCGTACACCATGATGAAATTCATGCCGACCGGCGGCATCAACCCGCAGAATGTAAGAGAATACCTGGCATACGACCGCATCGCAGCATGCGGCGGAAGCTGGATGGTAAAAAATACGATGATTGAAAACAACGAATTCGACCGCATCGAAGAGCTGGTGAAAGAGGCGGTTGAGATCGTAAAGGAAAGCCGGACGTGACGACATCCTTCCCGCAGCCGCTGGGCACCGACCATTGACCTCGAGCGTGATCCGAGATGGGGAAGAAACGAGGAGGGCTACGGCGAGGACCCTGTGCTGACCGGAAAAATGGCCGGCGCTTACATCGAGGGAATGCAGGGCGACGATCCAAAATATCTGCGCTGTGCATCAACCCTGAAACACTTCTATGGAAACAACACCGAGGTCGGCCGCGGCTGGAAGAACTCTTCGATTGACCCGCGGAATAAATATGAGCTGTATCTCGAGCCGTTCCGCAGATGTATTGAGGAGAGCGGTGCAGAGGGCATCATGACGGCGTACAACAGAATCAACGGCACCGTCGGCGGAATGGTCCGGGAAAACATGGAAATCTCGGAATCCGTCATCATGAAACAGGCGGACCAGAAGATGTATGAAAATAAAAAAAGTTCACGGTGAATCGCCGCAATGGATTGTCCCCGCGGGTCTTTTCGTGGTACAATGAAACATAACCGATAAAAAGAAAAACGAGGGCAGAACATGAACGAATTATATGAAATGATTGAAAAGAAAATTAAAGAATCCGGCTATCCGCGGCCGATTTCGGGAAGCGATGTTTACGATGACATCTGCGACCAGATCGAGGGAAAAGAGAACGGTTCCTATGTGGTATTATCGAAATTTGATGATGATGTGATTTTCGAGTACCACATCACGGTGATGGATGATGAATTCAACCTCGGCGTGCTGACGATGCGCACCCCGGAGGGCGTGTTTGAGGCTGATTTTGATGCGTAAAGAAGGGGGAGCGATACCATGCCGAAGATTGAAAAAATTACGAAACAGACGGAGAATCCATATGTAAATCTTTATCTGGTGGAAGGGAAGAACAAGGTGGATCACCTGTTCCGTTACTATGTTGCTTCGCGCGCGAAAACGATGGAAGCGCTGAAGATCAAGACGAAGAAGAATACGCCGGACGGCGTGCTGATGTACAGTCTGTACGGGGAGAAGCGCGATAAAATCGTTCTGGTTCGCCAGTACCGTGTTTCCATTGACGACTACATCTACGAATTTCCGGCAGGCCTCGTAGAATCAGGTGAGGAGTTCCACGAAGCGGCAGTGCGTGAGATGCACGAGGAGACGGGGCTTACGTTCCACCCGTTAAAAGTAGATCCGTGTTATGAAAAACCGTTCTTCACAACCATTGGAATGACAGACGAGGCATGCTCCGCAGTTTACGGCTGGTGTGAGGGTGAGATCAGCCGGAAATACTTGGAGGAGAGCGAAGTTATTGAGGTTGTCTTGGCGGACCGTGAGGAGGCAAAGAGAATCCTCAGAGAAGAGAATGTAGCGATTATGTGCTCGTATCATCTGATGCATTTTATTCATGATGAGGAGCCGTTTGCATTCCTGAAATAAGTGGAGGGGAGCCAGAAAAACACAACCCCTGGAAGTTCTTAGCACGAACTGCCAGGGGTTGTGTTTTTCTGACTCCCATTTACGTTGTGGGGGACGGGAGGGTGAGGACTCAGGTGTAGTATTGGGCCTGGGTTTCGTAAAGATTGGCGTAGATGCCGTGGTTTGCGAGGAGGGTGTCGTGGGTTCCGTCTTCGGCGATGCGGCCGTGGTCGAGGACCACAATGCGGTCACAGAATTTGCAGCTACTCATGCGGTGGGAGATGTAGACGGCGGTTTTGCCGGAAATCATCTGGCTGAACTGTTCGTAGATTTCAGCTTCGGCGATTGGATCGAGGGCAGCGGTCGGCTCGTCGAGGATGACGAACGGGGCATCCTTGTAGAGGGCGCGGGCGATGGCGGTGCGCTGGGCCTCGCCGCCGGAAAGGTCGACACCGGCGCCGTTATTGTTGTAGAGACGCGTGTGTGTTCCCTGCGGGAGACGTTGTACGCATTCTGTGAGACCGACTTTTGCAAGAGAGGACTGTAAAGCAGCTTCATCAATCTCGGTTCCGGCGGCGATGTTTTCGTCGAGCGGGAGGGAAAACAGGTGGAAATCCTGGAAAACGACGGAGAATGCCTGCGTGTACTCTTTGTAGCTATATTTGCGGATGTCAATGCCATTCAGGGTGATGTAACCTGAAGTTGGCTCATACAGGCGGCAGAGCAGCTTGATGAGTGTTGTCTTTCCGGCTCCGTTACGGCCAACGAGGGCGGTTTTTTCGCCGACGGCAAAGGACAGTGTCACATGTTCGAGTACCGGAATATTCGTACCGGGATAAGAGAATGAGACATCGTGGAACGCAAATTCGTACTGGCCGTCGTCGCGTTTCTCAATCGGCAGTGTACCGTCGTAGGCCATAGACGGCTGCGCAATGAAATCCTCATAGGTCGAGAGATAGGAATTGATATAGTCGAACTCCGATCCGGTTGCGAGAAATGTCTGAAGATCACTCATGGCGCGTGTCACGGAACCGGCATACAGAAGAACATCCCCAATGGGGAGAACGCCGTACAGAGCCCTGGCGCCGATCACAAGGTACGCAGCGAAATTGGAAAGGAGCGAAAGCAGCGCGTTTTTTCCGTCTGTGATGGCGGAGAAGCGGGCGAAGTCGAGGTACATCGGCAGAAAGTGTTCCATGGCTTTTCCAAACTGTACGTCGAGAAAATGATCGAGATGACCGATGCGGATATCGTCCGCGCGCCGTTCTTCAAGCATCACATTAACGAGATAATTGGCAACCGAGTTGGAATGGTCGTTGCCCTGGTTCAGCTCTATCTTTTTCTGCGTACTCTTGCGGTTGATGATTGAGGAAAGTGCAAGCTGCACACCACAGAGCAGGAGCAGTGCAAGCATCGAAAACGACGAGGTGAAAAAGTTATTCCTGCTGCTGTCGGACAGAAGAAACAGACGGAGCAGGAAAAACAGGGCATAGAGAACCGAGAGCAGGGAAGTGATCAGCGTATGAATGACAATGAGCTGGTCACCCACATTTCCCGATCCCATGGAGGAGACGTTGGTGCGCCGGATGGCATCCATCGTCTCTGTTTTTTTATTTCTCAAACTCCAGCTCCAGCGCCTTTGCGGTGATTTTCTGTTCCGTGCGTGCAAGACAGAGTTCTTTTTGGCCGTCGAGATACTGACGGCAGATTTTTTCAAACAATCCCAGCCCATACTGCGTAAGCAGAAAGACGACAACAGTATACAGACAGGCGCGGTACGACTTTGCAAGCAGTAAATTCAAAATTCGCGCCGAGAAAAACAAGGAGAGATACGGCAGCGTTGCAGCTGCAAAAGCGCTTCCGAGAAGCCAGAACAGCACGCGGTGATTGCCCTGGCTCACCATAGTTAAAAAGCGGCAGATGGCATGAAACCGTTCTTTCATTTTCATCAGATATCTTCCTCCGTTTCCTGATAATACTGGCTCTGCACCTCAAACATATGCGCATACGATCCGCCAAGGGCAATCAGCTCATCGTGGGTTCCGCATTCTTTGATCTTTCCGTTTTCGAGAAACAGGATCGTATCGCAGAAGCGTGTCGATGCAAGACGGTGCGAGATGAAAAGCGCAGTCTTATTTTTCAGCAGTGTGCTGTAGGTTTCGTACATTTTATTTTCCGAGATTGCATCGAGCGCAGCCGTCGGCTCATCGAGCAGGAGCAGATGGCAATTTTTATAGAGTGCCCGCGCCATCATCAGTTTTTGCATTTCACCGCCGGAAAGCGTAATGCCGTCGTCCGCCATATCCTTGCCAAGATAGGTTTCTTCTTTCTGCGGCAGACTTGCAATTTTTTCCCAGAGTCCGGCGCGGATGAGTGCTTCTCGGCAACGGTTACGATCGGTCTCTTCCAGCGGGGAGCAGCTCACATTTTCTGCAATCGAAAACGAAAGTGCAAACGGGTCCTGAAAGACCGCCGCGATTGCTTTGTAATACTGTGCCGGATTCAGACTGCCAAGGGGAATGCCGTTGATGGTGATATTCCCTTCCGTTGGCTGATATAGCCCGCAGATCAGCTTGACAATGGTGGATTTTCCGGCGCCGTTGATGCCGACAAGTGCCGTATGCTCGCCCGCATGGAGTGTAAAACTGACATCATCGAGGATCCTTTTATCGCCGCCCGGATGGGAAAACGAGACGTGGGAAAAGCAGATTTCCAGCGGTTTTTCTTCCGCAAGTTCCGGCCGGAACGGCAGCGTGTGGCCTGCAGGGAACGGGAGATCGAAGAATTCCCGCAGCCAGCGGATCTGCTCGAGACAGAGCACGGATTTGGAGAGCGCGGCGGTGATCTCGTTAAAATATGAAGAAAAACCGGAGACGGCACCGAGCGCAAGCACAAAGCCGGATACGGTCATCGTGCCGTGGGATAGACGGTAAATCAGAAAGCCATAGCAGATTCCGTCGCGCAGAAGCTGTAGTGTAAGTGTCAGCAGATCATTTGCAAAGTAGGCGCTGCGGATGCGGAACAGAATTTTCTGATACCGCTTGTTGAGCTGGCGATAAACACCATCGAGCCATCCGTTCAGCTGATACAGACGGATATCCTTTCCGGCGGATGTGTTGTACGACTGTTTCTGGAAATAGCGCTGCGATACTTCAATTTCAGACAGATCGTCTCTGCGGCGGACTTCGTAAGAAGCCGCGCGGCGGTAGCTGAGAAACTGCAGAACCGAGAGCACAAGCAGCAGAAGAATGATAGCCGGATGGACGGTTCCGATCAGTCCTGCGTAGAGAATCAGCCCAAGAAACGAAGAATAAATTGTGACATCGTATCGGAACATGCCTTCCACGCCGACCCAGTTGCTGCAGGTGGCTCCGACGGCTTTTTCGGCGAGCTGCAGCGTTTTTGGTTCTGTCAGAACCGCATAATCTATCTGCATGAAATGACAGAGAAGGCGGCGCGTAAAAAAGCCGGTCCGGAATTCGGTATACTGCCAGGCGTTCCGCGATTGCAGAAAGGTGTGGCTGACAAAAACAACGGCATAGCAAAGAAAGAGAACGAGCGTTCCAAGTGCAAATCCGGAAAAGCCGCTGCTCTGTTCCAGAAACAGGAGAATCCCGGCAGGAAGCAGAATCCCGAAAAAGCCGGTGAGCACCTGTGAGACGATTTCGAGTGCCTGAAAGAGAAACGGCTTTTTGCTGTAATGCCACAGCTCCCGATGAATATAAATGTAGTTAGACCATAATGAATACATAAAGACCTCCTCTGTCACATGTCTTTCGTGAACTGTAGTTATCCTACCATATTCATGCAAAACACGGGGGAAAAGTACGTAAATGGAACAAAAAAGAACGCGAACAGCAAAAAAAGTGTTCACGTTCTGCAAAATTTTTCTGTAGAATCATCGGACAAAATCAAAAAATTCTGGAAAGAGCTTTTTACAGCGGCAGCATAATCTCCGTCACGAAAACGCCGGGCTCGTTCTGCCGGTTGATATATCCTTCGTACTTTTCCACAACAAGATTGATCCGTTTCAGCCCATGCCCGTGATTTCCGCGCTTCGTGGTGATATACTCGCTGTCCAGCTTCCGCACAGTATCCTTTGTTGCATTCGTAACGGAAATATACAGCTGGTTTTTCAGCACACCAATATAAAGCCGGATATAGGGATCCGCAAGGCCCTCGCATGCTTCCACCGCATTGTCAATCAGATTTCCGATCAGCGCGCAGAGGTCAATATCGCTCACCGTAAGCTCCGCCGGACAGGTTGCCTTGTAATCAACGCGGATGCCGTTCTTTTGGGCAAGTGAAATCTTGGAATTCAAAATTGCATCGAGATTCACATTCCCCGAGTCGCAGAGCTGGTTGACCTGATCGAGATCATTTTCGAGCAGCCCGAGATATTCCTGCAGCTTATCATACTGTCCCATCTCAACATATGCCTTCATTGACTGCAGATGATTGTGGTAATCATGGCGCCAGCCGCGCATTGTCAGATAGATATTCTGCACTTCCTCGACCTGGCGGGCGAGAAGCTGGTTCTGGTATTCGATATTTTTGCGTTCCAGATAATGGGATAAAAATGGAATGTGCGCCATGAAACATCACCTCGGTTCGTTCGGAATTGGAAATTAAAAAATGCAAAACCTTTAAAACGCATTCGGCCGGTAAAACTGCAGGAACGCATGGTTGAGTGATGCATAGCATCCGCGGCTGACCGGAATTTTTGTTCCGTCCGACAAGAGACATTCCGTCCGCGTGATCCGCTCCACATGAGCGAGATTCACAAGATAACTCCGGTGTGCGGCCGCAAAACATTCCCCCGTCTCACCAGAAGCCTGCCATGCGGCAGAAAGTTCTTCGCGGAACTCCGACAGATTTTTCTTAAAAGTTTCCATTCCGGCGGCTGTATGCAGCGTCAGATAATGATTATCGGATTCCACAAAAAGCAGGTCGGAGAGAAACAGCTTCTGCGTCTCCCCGCCAAGTGAAAGCAGCAGATGCGGCTTTTCCTGTCCGCGCATCGCCTGCAGCTCCTCGAGCAGCGGAAACAGTGTATCCTCTGTCACCGGCTTTAAGAGATACCGGAACGCCTGCACCTCATATCCTTCGAAAACATATTCTTTATGATTCGTCAGAAAGAGAATCGGCACCTCACTGTCCGTTTCACGGATTTTCCGCGCCAGCGCCATGCCGTCCATTCCGCCGAGATCAATATCGAGAAAGATGAGATCAAACGGATACGAGCCGGGATACTGGAACAGAAAAGCGGCGGAGTCTGAAAAGGCTTCCACGGTCAGAGCAAGCCTTTTTCGCTCCGCAAAGGTGCGGAGCAGCAGTTCCATCCGGGAACGCTGCGCCGGTTCATCTTCGCAGTAAGCAATTCTCATGTTATTCACCCAAACATTTTTTGAAGAAGTTATCGTAAACGGTAATCATTTCCTCGGTCCAGAATGCGGCACCGCCGTGGTCTGCGCCGCGAAGAAGATACAGCTGTACATCTTTTCCGGCATCCTTTAATGCGTGGTAGAGATCGACACTCTGCTGGCAGAACACCATCGTGTCCTTCGTGCCGTGTGCGATCAGCATCGGCGGGAAATTCTCGTTCACGTATGTTTTGGAGCAGGCTGCCTTAGCCTCCTCAAGATGCTCGGTGATGTCATAGCCCATCAGCATGCCCTCCGGGCTGTCCGGTTTCTGATGGTTCAGCGTTATCGGATAGCCGTACGGCAGTGTCACATCAACAGCTCCGTACAGATCGATAATACCGCATACCTCGCAGCTTTCCTCATTGATCGGCTCGTCAAGTTTTCCGCTCTTTGCGGTCATGCCGGCAACGGAAGAAACCTGTCCGCCGGAAGAATCTCCCATCAGGAACATCTGCGATGGATTCAGCTTGTATTCCTCCGCATGCGCACGCAGAAAACGTACCGCATTTTTCGCATCGATGATCTGTGCCGGGAAATGCGCGATGCCGCTGTGACGGTATTCCACGATGGCAACAACGTAGCCGCGCTGTGCGAGGCGGGCTATCATGCCGACTTTCTGGTAGACATACTGTTTCATCCAGGCAGATCCCTGAATAAATGTGAGGCACGGCCAGGTGCGCTCCGGGTGCGCCATCTGGAACGGGGTGAAAATTTCCAGATGAAGATGGTGCGCCTCGTCGTAGACAACTTTATGCGCATAGCGGATCTCAATTTCCTCTCCGGTCACCGGAATTTCCACGGCGCCGTCTACCGCGTCCGTGTAGTCCGGCATTGTCTCATACGTGTAGTTTGATGGTTCAATGATCATGTGTAAAAACCTCCTTTTTCAAAAACCCATTTTTCGGTCCGAAACAGCAATCCACAGGATTTACGATTTCTTCGACTCCTCATATGATTTTAACTCGGAAAGTGCCTCGCCTGCAAGTGGATACAGTGCAATAATGTTGAAAATTGTCATCAGTCCGATGCCGACATCACCAAGATCCCACACAAAAGTGTATGCGGCAATACCGCCGATAAACAGCATCACAAGCGCCAGCACCTTGTAAGCGGTCTGGAAACACCACTTGTCACCGAACAGGTAGGCAACGTTGCTTCTTGCATAGAACAAAATGCCGAGGAACGTGGAAAAGCTGAACAAAAACAGCGTAAGTGCGATAAAAATCACACCGAATTTTCCCAGATGATACTGCATGGCGGTCTGTAAGAGATCCATGCCGGAAAGGCCATCAATCAGATCCTTTGGTGCGAGCAGCATGATCATTGCGGTGCAGCTGCAGATGACGATCGTGTCAACGAAAACGCCGAGCGCCTGTACAAGGCCTGCTTTGGCCGGGCGGTCACATTCTGCGGCGGCAGCGGCGCATGGAGCGGAGCCGGAACCGGCCTCATTCGAAAACAGACCACGCTTTACACCGTTCATCAGAACAGCACCAAAACCGCCGGCTGCCATCTGACGAAGTCCGAAGGCTTCCTCAAAAATGCGTGCAAACACAGAAGGAATCTGACGGAGGTTGACTGCGATGATAAACAGTGTGATAAAGAAATAGCAGACTGCCATGACAGGAACTACAAAATCCAGTACCTTTACGGTTGCATTTTTCCGCAGTACGATGATCGCAGAAAGAATTACCAGCATGATACTGGTATAAAGCGGCGGAATGGAAAATGCATTTTTAAAAGAAGAAGCCACGGAGTTGCTGATTACCTGACTGATACCGCACCAGCAGATCAGACCGGAGATTGCAAACAACACAGAAATCAC